>Ga0307377_10003115_pt1 | contig 18994 bp, 47 predicted proteins | sample TR3MG_FD_202535 | JGI IMG/M metagenome (GOLD analysis project Ga0307377, IMG submission 202535) | Soil microbial communities from Risofladan, Vaasa, Finland - TR-3 | ecosystem: Environmental > Terrestrial > Soil > Coastal area > Acid sulfate soil | place: Finland: Risofladan, Vaasa | collected... | reverse complement strand
AGAAGATTGGCCTCCCGAATGCTGTATCAAATGTGGAAGACCAATCGAACATATTGGAGATGATCTCTGTCAAGAATGTTTGAAAAAAGAAGATATGGCAACACATGGAGCATTTTCTATCAAAATTTAAGTTCGATTTTATTAAGAGAACGATAATGTTCTATTATAGTATAACGCTGTACTATAGTAGGATAGAAATCGTTCGCCCTCGAAGGGGAATGCGCAAGCTTATTTGCTTTGCGCTGCTAAACATCTTCGTCTATATACAAAGGCTATGTAGTTGTATATGGGGTTAAGTTTTGAGTATCTGGTTCATAGCCAATTAGATGCTTTATTTGAGCCTATAGCCAAGTGGTAAGGCACCGCGTGGAAAAGCACAGTATCCTGACCAAGATTAGTGTTTGAGCGGCAATCCGGGGCTCGATTCCCCGTAGGTTCACTCTGTAATAAAACATTAAACAATAACAAGGAGATCGAGATGTCCAAAACCATGAAGGAACAACTCGGAAGCATTTTTGTTAACACTTGTGGCGAGATCTGTAATAACCTCGCAACCACAAAGAGTGAGGTGGGTCCTGTAAAGCGTAAGAGCATTGATAAGGATAAAACGAGCCGGGAGGATATGGGCAAGGCCAGGAAGAAGCTTATGGAGCTTCGGGGCAAAGAGCGTGAGATGGAGCAAAGGATCAAGGCTCTTCGTTCTGAGGGATTACAGCAGGGGGCTGGCAGTGAGATGTGTGTCAAGTTCTTTGCTAAAGCAAATGATGTAAACAATGAGCTGCGCGGATTACGGAAGAACATTCGTAAGCTCAGTAAGAAAGTTTATAAGTAGGAGATGAACATGATTAGGACTATGTACGCTCATAAAACTGAGCGTGGATGGCGAGACATCTATTCATCGGCTGGGGCTGTTCAGATGTGTGATGGAAAAGAACCGCAGCCAATTTATCAGATTAAGGTTACTGTTGATCCAAAGGGAGAATACTTTGGATGGCATGACTTCTCTAATGACTCTCTCTCTATGATTTGGCAGTCTCGTGTTCAATTGGAGATGTGCTTTACATATGGCATCGAGGCAGCTATTAAACGAGGTAAGGGAAAAGATGTGCTGCTGAAGATCGAAGAGATTGATATTGTAAAGCCAGCTGAAAAAGGATAGATAAAATGGAACAATTAAATGATTTCAAAGATATACGTGATACAATGTATTATAAAGAGGCTGCCTTAAATCAAATTGAGAGGTTTAAGGAGCTAGGAAAACGATTAGACACTATTGTTGGTGTGATTGGAGAACATCATTCCAAGTCTATTCGTTTACCTGCGATAGTAATTATGTACAAAGGAGTTACATTCTATCTTAGGGATAACTTCTACGACATCAATTTGTGTGTCGTTTCACCTTCTCCCATCACATTTCCACTTTCTATTATGTTTAATGGGGTGTTACAGCAACATGATTGGGAGTGGTATCTTAAGGAGATAGAAAAGGCCAGAGGATATTCGTGGAGAGAATTCTCTGACGAGCAAATGGATGATCCTAAAGTTCTTCATGTAACATCGGAAGGAAAAGATGGAGCTTTGCTCGATTGGATCAAAAGGCGGGATGAAAAGACACGCTGGATGAATCGGTTTACCAGCCCAGAATGGCATGAAAAAGATTGGTCCAGCGGAACAGTTTGTTGGGAAGGCAAATTTGGGCCAGGTACAAATATTTTTGTTCAGGGTAGAGCTTTTGCTCAGGGAATTGAAGGAAATGTTCCCGAGGATGCTTTACAAATCTATGCTCCTGGGCTATCACAATTCATTCTTGAATTGTATAATATCGAGATGGCAGAGAAGATGATCAGACGAATTGTGGGAGAAGATAGATACGAAGTAAATTCATCATCGAAAAACGAGGAGTAAACATGGAAAACATGATCGTTTGTGCTATTTGTGTTAAAGAAATTCCTATGAAAGATACTGATAAGTGGTGCTACCATGTGTCTTTTCCTGGTCCTGTTTGTCGTCATCACCATGGAGTTCAGGAGGAATATGATCGTTTGTTAGGAGAAGCTTTGGAGAAAGGAAAGAAAATTGAGTCGGATGTAGACAAACTACTACGAGACCGAAGATCGCGATTTATCATGTCTGATGACCCTGATTGGGCGGCCATGTGTTGCCTTGATTGTGGAGATAAAGTTATGTATCCTGGAGATGTAGTATGTGAAGGGTGCATAGGAAAATCCAATGATTCTCCGGCTTAACTTTAAAACTCCGGATGTGTTAGAGGAGGCCACTAAATTCCTGGATGTTCCTGAAAATGAGGATGAGAGATACTATATGTGGAGGGATATCTACGAGGCTTGTGATCAGTGGATTAGAAATGAGGAAAGCATTACAATAGAGATTGATACCGAGACTGGAGAGTGTACTCCAGTTAGAATTGAGGTGTGAAATGAAATATCTTCATCTTGTAATTGCGATATTTAGTGTTATGTTTTTTGCTGTAGATGTATATTTGTCTGAATATACATTTGCAGTAATTATGGGGTTTTTTGCTGTTGTCAACTTTTGGATGTTTCATCATAGAATGAAGGAGGATTGCTAATGGATGAAAAGAAAAAAGCCGCATTGATTAGTATGATGGAATCTTTTCCAAAAGGTGCTATCGGCGGGTTGTCTATTGAAGTAGAAGAGATTTTGTGTTATATTCCAGTTCCGTCGCTATGTTCATGGATGGCCTTGGAGCTTATTGTGGAATCTAATACAAGGGCGCGAGGAAAAATGGTAAGTACAGGCCTTGAAGCTGCGCGTGATGAAGTTGATGTGATACGAGAATACATGCGCAATCTCACCGATGAAGAGTTCTATGACTTTGTGTCTACTGAGAAGTTGACAGAGGCATTTAATATGGCGAAACAACATATGGGTCATAAATGTTCTGGATGTGGAAATTGTGTAGGATCACATGATGATCCGCCATCACATGATGATCCACCATCGGATGATGGAGAGGATCCCAACAAGGGATCAATGATGAACTGATGTGGAAGAGATTAATCAAGTCTCCGCTATTAGAGAGGCTTAGAAAGCTTGAGGATGCTGCTGAGGAACTTGGTATCTCATTACAGTTTAATCGATCAGAGATTTTTCTTGTAGATAGACAAACTGGAAAGACATATCATTTCCTTGATAATGAGGCTGATGTTAATCATTTAGGGAGTGCTGCTTCGTACATCTATGAATTTCCATCACAGTTAGAGTATAAATTGTGTTGTGAAGAGGAAGATGAAACAGATTTGGCTTAGTAGGGAAATCGAATGTAAGCCATCCGTTCCCAGGATTTAAGACGAGGGTTGGCCTGGGCACGAGCAATTCAACTTCGTCTTATGCCTCCATAGCTCAGTTGGATAGAGCATCGGACTTCTAATCCGGTTGTCGCAGGTTCGAGTCCTGCTGGGGGTACCAAGGAGAAAACAAAATGAATATAAGTTCTGAAATTCTTGCAGCGTGCTTTGATATATTGTATGGAGGCACGGGTATGAAACATCGAAAGGTTCGGACTTGGGGCAAAAAGAATAACGGCTATTTGAATTTGAACGGATTGTTTGTAAAAAGTCCTGCTAGATATTGTAAGAATTGCGATGAAAGAAACAAATGTTTAAAAGTATTTAAAGAGATTCATATATTTGCTTTGGCTTGTGAAAAATTTATCCTTGCTGTATAACGGGTAGTATACATAACTACAGATTACGGTATGGGTTCAAGCCATGTCGGGCGTCGTACGTGTTATGGAGGTACCAAATGAAAGTAGCTGAAATTCTTAAGACATCATATCTTGTTGGATGTAAGGGAATAATCACAGATGAAAGGTATGGAGATTGTTTTGTAATTGAATTTTCTTATGTTCCTAATCATTATTTTCAATTGCCATGTATTCAAGTAGTTGATAAGAGACATGTAAAAGTAACGGAGGAATAGAGATGGAATATAATGCTTTGTTAACAGATTTACCTGCGTCTATGAGAATAGATTGTGAGGGTGAAGCTGAGGGAATTGGAGCTTATGTTCGTGAACTCGGTGATGTTCATACAGAAAATGATCTTGAACTCTTTACCGCCAAGTGGAAAGCATTGTGGATGCTGCCGTATGGTAGGAAAGATGCTCAGGGTAATAGAGTAGGACTGTCTGAGACCGAGGAGTCTATCGTATATAATACATATGATAAGGCAGAGGCTCTTAATTGTATTACAGAAGGAAGACAACATGCTTGTAGTCATGTAGAAAATGGCAATCATTGTGTTGGCATTGATATACTTTTGCCTCCAATTTTCTTTGTATGTTCATTACTTTCAGAGAAATATGGATGCCCAGTTGCGGTGTCATTAATCCAGCTTCAAAAATCTCTTGACAATCTTCCTGATAGTGTAGCATCGCAGGTGTTTTAATGCCAAGAGAATTCGCTTTTTTAAGCCGTGAATGGGCAATACGTGAAGCTTGTGGAGTGTGTAAGGGTATAGATGGCAAGCTTTATTTCTTTTGGCAAATTGTATGGGAAGATTCAAAACAAAGATGTTTGAATAGCGGGCAGGAATTAATATGTGAAGTAGATCATGTAGTTTCTACTGTGGAAATGGTTAATGATGAAGATGGTGATATGATTGACGATCGTGAGCATGCCAGGTTTTTAAAGCAGTGGAAAGATAAAGTTGAGAATCCAGAAGTTGCCGATCTTTTTTTGAATAATATGTTTTAACCCCCCAGCATTATGCTGGTACAAACAAGGAGTAGTAAAATGGTATGTCTGTACACTCGAATCAACGACCTTAATGATGTCATCATGCGCGATGTAAATGGTAGGTTTGAGGTTGAGGCGAGGAGTAGAAAGAACATCCTTTCTCAGTTTCTACCTACACGCCGTGAGGTATTCACACAAGAAGATAGTAACGCGGAGCGTTCTGCTGAGAGAGAGTACGATTGCTTTTTGTTTTCCGCACTTAAGCAGGATGATAAATGAAACTTAGTTTCGATCCAATAGAGATGATAAAGGGCATCAGGTCACTTGATGCCAATATAATCGAATCTTTTCGTATAGAGCATAACAAATCTATAGGATATTGTGCTTATCCAAAAGATGGCCGCCTTTTTGTTGCAAACTATCTTTCCAGTGCTGGCTCTGATTTTGTTTTTAAGGGACATTATTATGTTCTGATTGGTGATGTAGAGGATGGGGCAGGAGTAGTTAGTTTTGATTGGGCAGTGACCGAGGGTTCGGGAAATGAATTTTTCATAGGTATTCATTTTTTCTTTTTAACTACCGGCGGGCATTTGTCGACAAACTCTCTTCCAAGCACAATAAGGCAGGCCATAAATGAGATGGTTTTCAAGGAGGTAGAATTTTAATGTATGCGAGTAGGCAACTGAATGAAGATGATATTCTATGGTTATTTTCTGCCACTTCAGATGCTTTTTATAGTATAAGAGATATCCATAGGAAGCCACAACCATGGGTTGATGGAGAGATATTTACTCATATACGTCGATCTGCTCGTGAAAACGGAGCAAGTGAGGCGGTTAGGGGTTTGTTTTGTGGTAAAATCAAGAACTTTACCTGTCGATTGGATGGTAGAGCATCTAAGAAAGACAAGGAGATGTTGATTAAAATGTATGATGATTTCAAACGTAGAGCTGCACTTCAAGAACCAAATCCAATGACTGAGTTGGAACAGGCCCTGATTGCTATGCAGGTTAGTACCAAAAAGGTAGAGGATATCGCATCTCAATCTGAGATGTTGAGAGATAAACTGGAGAGTGTACGCGTAATTTTGGAGGACAACGAACCGCTTGTAAAGGAGGAGGACAATGAGTAATTCATCGGAGAGATTGCTTCAACTGACTGAGGGCACTGACCTGACAAAGAACCCGTCTGTTACCAGTACGATTCTTCGTGAGGTTTTGGCTGATCTCAAGGCAGAACGAAGCGTTCAGGCTAAGGAGAAGGCTCGTCAGATCATGCTACAGTGTGTTGATCTGGAGAAGAAGAAGAGGCAAGCTAAGAAGGATTTTGAGGCGGCAGAGCAGAAGTTTGAGAAGGAGCTTGGCAAGCTGCTTTCTCAGCTTGAGAGGGATGTTGGTGGGCAACCTGCGGCTGCGGCCGATGAGGTTGTTGGGGAACCTACTACTGAGTAGATAATGACACTTCAAGATCATATGGATAGCCTTTATAATGCGATAGAGGTTTTAGAACAAAAAGTTAAGAACTTCAAAATTAGATTAGAATTAGAAGGAATTGATTCTTTTCGTGCAGAAGAAGCAGTTTTACAACTGGATAGTGCTAGAAATAGTTTAAGTAATCAAACTCTTACTCCAAGAAATGGTTGGACATATTGTACTGCTGATTTGGAAGGAGAGTTTCCTTTTTAATATTAACCATGTCGGGCTTGCCCGGCATTTGGCCCCATCGTCCAGAGGCCTAGGACACCGGCCTTTCACGCCGGTAACGCGGGTTCGAAACCCGCTGGGGCTACCATTAGCTGTGACGCAGTTGCGTTGGATTGACCAAGTGCCTGTTCGGGAAGCATAGAGTGTTACAACTCTCGGGCCATAGGCCCTTCCCCGTGCAGGGTGCCGTGTGCAGCAAAAGGCGAAGACTACCCTTAGATCCGGGTCGTTCCGGCTAGAATTGGGCAAAGCACACACAGCTAATTACTATTTTTTGTTGAACTAAGAAAGGAAAGTAAATGAAGAATAAGATAATGATTGGAGATGTGCCATGTTGGTGGCAGGAATGTAAACCTGTAAATGTTGATAGGTATATGACAGATAACGTGTGGTGCCCACTTTGTGGTAAAGAATTTTATGCACCAGATGGTTGTATATTAATCGTTAATAATAATAAATTGTTTCCTAACATTCAGTGCCATAACTCATGTGCTCCAAACGGGATAACTGAAGAGATAGTGCTAGCACTTAAGAAGAATTATGAGGATTCAAAAGCTCTTCTTGAAAGTGTATCAGATATAATCAAGCAATGGTTTCCACACATAAAGATAGTATAGGAGGATACAAATGGTAAATGAAATGATTAAGGCTACATTAGAAGGATATATCTATATGAAACAAGGTGTTAAGGCTGTTACACTTGCTTCTGATGAAGAAGTATTAAAACTTCTTGGAAATGAGTCTTTCCATGATGTTATGGAAGAACTCATTAGTGAAAATAGAGTAGTTGAGATTGAATATACAGTTCCTTCTATGCCCTATAGGCTTAAGTCGTTTTATCTTCCTGGTGGATCTGTGGTTGTGGTAAGGGGACAGCAGGAATCGATTGATAAATGAAACCTTCTCCTGATCAAACCCAACACGTAAGGGCTAAGGGAGGCAGGGCAAGTGGTGGTACCAGATACTATTCTGGTAAACATAAAGGCGAAGATAGAATGGTTGAATTCATGCAGAAGGCTATTGATGAAAGGGATATCCAGCAGACAACAGAGATCACAACAAATGATCTATCAGTTGATGAATTAATTGCTGTCCTTGAATTTTCCTGCGAACAAACTGAAAGGTTCATACGAGAGGTAGAGAGAAGATGTTCTCAGAACAAGACGTAAAAGAGTTTGTTGAAGATGAGTTTTGTGAAGATAACTGGGGTCAAATCATTAATCTGTCAAAACTCGTTGATCCTTTGATGGAACAAAGTGGGCCGCAACTTCATGAAGAATTTGATATGCAGGAGTGGCAAAAACTCATCCTGCTTTCAACTCCGATGTCTGTTGTTCATGACCGGGCAGAGCCAACTTGCTTACAGGTGAAGCGTATCAGCTCTGGATCAAATCGTTTTTATTACAAGGCTGGTTACCGTAACAGTTGGGGCGATTATGATCTCGAAGAGATGTGTAAGGAATTAGCCCCAAAGGTTCCCCACTTTGATATTAAAGTTCTTGAGGATGAACCCATCATAGAAGTGGTAACTCACGATACATCTGTGGCTCTTGAGGAAGAAGTTAAGACACGGATGCAAATTACCTTGAAGAGACAAGGAGTTAACGTTCGTGGTCATACTGGAAACTTTGTTGTGCATGGTGTAACAACTTCCAGCATGATGAATATCCTATTGAATTTAGTAGAGTCATATCCTAAAATTAGACACGCAGAGCAGACTGTACGCATTCAGTTTACTGAGTATCGAGTTGGTGGTGGGGCCTATAGGCCCGAGCGTGGTGGAAACATGAACCTTCACAATGCTGAGGTGGGCCCAGTTGTAGCATTTGTATCCACCAAACTTGTAAGTGAAGGATTTTCATTAAGGAATAGGGAATGGGTACATAGCAGTCAGGTTACGGTGGAAGGAGTTGCTAAGACAAACCAGCGCCTGTCTGAGATTAAAAAGATCATCGATAGGATGCCGGACTCCATTGATGTTACAAACATTCCATATAGCAATGTTCATAAAGGAATGTGGTGTTTGTGTAGGGTAAGGGATGGCCGCTCTTGGGTTCTATCTGCTTCTAAGGATGTTGATAGGGTTCTTCATGAACAAAAGGAGATAGAGAAGTTCACATATGTTTTGAATCCAAATGGTTCGATACATAAGGAGAGAAAGAATGTTTAGTTACGAGGAGATTGTAACTATAAATATTAAGTTTAAGGATATGGATATTAAGCCTGGGATGAATATTAGGATCACTGCCCTTGATGAGTATGGTTTCAAATACACTGTCAAAGGTCCAGTATATACTGCGAACTGGTGGGATGATCCTCACATCGCTACCTCTGGTTCTGAAGGGTACATTGGTACAGCTCAAGGCGGATGGTATATCGAACTAAAGGGTGAGAAGGGTTCAGTTAAACATTCCAGGCAGGGAACTCCAGGATATATCATTCCTGATAGCTATGCTTATTGTAAAGCATGTTCAGATAAGATGATTGACCTGGAGATTCTATAAGGAAAAATAATGACATTTATTATGATGTATGTTGCCATTGTAACTATTATTTGTGTGGCAGCATTCTACATATCATTAGATTAATTGGCGTTTTATCATAGAGAGGAAACTAATGGACGAATATGATTGGGACATCCCGTCGTCAACTATTAAGAATGACAGGGAGTGGAGCAAAAGAATCCATAGTGGTTTTTGGTGCTCTTGCTATGATGTGAAGCTTTTAAATAAAACCGTTAGAATGGTTCTTAAAACATCTGCTAATCCGGGTAGGATTGACATCTCAGATCCTATGGTGTATTTGGTTGGTCCAGATGGGAGAAGGATGGATAATTAAATGGGATCGGTAAAAGAAGATGTTGCCAAGTGTATTAAAAATCGTGATGAGTGTTTAGAACTAATGGAAATGTTTAAGAAAAGAGCGGTGGATCATGAAGATTCTATTAAACTAATCCTTCATACAGTTCTTCCTGATGCTAAATATGCTGATGATATTGTATTGGGAATTTGGAAATGTGACCAATCTCCTACTGGCAAGTGTGTGTATATTAACACACATTCTTTTGGGGAAACAGAAGAGTGTGCGTTTTGTGGAAGGTCACGAAGAAGATGAGTAAAGTTAAGACGATAGCTATTTCTAACATAGTTACAGCATTTAGTGATCAAACGATTGGTACAAAGGTAATTAACGCTATTGATTTTTGGGCTAATGTAAGAGTATGTTTAAGCACTTATGATACTGATAAAGATATTGTGCCTGGTCAGCATTTCATCAATTTATATGAGCCTAATCAATTAATCTCTTCTGGAGTTGGCAAGCGAACACTTAATCCAGAGGATTATGTTCTGCGGCTCTATCGTGGACAAGTCAGGATGTATCTTCGTAGAGAATTTGCTTCTCCAGTAGAAGGTGGAGCTGTAGTAATCTATACGATTGATGCTTATCGAAATGATCCTCAAGTTGATCAGGATGAGTTGTCTTCATTAAATCCAGACTGTAGTCATGTACTTGTTGCCGTGCTTGGATTTGCCGGGCCAAAGGCCCCTCTTACTCCTGGTAGATTTGTTCAGAATCTTGCTGGAGGAAATAACAACGCTCTTTGCTATACTGCTGATCAAATTAGAAGTATGGCAAGGGATATTGCTACCTATTGGTCATCTGAAGATGGTGGCCAGGGTTGGTGCACCGTAGCTGATTAGGAGATAATAATGGCACCATATGATGCTGCTAAGATCTTTCTTGGTAATCTTCTTTATATTAATGCTTCTGTTAGTGAACGTGAGCGTGGACTATATGCCCGTAATAGTACAAAGGAAGAGTTTGATCAGGCTGTTAACGTATTGAAAGAACATAGACTTCCGCCGGAGGATATCTTGGATGTGCTTCCTGGTGGATACATGATGTATGCTGCCGTTTCTGCTGCTAAGAGGTGGTAGAATGAAACTTAATCCATCAAGAGTACTTTCTATTGATTGGGATTATGTAACTGGTGACTGTTCTACTGAAGATGAATATGGATCACATCCTCACTGTGGTTTTTGTACCTATCCATCAACACGTAGAAGAGGGGCTAAATACTATCTTGATAATATGTGGGAAGAGAAAAAAGAACAACTGCTGGATCTTAGATTGTATACAGATACACCTGTTTTTGTTGCTGAGTGTCATGCAAACATTATGGATATAATGAAGCATTTTGATACTTATCCAGAGGTATTTGATTATGATGCTCATTTTGATCGTTATGATACTCGTGATGATCTTCATTGTGGTAACTGGATTTATCACTTTGAGATGCGTGGAGGAAAAGTTCATAGAAGACCAAGAGAGATAGAAAGAGTTGGAGCAATCTTTATCTGTCGATCTTCTCCATGGACACCAAGATGTATGGATAGCGAGTTTTGTAAATTGATTAAAGAGATCGCTTATAGAACTCGGGTAGAGCCTACTTTCATTGGTCATAATAAAACAAGTATGCGAAGATTATATAAAAAACTTGATGATCATTTGGAATCATGTGCTCTTTAAAATAGATAAGGAGAATTGATGATACGAACATTTACTTGCGTAAAATGTGAGATTAAGTTTACAAAAGAGATTTTAAATGAGAAAGTCATTGTTGTATGTCCAATCTGCGGCACGAAACAGAAGTTTCGGTATAAGGTAATGAGTTCTCATGGAGAGAAATGGGAAGAGCCTTTCGACTGGGATGATGATGATTTTTGGAATAATCCATAAAGGAGGAGCCAATGGAAAAGTTTGGTCTTTGGGTATTACTGATTCTTTTGGGGTTTGTAGGAGTAGCAATTAATGTTTTGTGTGTGAACTGTATTTTTTCATGGGTTCTCACTCCGACTTATGGTTTAGCTGTTCCATCATTTTGGCAGTTGTTTTTGTTCTTTTATGTATGGGCTGCCATTAAACCCAATTATAAAGAAGGTGATATAAAAGTATCAGTAAAAAATACTTTTATTGTTATTTTGGCAAAACTTTTTATATTGGGCATTGCTGTGCTCATTTCACTGGCAGTACTATGAGCCGAGGATTCGTACTTAATCTTGTCCATGGTGTAAATAATCTTTTAAAACAACATGGTACAGAATCACACGAGGTTTTTATTTCCATTAACAGATATGCTAATGTTGATGGTAGACCAGCAAAGGCTCGTTTTGTTGGAGTATTTCAAGCATCACCACAATTCTTGAATGAATTTGTTGACCTCTGTACAAAGTATTTTGGATAAGGAGAAAAACAATGGCAAAAGGAAGTAAGTCTAAAAGCACGATCGGTCATGCTAATTTTGAAGTTAACAGGTTGCGTCATATTGAGGCTGAGATTAAGAAGGCCGAGAAGAAGATGGCGAAGTTACTTCGTCTTTTTAGTGATGGGAAGCCTCGTCACTGTGGTGATAAGGTTCGTAAGATTCAAGGCATGATGTCTGGTAGTCAGCGACATAAGAATCTTCAAGCACATATTTCTGTTCTTAAGGGGAAACTTAAGTAATCTTTAAAAGTAGTTTTACTTTGGAGGATTAATGAAACCGTGCGATAACTGTAAAAAGAAGAAGACTTGTGGCATCGTTGGTTTTTTAAAGAGACATGCTAATAGTAGTCCATGGGAGTTGGATGACTATTTCCATGAGAATTTTGTTAATGTGGCTATTATTACTGCAACTTCTGGTGCTATTGAAGATATTGTATTAGAATGTGGAGACTATAATCCTGTTAAAGAAGAAACAAATTACAGCAGGCTTGCGAACCATCCCCACTTACCATCGGCACCGAGTTGCGAGCCAGAGAAGTGTGGAAAATGTAAAGGAAAATGTAAATAAAGAGAAAGAGATATGATACATTTAACATATATTGCGGAAGATTTAGGCAAAGCTCCATCAGAATATGCTGTGCCTTGGCTACTTGAATTGTTACATCATACTAAAGTTATTGTGAGAGAAGGAGCTTTATATGGATTGGAGAATCATTTAGAGGTTCCTGGTGTGCTTGAAGCTGTAATAAAAATCTCTTCTGGCGATCCACTTCAATCAGATCCATCAAAGTCAATTCGCGAAATTGCTCGTGAAATGGTTGGTGATCATCTTTTTGATGAACTAATAGATTCAAGGGAATAAACATGAAACTTCTTAAAGCACGTGTCAATTGGGCGGAAGGATTTTCAAACGATCCTTCTTTGGAGATTCTTGTAGACAAGATGCCTGAGCTTAAAGATCTTCGTTATAAAAACAAGGGCCCTCTTTACTATGCTGAGCTTGATGGATGTGTTAGCTTCTTTTATTATGTTGAGTCTGGGAATGGTTTTGGTGGAAGAAACTTTACTATTCAGATGGATAGTGGAGAAGAGAAAATTCTTCAAGGTCCTTGGTCATCTAATGCCAGTTCCATGAATGAAGCTGGGTTTGGTCCTTGTTTGGATGTATCTATTATTGATGATCCAGCTTCTTATGAAAGAGGTTACACATTTTACAGTGGACATGTTACATTGGATTTTATAGAACAGTTCAAACATCTTGTAGAAATAGGTCCTGGATATAACAAAAGATGTGGTTGCGGCTGCATCAAAGGACAGGAATGTTTTATTGAATTTCCAAAAGGTTCTACACTTATGTTTGTTCGGGATTACGATTTTTATCATCCTGCCATACAGTTGCCAAGTGGTAAAGTGTGGTTTAAGAGAGCATTAAATCCGGCTTGTCTTGCTGATAGGGATTTATCAGCAGATCAGTTGAGATGGTAACTATGGATAATAAAAGGGGCTTGACGTTAATAGAATTGATGGTAGGGATCTTTGCTGCCTTCGGAATAGCTGTTCTATGTTTTATGATTGTTTTTGCTATCAAAGTTTGTAGTTAAATGGTAGGGGAAATGAAGTCCCCTATTTTTCTTGCCCTCAAGAAATGAAGTCGAGGGAGTAGTGTATATATCTAACTAAAGGAGACGTTATGGGTAGGCTGAATGATGAAGATATTGAATCAATGCTTGAGTCAGCCAAAAAGACTCAATGGGGACAATTAGATGATAACATTTACTTTGTAGCGTTTCCAACCGTTTCAAGTTTGCCTGCTGGATATTATAATGTTAGAAATGTTTGGGGCGATATTAGATTTCTGAAACAAAGCATCTCTACTAATGGAATTTTTACCACTACCTCTCCAAATGCCAAAAGAATCATTGATGATTTTGAGAAGTTTTGGCGAATGGAAGATCGATTCCTTCAATACAAGATGCCATATAAAAGAGGGTTTTTTCTTTCGGGGCCTCCTGGTTCTGGAAAGACTTGTATTCTTAAGATCTTGTCTCACTCTCTTATTAAAAATGGTGGAGTAGTATTGGATATGAGAGGGAGCCCAAAAGATATTGGTGAGGCTATCGGTTGTGTTAGGGATATTCATCCTAAAATGCCAATACTTGTAGCTCTTGAAGATCTTGATAAATACTATCGTAAGATACATGAAAGTCTTTTGAATATTATGGATGGAATGGCAAAGATAGACAGGGTAGTATTTGTTGCTACAACAAACCATCCAGATCAATTTGACGATTCTATTATCAATCGGCCAGGCAGGTTCGATGGTCACTATCAGATAACTCCGCCAGGTGCTTCAACAAGATTAGATTTTATCAATGCGTTTTTGACACCGGAAGATAAGAAAAAGTTCCCAGTTGATCAATGGGTTATAGATACTGAGAATCTTCCATTCGGTCATATTAAAGAACTTGTTGTTTCTGTAGTTGTTCTTGATAATGATTATGCTGAGACATTAGATCGTATCAAAAATATGACTGAGGGCATTGAGGAAGGATATGAAGATGATGACGAAACTGAATGTATTGAGGAGGAATAATGTTTAAACTAATATTTACAGTTACTATAAAGAGTGAGTTAACGGGAACAACTGGGTCTAAAACGATAGAGTTAGAACCCAATCCTGATGGAATGATGGAGAGATTTTATGACGCTGTAGATGATTGTCTTGCTCAGATTGGAGGAGTAGTAAAAAATGGTACGAGTCAAAAGAATAGCTTCCCAAGTTAGGAAAGCCTTTGAAGAGATCGCAGTTGTAGAAAAATGGTCATATGATTTGAGTGGATTATGTGATCGTGCTTCAGTACAATTGTTTCTTGCTGCTGAACGACATGGTATTAAAGGTGTTAGTCTTGTAATTGGAAGCGGGCATGTCTATAATATGTATGATAGTTTTGTTATAGATGTAACAGCTACCCAGTTTGGTAAAAAAGATTCTGTATATGTTGTTCCATTTCATATTAAAGAAATGGAGGGAGCATGGGCAGTTTCTAATGGACCTTTTAAATCTTTTGTTGATTATCTTTATAATGGTGGTTGGTCTGCACAGTATGTGGGACATGATTTTCCATATGTTCTAAAGCATGATGAATCATATGATCCTTTTCAGGAATATCCTTATGCTTAATAAGTGGGCTTGGTGTGGATGTTTACAGCCACTTACCTTCAGCAAGGCTATAAAAAATCTAATAGGAGATATAGGTAAACTCCTAATTAGTCCGGGTTTTGAAGGGGCAAGTGATGTAGTCTTTGCTACAGGACAGTTACTTGGTAGTGTGGTTGGCGAGAAATATATTAGCCTTCCAGGAGATAGTTTAACAATTTCCAAGTTCCGAAACAGAATGTTATCTCATCAGTGTATTAGAAATTCACGGCATTTAATTAAGGGAAAATGTCCTAATGAATTTTAATAAATCTGAATCATTTTAGTAAGAAGGATTAAACAAAATGAAGAAACTAATCGTTTTATTGATTGTTTTATGTGCTATGTTTGTGGGTTGTACTCCTCAGCAACGAGCGAAAAAGTATGGTGGAAACGCAACGGTAAACCTTCCTCCAGGTACTAAGTTGATTGTGGCTACTTGGAAGAACGATGATCTTTGGTATTTGATTGGCAAGCGGGCAGATGGTGAAGCACCACAGGTCTACACCTTCTCTGAAAGTTCATCATGGGGAGTATTACAAGGTAACATTATCTTTCACGAACGGTAAAAAGCTATGTGTATTAAGGTTTTTTTAGATGATGATCGTCCTACTCCTCCTGGATGGATACATGCCAGGTGGCCGGAGGATGTAATAGAGTTGTTGAAGATTGGAGGTGTCACCGAAATTAGTCTTGACCATGATCTTGCCGATCCATTTGTAAAAGAACAAGGATATTGTTCATCTATTAGAGAAAGAACTGGATACGATGTTCTTTTATGGATTGAAGAGCAAGTGGCATTACATGATTTTATCCCACCTATAATTCATATTCATACTGCCAATTCATCCGCCAGAGAAAAAATGGAGGCAGCCAGAGAATCAATAATAAAATTGGTTGAAGCAAAGGCGGAATGGTTATAAAGAAGGTTCAATTCCTTCTACCGCCGATAAGGAGAATTTTTTATGATAGATACTAAACATATTCCTGAAGAGGTAAAGACTGTATGTTGTAAATTACAAGCAGCACAGTACGAGGCTTATATTGTTGGAGGAGCGGTTCGTGATTACTATGTTGGTCGGACACCAAAAGATTGGGATGTTTCGACTAATGCCAGACCGAGCCAAGTAATTACACTCTTTGACAAGGTTATACCTACTGGTCTTTTGTTTGGAACAGTGACTGTTCATATAGGTAATGTGGAAGTAGAGGTTACCACTTATCGAAGTGACGGTCAGTATAGTGATGGAAGAAGACCAGATGAAGTATCCTTCTCTGACTCTATAGAAGCAGATTTATCACGACGCGATTTTCGAATGAATGCTATGGCTTTGGATCCTATAAATGGCCGGGTGCTCGATCCGTTTTGTGGGTCAAAAGATATAGGTGATAAAGTTATTAATACTGTAGGAAAAGCACAGGATAGATTTGATGAGGATGGTCTTCGTATAATGAGGGCGATACGCTTTTCATCTCAGCTTGGGTTTGAAATTAGTCGTGATGTGTTCCAAGCTATCGTTCAACACAGACGAAAGCTTGAACAAGTAAGTATGGAAAGAATCAAGGATGAGCTTCTTAAGATACTCAAATCTAATCATCCTGGTACTGGTATTGAATTAATGTTTGATACCAAGGTGATGGAGCTGGTTATTCCACAATTCATGCGGACAAAGGATTGTCTACAAAACAAGTGGCACTCTTTTGATGTGTATGGCCACACTATTTGTGTTGTTGAAAATCTTCCACCAGATCCAATACTTCGTTTGGCTGGCTTGCTTCATGACATAGGAAAGCCAGATACACAATCTCCGCATCCACATAACAAAGGAGAGTTTAGATTTCTTGATCACGATAAGGTTGGAGCTTTATATGCCGAAGGCATTACAAAGAGATTAAAACTTTCCAATGATGAAGTGAGTAGAGTAGTTCATTTAATTAAAAATCATATGAGAATGATGGAGATTCCACAATCTGATTCTGGTATTAGAAAATTAATAAGGGACCTTAGGGTTGATAATATAGAAGACTTTATCTTATTTAGACGGGCTGATATGACCGATAATCCTAAAAAGTATGCTTTGATTGATGAATTTAATAGGGATTGTGATCGCATTCGAACGGTCATTGCCAATCATCCTGTGCTTGATTCAAAAGGTCTTGCTATAAATGGAAACGATCTTATGATACATCTTGGAATAGCGGGCGGGCCTTTTATTGGTAAAATAATTAGGTTTTTAACTGAGAGAGTCATTGAACATCCCGAGTTAAATACAAGAGAAAAACTGTTTCAGTTGTTAGAGGAGATGGAAGAAAATGGATAATTTTATGTATGAAAGAATCAAATCTGCCATACTGGATGTTACTGTTCTCACTGAAGAAGAGGCTGATCTTTTAGCTTTATTTGTTACAGGGTTCGCTTCTATTAAGGATTCTGCTACACGAGATGTAATTAGATCGTTTGTCATTAACTGTTCTGGAGAGATTATAGCGTATCTGCGAGAGGGAGCTTTGCCAGATTGGGTATTAAACGAACTGGCAAAGAATTTTAAAGCTCAAGCGTAGTAGGAAAGAAGGATAGAGTGATAAGAAGTAAAATCGAAATTAAGGGCAGATCAATAGCGGTTTATAAAGTAGATAAAAACGAAACAATTTCAACACTTTTGGAGGGCCAAGTGGGACGAGGAAGAGGAAAGACTCGTAAAACCTATCATGCTTCTGGATCGAAAGATAAAAGTGAAGACAAAAATGTTGTTTTAAAGAATCTTCTTTGCGCGCTTATTGTTTCAAAGCAAAAGTTTGAAACAGAGCTGTTAAGAGCAAAGATCAAACTTGAAGAGTTCAAGAAGTTTCGAACCAAGGAGAAAAAATAATGTCTTTCGAGGGATATTACCAGATCGTTTGTCGTAATGGCCATGAACACAGTTGTGATTGTTATGATGAGCCAGTCTTTGATGCGAATCCTGCTGATTATGTAGTAGGGCCGTATTCGGAAAATGTTTGGTCTTGCCCAACTTGTGGAGCGCCAGCGACTTGGTGGAATCTTGTCAATGAAACTAATGGATCTTATTGTGATGAATGTAATATCGAAGGTGAAGAAGATGTTACAGGATGTAGGTGGTGTGTAGGTGGCAGGATAGATGGATTTGTTAAGTTGGTAATAGATAAGCCTACTGGGCATTGTACCTGTAAAGAATGTGGAGTCACTCATGTTTCATCTGAAGGAACCGTTTTGATTCCTGAGAAGGGTGGCCACAAAGTAAATATATGAATTGATTCGTGCGCGTAAAAAGTGGAGGCGGCGCATTTTCGGTCTTGAGTTAACGATTTTATGAAACGATTCGGAGGTTCAGATGGCAGAAGATAAGAAGGATAAAGCAGAAGAAACCAACACAAATGATTTGATCTGGGGAAAGGCCAGTTCCGTTCAAGGATCCAGCTCTGTTCTCTCTGTTAACAATAGGATCTATTATTATGTTGGGGTTACTCACAGCTCGATCCTTGACTTAACAGAACAAATTCAAATCGTTACCAAGAAGATGAAGGTGCTGGGAATTGAAAATGAGGTTGATCCTCCACCTGTAATCTTACATATTGGTAGTTATGGTGGCAGTGTGTTCGCTGGTTTTGCTGGTATGGATATGATTAAATCTAATTCTATTCCTATTCATACTATTATTGATGGAGCGGCTGCGTCGGCAGCAACCTTACTCTCTGTGGTGGGTTACAAACGATCTATTCGTAAAAACGCTTACATGCTTATCCATCAGTTGTCTGCTGGTATGTATGGTAAGTTTGAAGAACTTAAGGATGCGGTAGAAAATTATAATAAATTAATGACTACCATTAAGCAAACATATATCGATCATGCGAGGATCCCCAAGGATCAATTGGATGAAATCCTTAAGCATGACTTTTGGCTTACGGCAACCGAGAGTCTCAAGTTTGGACTGGTAGATGAGATTATTGAATGATTATAAATCCTTATGACAAAAAGGCAATGAGAGCAGCTCAGCTTTATTGTCTTCATGAGTGTCAATTTGTAGGGTTAACATCTGGAACATTTGATTTGTTCCATGACTATCATCTACGATATCTTGAAAGATGCCATAG
>Ga0307377_10003113_pt1 | contig 18998 bp, 18 predicted proteins | sample TR3MG_FD_202535 | JGI IMG/M metagenome (GOLD analysis project Ga0307377, IMG submission 202535) | Soil microbial communities from Risofladan, Vaasa, Finland - TR-3 | ecosystem: Environmental > Terrestrial > Soil > Coastal area > Acid sulfate soil | place: Finland: Risofladan, Vaasa | collected... | reverse complement strand
CAGCGAGCATAACAAAATCAGGAAGAACTCCAAAACGGGAAGCGGAGTAATTGCCGTCAAAAAACATTGTTTGCCACTGTCTTACCATCCCGTGGTGCCCATTATTAAGAAGCATTATTGTAAGATCTAATTTGTATTCAACTGCAGTGGCAAGCTCTTGCATATTCATCTGGAAGCTGCCGTCACCACTTACGCAGACAACCTGTTTATCAGGACAAGCAAACTTGGCTCCCATAGCTGCCGGGAACCCAAATCCCATGGTACCTAGACCACCTGAAGTAATATGAGTTCTAGGATGATTGAATTTGTAAAACTGAGCTACCCACATTTGATGCTGACCAACGTCTGAAACAATAATTGCGTCATCATCGGTGATTTTACTTAGAGTATCTATAGCATAAGTAGTTAAAATTTTATCCCCGGTTTGATTATATCCCATTGGATGCTTAGTGTCCCATTCTTCAATTTGCGCGCGCCATTCTGTACGGTCTTTTTCAATTTTTGAGGGCAGCGCATCGAGAAGCTGCTGTAGAACTAACTTGGCATGCCCCACTATGGGGCAGTGAACTACAATATTTTTATCAATTGATGACGGGTCTATGTCTATATGTATAATCTCGGCACCTGGGGAAAACTCATCGAAATTACCTCCAGTTGCCCTATCGTCAAATCTGGCGCCAATTGAAATGACCAGATCGCTTGAATGTACTGCCATATTTGCAGCATATGAGCCATGCATTCCCAGCATGTGTACGTATAAAGGATCATCCTGCGGGTAAGCCCCTAAACCCATAAGAGTAGATGTAACTGGTATTTCCAATCTATGAGCGAATTCTATAAGCTCAGGACTAGCATTTGCATGTATTATTCCGCCGCCGCCAAAAATTATAGGGCGTTTAGATTTTAAAATCATATCAACTGCTTTTTGAATCTGCTTCGGATCACCTTTAGTTGGAGGCTTATAACCTCTTAAGTTAATTTCCTGAGGAATAACCAGCTCGTCCTCTTCTAAAATTACATCTTTTGGCATGTCCACAAGCACAGGACTAGGCCTACCTGAGCTAGCGATATAAAACGCTTCTTTCATTATACGAGGAAGATCCCCAGCTTTTCTAACAAGGTAGTTATGTTTTGTACAAGGCCGTGTAATACCGATGTGATCCGCTTCCTGAAAAGCATCACTTCCGAGATAAGGTAAAGGTACCTGTCCTGTGAATACAACTATAGGAGAAGAGTCCATTTGGGCTGTTGCAATTCCAGTAACTGTATTGGTTGCAGCAGGGCCTGAGGTGCAAAGAACAACACCCGGTTTCCCAGAAGCCCTTGCATATCCATCAGCCATGTGGGTAGCACCCTGTTCATGTCTGGTAAGAACGTGTTTTATCTTACCTTCAAACTTGGGCATTACATCATACACTTTGAGCACATAACCGCCGGGAAGGCCGAATATGACATCTATTCCTTCTTCAATAAGAGTTTCAAAAAACATTTCGGCACCAATCATTCTAGCCATTTCAAAATTACCCCCGCGTGGTTTGTATTGCCCAATACTTTATTTATTATTTTTCAGTTCGTTTGCTCGCGATTCCATTCGGTCTTTGAGCGAAAGTTTTATTTTCTTTAATCTTCTAACCTCTACTTCGTCATCGAGAGTCGAATTCTCTTTTTCTTCCAGGTTTTTTATTACTTCATCTAGCTCTCTATGCTCGAAATAAATATTCTTATATTCCTCGTCTTCCTCGAGAAGTTTTTCTATGTTTTCTGATTCGTTCATCTGGTCTCCTTTTTATCTCTCTTCTTTTGATATTTCTGCTTCAGACTTCCTTAAATAATGAGGAGCAAGATTCATTATCTCATCGTAAATATATTTATTATCCCGATCCTCTTTAAATTTTCCAATTTCTGACAGAGCCAGATTTGAAGCTCTTGGAAAATTCGTATTAATAGGGCTAAACATTATACCACTGCCTAAATTATCTTCCAAATAATCCTTATAAAGTAAAGCTCCATCGCCGACAAAAATTGTATTATCTTTTATTATTTCAACTAAACCTTCGGGAGAAACAACAATGTCTTCTAGTATTCTTTCTAACTCTCCGTTAGTAAAACGGAAAAGCGAAGTAAAGACTTCCCCTTTTCTTGCATCTATCACAGGACAGATATTATAAGGAGCAAAAGGCAAATTCATAGCCAGGGCTTTAAGAGAAGAAACACCTATCAAAGGTATTCCCAGAGAGTAGCAAATCCCCTTAGCTGTTGAAATTCCGACCCTCAATGAAGTAAACGACCCGGGGCCTAATGACACAGCAACACCACTCAAATCAGACTTAACCATTCCCAGTTCAGAAAGTAGCCAATCTATGGAAGGAATCAGCTTTTCAGTATGTACAGGTCCGATGTTAAAATAATACTCACCTAGGATGGTATCATCCCCTACAACCGCTATACTCCCCGCATATGTAGATGTCTCAATTGCAAGTATTTTCATAATTTTTCACTTGTTACATGCAAACCTAATATGTTAATTTGAACCAAACTCACTCAACAATCTGAGCTGCATACTCAAACACAAGAAACTACACTGATTCAAAAACATGAATCACTTAACTACCAAGATTCTTTATCAATTTGAATATGAGTTTAGTCTAATAGTATCTCAAGATTTGCCAACTCAGTTGTTTTATGCGAATACTTGAGCACCCATAACCATTAAACCTTTACAGTCTAGCTGACCTTACCCTTTAATTGCGCTCAGTCGAACTTATTATTCAGGTGTCTCGTCGTCAGTTTTTGTTTCTTTAATAAGCCCGCTGTGGGCTAAAATTTCATTTCTTAATTTTTCCATAATTTCAGGGTTATCTTTCAAGAAAGATCTTGAATTCTCTCTACCCTGCCCGAGCCTTTCTCCTTCATATGAATACCAGGTACCACTCTTCTCGACGATGTTGGCTTTTGCCCCAATATCTATCATTTCACCTGTTTGAGAAATTCCTTCTCCAAATATAATATCAAACTCAGCATTTCGGAAAGGAGGAGAAACTTTGTTTTTAACCACTTTCGCCCTAACCCTGTTGCCCATTACTGCATCTCCTTCCTTCACTGAGCCAATCCTGCGGACATCAATCCTCACGGAGGAATAAAACCTAAGCGCATTACCACCACTTGTGGTTTCAGGGTTCATATACGGAAGAGTTCCAATTTTCATCCTTATCTGGTTTACAAATATTACAAGAGTATTGGATTTCCCCACAGAGGCAGTCAATTTTCTAAGTGCCTGTGACATAAGTCTAGCTTGAAGGCCCACGTGAGTGTCTCCCATCTCCCCTTCTATTTCAGCCCTAGGGACCAGTGCGGCAACCGAATCTAGAACAATTACATCAACAGCACCAGAGCGTACAAGTGTATCGACGATTTCAAGCGCCTGCTCACCAAAATCCGGCTGGGAGATTAAGAGGTCATCCACTTTTACACCAAGCTTCTGAGCATAGTTCGGGTCAAGCGCATGCTCTGCGTCAACAAAAGCCGCAATCCCGCCTTTTTTATGAGTCTCTGCTATAACGTGAAGCGCAAGTGTGGTTTTTCCTGAAGACTCCGGTCCGTAAATCTCGATGACCCTTCCTTTAGGGAACCCCCCTACTCCAAGTGCAGCATCAAGACCAATTGAGCCTGAGGATATAACCTCGAGCTGAGGAATAGGAGAATCAGCACCAAGCCTCATAATAGAGCCCTTTCCAAACTGCTTCTCTATTGATGCGATTGCAAGGTCTATTGTCTTTTCTTTTTCACTAGGTTTTTCTTTTTCCAGCGAGTCGTTTGTAGTTGTTTCTTTAGCCATAATACCTCCAAATTATACATTATTTAACAAACTTTGCCTAATCATGTCAAGTGCTTTTAAAACGCTTACTAGTTTGATTTCTTCCCTTGTTCCATGGAACTGGAATTTACGGGAAAGAGTTCCTTTTGTCTTACTATCCAAACCAATATATACGATCCCAACAGGTTTTTCGATAGTCCCGCCTCCGGGGCCCGCAACACCGGAAATTCCTATACCCAAATCAGAGCCTGAAAGATGCCTCACCCCTTTAGCCATAGCCTCAACCACAGGTGCGCTAACGGCGCCATGGGCTTCAATTAACTCCATCGGGACACCAAGAATCTTAACTTTGGCCTCATTGCTATATGAAACCACACCTTCAAGAAAGTATGAAGTGCTTCCGGGGATGTTTGTAATTCTATGTGAGAGCAACCCCCCGGTGCAAGATTCTGCAGTTGCAAGAGTCATATTATTTTGTTTTAGAAGCTCCCCTACTACTTCTTCCAGCATCTTGCCTTCAGTTGTAAAAACATATTGGCCTAAGAGGGCATGGATATCTGTTAGAAACTCATCCATTAGCAATTGTGCTTCAGAAGATGAATCTGCGAAAGTGGAAACCCTCAAGTGAATTTCTCTTGAATGCGCTCTGTAGCCAAGCTTTACATGCTCCCTCTCAACTCCCTCCAATTTCTGAGCAACTTCAGATTCCGGAAGCCCAAATGTTTTAACAAGCCTCATACAGGATTTTTTCATCTGGGGATTTCGTTTCTTAAGCTCCGGGATTATATATTCTTCCATCATTGCTCTAAATTCCTTAGGCACTCCGGGCAGAAAAAAGAAAATAGTATTTTCAATTTCATAGCTGAATCCGGGAGCGGTCCCCCACTTATTTAGCAAAACCTTGCAGCCTTGTGGCAGATAAACCTGCTTCATATTGGTTTCGCTTACTTCTCTATTTATTTTCCTAAATCTCTCGGCCATCATGTCCAGGGAAGCCTGGCTTAATTCAAGCCCGACATTGAAGAAATCTGACGCAGCTTCAATTGTAAGATCATCCGGTGTTGGTCCTAGTCCCCCTGTTACTATCACGGCGTCAGCTCTGCTTTTAGCAGTATTAAAAGCAGATTTAAGTATAAGCAAATCATCACCCACGGTTGTATGATAGGCAACATCAAAACCTAAGCTTGTAAGATTCTCCCCAGCCCACTGGAAGTTTCCGTCCTGGGTGAGTCCACTCATTAACTCATCGCCTGTTGTAAGAACTTCTATTTTCATAACGTTTTTGTCATTCCCGAATTTAGTAATCGGGAATCTGTTTTTTTCATAACCCAATCTTAAGTCCAGAACACCCATCTTCCGAGAATATGTAGCGTGATGCAGGAATACACCCCTGCCATAACGTCGTCCATTACTATCCCCCAGCCGCCCGGCAATTTCTCAAACTTTCTTACCGGATAGGGTTTAGCAATATCAAAGAGCCTGAACAATAGAAAACCAAGAAAAATATTACTTATGGTAACCGGCACTAAGATCATCGTTATCAAGTATCCGCAGACTTCATCAGCCACCACCTGACCAGGATCTGTTTTGCCAAACACCTCTTCAGCTACCGTAGAAGCCCAGACGGATATCAATATTATTGCAACCGTAATTGCCAAATATAGGTAGAGTGGGGTGAAAGATAAGACATAAAATAATGGGATTGCCGCAAGTGTGCCGAAAGTGCCGGGACCTATAGGGATTAATCCCACATAAAAGAAAGTCGCTATAAGTTTTGCAATACTTTTTTTCAACTAAGTTAGCACCCATTAAATAAAATCTGACTAGTTAAAAAGGGAGTTTGCATTATTGACCGTATGTGTCAAGAAACATACCAAACTTAGAGGCGTAAATAGTTGTAATGCTCAAAAAAAATTGAAAACATATACATTCTTTTCATGAATATTGTCTTGAGAACAAAGTCTTACTCATAGAACATATCCTTGAAATTCCACTCAAAGTACGTAATATCTGTACAGCATTTTTATTAAGCTAAATTACAAGGGAGCACAATTTAACAATGGCAAACGGATTAGAAAACAAATGGGCATTAATATTAGGCGCTTCAAGTGGATTTGGAGAAGCAGCCGCATTAGAATTGGCTAAACAGGGAATGAACATCTTTGGCGTTCACTTGGACAGGAAAGGCACAATGACCCACGTTGAAGAGATCAAGCATAAGATAAAAGAATATGGAAGAGAGGCTGATTTTTTTAATATCAACGCGGCAGACCCTGAGAAAAGAGCCGAAGTTCTTGGAGAAATAGAACAAATATTGGACGAACATGGCAACCCGGGAAGCGTCAAGATACTAATTCACTCATTGGCATTCGGAACACTCAAGCCTTATATCTCGGACAACGAGAAATCACGCTTATCAAACAAGAATTTTGATATGACTTTGGATGTTATGGCACACTGCCTTGTTTACTGGACTCAGGAAGTTGTTGCCAGAAAGCTGATGGGGGAAGACGGCAGAATTTTCGCTATGACAAGCGCAGGCGGACACAGGGTTTGGCCTACATACGGCGCCGTATCTGCATCTAAGGCAGCGCTCGAATCACATATACGCCAGCTCGCATATGAGCTCTCACCAATGGGAATAACTGCTAATGCTATTCAAGCCGGAGTCACTTTAACACCGGCGCTAGAGAAAATCCCGGGAAACGAAGAAATAATAAAACACGCAATAGCAGTAAACCCCGCCAACAGGCTCACCACTACAGAAGACGTTGCTCAGGCTATTGCTGCACTTAGCGGTCCGGGCACACATTTTATAACAGGGAATGTAATAAAAGTAGACGGCGGCGAGGATCTAATCTAATCAGGAAATCATATGAGTAAAAAAGTAACTCTTTACAACACGCTAACTCAAAAGAAAGAGGAGTTAGTGCCTTATTCAGAAAACAAAATAAAGATGTATGTCTGCGGGCCTACTGTTTATTCTTCGGCTCACTTAGGACATGCACGGGCTGCAGTCACGTTTGATGTAATTGAGAGATTCCTAACATACCTGGGTTACGAAGTTACATACGTTAGAAATTTCACTGACATCGATGACAAAATCATAGCGAAAGCAAACGAGACCGGCGTGGCGGCTCACGAAATATCAGAAAAATACATTCAGGAATATCAAGAAGACATGGCTTCAATTGGGGTTAAAGCCCCTACAATCCAACCCAAGGTGACTGAACACGTACCTGAAATTGTTGAGATGATCCAAAAAATTATTGATAACGGTCATGCTTACCAATCCGACGGTGACGTATTTTTCTCGGTTAAAAAGTTCAATGGCTACGGCAAGCTATCAAGACGAGACCCTGACGATATGATGGCAGGAACCAGGATCGATATAAACGAGAAAAAAGAAGATCCTTTGGATTTTGCTCTCTGGAAATCTGCAAAGCCGGGAGAGCCTTATTGGGAAAGTCCGTGGGGCAACGGTCGTCCGGGATGGCATATTGAGTGCTCACTTATGAGCACAAAGTACTTAGGTGACAGCTTTGATATTCATGGTGGCGGAAAAGATTTAATATTCCCTCACCACGAAAACGAGATCGCTCAGTCTGAAGCTGCCACAGGAAAACCTTTTGCAAAGTATTGGGTGCACAATGGACTTATCCAGATAAACCGTGAGAAGATGTCTAAATCTATCGGCAACATCTTAAACGTGCGTGAAGCGGTATCTATGTGGAGTAAAGAAGCGATCAGGCTCTTTTTCCTATCTCACCAATATTTAAATCCAGCAGATTTTTCTGACACCACAATGAACGAAGCTGAGGCTGCGCTTGAAAGACTTTATATCACTCTAAAGCGCGCAAATGATGTGGGCAAAAATGGAAACGGTGAAGATAAGCAGCTAGAGACCAGTGTGGAGACTTTTAAAGAGCGCTGGGTTCAATCAATGTGTGACGACTTTAACACTGCTGAAGCGCTTGGAAGCTTATTTGAATTAACAAGAGCCATTAACAGATCGCTCGACTCTGTAGGCTGGACGCCGTCTTTAGAGGCCGCTCTTGAAGAAATAAATCATTTTGGAAGCACACTTGGAATTCTTGAATATGAGCCGGATGAATACTTGCAAGGTCTTAAGCTCGAACAAGCCTCCTCAGGAATTACAGAACAAGAGATTGAAGAGCTTATCGAAGAAAGAATATCAGCCCGTAAAGAAAAGAACTGGGCCCGTGCGGATGAAATTAGAGACGAGCTTGATGAGAAAGGAATCGTGCTTGAAGATAAAGCTGAAGGCACAATCTGGCGCGTGAAATAGTTTGTCTACAAACTGAAAAAATATTTATATCCCTCTTTCTATAACTAAGAAAGGAAATTAAACCCAAACACCCATATACTCAAGTGCGCGTTTAATATTAGCCGGAGTCTGGGTTTCACCTCTACAGCTATACCAACACTCAGTGCATTTGGTCTCTCCGTAGAGTTTAGGATGATATTCGGAATAATGCGCTGTGACTGGCATCTCAGAGCAGCGCTTTAAATGGCCGCTTGGTGTAACCTGAATATGGCTTATCCCAGCAGTACAGCCGGGAATTCCGCCTGATTCAAAATACCCTGGTATTTCATTTAGGTAATACTCAGTTGATAGAATTGTACCCTTCCACTTTCTTCTCAAACGAATAAGCTCATCTACTAAGTTTTGAACTTTCTGTATTTCTTCATGCGGAACAAAGTGCTCTTCGTTGTTAGTTTTCATAACACAGTACGAGCTGAAAGAAATACCTACTCCCCATTCATGGGCTTTGTGGGCAAGCTCGGGAACCTGCTCTAAATTATCTTCCATAATGATTGTATTCATAGTGATTTTCTGATTAGGGAATCTCTTCCCAAGCTCAGGCATCATTTCTGAAAGTTTATCCCAAAGACCCGGAACACCTCTATAGGTATCATGCTGTTTATTGGGAAAATCTAAAGATACAGCAATCTGATTTATTCCAGCGTCAAAAAGCTCTTGTGCCTTATCGACCGTTAGCAAATCGCCTTTAGTTACCATGGAAGTAAAAATAAAGTATGAGCACTCCTTAATCTGCCTTATTATATCCGGCAGATCCTTGCGGAGCATAGGCTCCCCTCCAGTAACAACTACTACAAGAGGATCAATTTTCTTGATCACCGGGCGGTAATCATACAGACGTTCTTCATGTCTAGTTTGCCAGTAATCGCAAAAGTCGCACTTAGCATTACATAGTTTCGTAATCTCTAAATTGAGGAGTGTTGGGCGACCCGTAGCTTTCGTTTGAAAAAATTTAATTGCGCCTTTTAAGCTTTCTTGAGGTGAAATCATTAGGCTATTTTATACATTACTACGGGCAGTTTATCAAGTAACGATTAATATAAACCAATCATTTTGGTGAAGCAAGGAACGGGCAACCCAATTAAATCTTTATATTCAAGAACTATTCCTTAACCAGTATCTTATTCTTGTATTGATACCTATCAAAAACTTAATACAATCAGAAGGTTCATTTAAATTCTAAATTAAACTGCCGTCATGCTTTGATATTAGAATTAATAATATTGACTTATTTATACGAATTTAGTTTAATAAAGATAAGAGGTTTAAGAACTGCTTTCAAAAGGTAAAAATTGTCAAAAACAACTATTGAGGTAGAAGTAATTCAGTGTGATCACGTGGACGAAAATGGCCAGCGCTGTACTATTGAAGGCAGCAAGGATGTCATAAAAGACTGTCATGTTTGTCACATGGACCTATGCAAAACACATTGCCAAATTACTACGGTTGTATTCCTACAGGCTGGCGGCGATGTAAGCTCCTTATTCCACGGACACCGGTTGCGATTTCTCTACTACTTCTGCAGTGAACATTCAGCTTTATTCGAAAGTACCGTTATAGAACGATACGGTGAAGGTTTAAACTTGCCCAACGTAGGTGATGGTACATATCTGATATAAAGGATTTAGTTTACAAAACGAATATGTCAAAAAGAGAGATAAAGCTTGAAATATTCCAGTGTGATCATGAAGATGAGAACGGTGAGCGCTGCCCCAGAGAAGGCGACTCTCAAGCAATAAAAGTTTGTGGTATTTGCCATAAAGACCTCTGTATCACACATTACGAATTAACTACTGCTACAATCCAGGGAACAAGGGATCATTTTACATACTATTTCTGTCCACACCATAATGATGAATTTCTGAATACTCTTGTGGACAAGTTCGGGGATACCAGACCAATACCCCAGAAGGGATATGGATTCAGAATTAACTAACTTTCTGATTTAAAAAACTCCGTCCACTTAAACTATATTGACATATTCCTTAGGATTTAGTTTAATTGGTAAAGCGGGGCATAAAAGGGTTGCTAGAATTAATACGCCCGTAGTCAAATGTTTGCATATGTCATTTATAAAAACATGTCTTATGTACAAGGAGAATATGCATGTCCAAGAAAACAATAACGGTTGAAATGTACCAATGCGATTTTGAACACGAGGACGGGACTAGGTGTGAGAGCGAAGGAGAACGGCAAGGAATCAAACCATGCGCCCTTTGCAGAAAAGACCTCTGTAGCAGACACTATGAACAGGTTTCTGTTTCAAGCAGAGGAGGAAGAGAAACTCTCATTTATCATTTTTGTGAAGACCATACAAAAGAGTTCATGGATACCATTATAAATGCATTTGGAGATACTCGTCCTGTAGCATATGCCGGTATGGCCAAGTAATCCCACCAAATGTCAATTAGGTATTATTAAACAGTGCGAAAGATAGTATTACTATTCTTGTTAATTACTCCGCTTTTAGTAATCTCGCCGGGAACAACATTCTCTGAGCAGAGTGCAGAGTTTGCCTTGGTTATTACAATAGATGGGCTTAGAGCCGATGCAATCGCAAAAGCAAACGCTCCTAATCTTACAGATCTTATAAAAGAAGGCTCTTATACGCCGTCTGCAAAAACAGTTGATCCCCCTAAAACACTGCCCTCTCATACATCTCTTGTAACAGGGCTTGTTCCTAAAAAACACCTCACCTTTATTAATGAGTGGATAGAGGACATGGGCTATGTAGAGTTTGATACAATATTCACCCTTGCCAAAAAAGAGGGTTTCAGCACCGCCATGTTTGTGGGGAAGGACAAGCTCAATTTTATTGCAGTGCCAAACAGTATCGACAAGCTCGAGGTCGTTGAATATAGCCCCACTAGCGTTAAGGAAATATCAAATAGCTTCATCTCATATATGAAAGAGAACAAACCTAGAATGACTTTAATTCATTTCCCCGAGCCCGACATTACAGGTCACAAGCAAGGCTGGATGTCTGAAGAATATTTAAACGCACTTCAAAGGGTTGATGCTGAACTTGGCAATATAATTAATGCACTTAAACAGGCCGGCATTTATGAAAAGACTTTTCTGGTTATTACCTCAGACCACGGCGGAAAAGATAAAACGCATAAGGGTGATCATCCTGATGTAACAACAATACCCTGGCTTGCTATAGGGGAAGGGGTAAAACAGGATTACACTATAAAAGAGAAGGTATACATTTATGACACCGCGCCGACTGTCTTAAAGGCCCTTGGCATATCCCCTCCTCAAAATATAGACGGACGCGTTTTAGAAGAAATATTCACCCAGTAACCTGGAGGTAATATTCATACCCTTTTCCGTCATTCTGAACCATGTCCCGTACTCGATACGGTATCTATTCAGAATCTAATCCTTTAAGCAGCAACTTTCCTTCTTCTAATAACCATAAATCCTACTATTCCTAAAATACTAGCCATTGCTATTAAACCCCATTCTGATAAGGTTGGGACCTGTGCAGTAGGTGCTCCAGGCATATAGACAATGCGCTCAAAGGAATCTCCACCTTCCTCCCCATCATTAAGGTCTTCTGTCGCTCCGCATCGATATCCCCCGATATCATCCTGCAAGTGCCAATACAACCTCTCATCGTTTGCGCCACTGCTATCAACATCGCAATTGTTTTTCTCTACGCTATCCCCTGCTCTGACAAATCCCCATGCGTTCTGGCCAAAGTCATCATCATTACCACCAATGAAATTAAAATACCAGCCGACACCATTGGCGATATGCGTAACGTTGTTATTCTCACCCGTATCAAAAGTGACATCGCTTCTACTGCCCTGGGCAAGCAGGGTCAGAGTATTACTTCTAGTCTGTCGACAGGCCAGCATCAATTGACTTCCGGAACAGTTCGCCAGCACAGTGTTGACAGGAAGCGAAACGTTTGAATAGAGATCCCGGTAACACTCGGTCCATCCGCCCCCTATTACAGTGGCTACAGGCACATTTGTTTGCGGCCCAACAGGCAAGTAGGTTTGAGCGTTTGTGTCAACCACTATGTATAGGTTTACAATATGTGAGATAAAACATGAAACAACTGTGGATTAAGGGGGGCTTATTTCTTGTCATTCCCGAACGTCTGTATCGGGAATCCATGTGCTAAATGAAGGTAGTTGCACCGAGTTTTTACTAGCTTATTTCTACTTAGTTCTTAATGGGGAGCAGCATATCTTCCACACAGTTCTAATCAGTCCCTATACAATCATCCGATAATTTGTTATTTTTTATAGAAGGTCATGAAAATAGCAACCAGAGAAATAGTAAGAGAAATAGATAGACTCACAATACAGAAATACGGCATTCCCGGTCTTATCCTTATGGAGAACGCGGGACGGGCTACTGCGGATGTGTTATTGGACAACTTCGCTTACGCTCAGAAAGTCGCCATATTCGCCGGAGGGGGCAACAACGGCGGGGACGGTTTTGTAATCGCCCGGCATCTCATATCAGAGGGACTGGATGTTGACACCTATATAGTCTCTGACCCTAAAAAATATGAAGCGGACGCACTAATAAATTATAAAGCTCTTAAGAACTTAGGTGGAAACATTGTCGAGCTTAAAGATAACCTTAGAAAATATAAACAAGCGGATGTTATTGTGGACGCTATATTTGGCACGGGGCTTGACCGGGAAGTAACAGGGTTCTATAAGAAAGTAATTGACTTCATAAATACACAAGGGGTGCCTACAATCGCAGTGGACATACCCTCCGGGCTTGATTCCAATAGTGGTTACCCTTTGGGGACTGCAGTACTTGCGGACATCACAGTTACATTTGTGCTTCCAAAGCTAGGAATATCAATATATCCTGGGGTTGAATTTGCCGGAGAAATTTATGTTGCCGATATCACTACCCCCAAGTTCTTAGAAGATGAAATCCCTTATGAGCTACTCACAAGTGAATCTGTTGATGGAATCTTAGCTCCCAGATACGAGGATACGAACAAAGGCACTTATGGACATCTTTTTATTTTAGCAGGCTCCCCTGGCAAATCAGGCGCTGCAGCATTGGCGGCATTAGGTGCTCAGAAGTCAGGAACAGGCCTGGTAACAGTTGGAGTTCCAAAGAGCTTAAACCCTATAATGGAACAAAAAACTACAGAGGCTATGACAGAGCCCTTGCCCGAAACCGATCTTGAGACATTTGGACCTGCTTCACTACAAAGAGCAATGAAAATTGCGGGGGAGAAAAAAACGGCCATCGCAATAGGCCCCGGAATTTCAACAACTAATGAAACACGAGAGTTTTTATATGAGATAATTAGAAACTCAGAGCTGCCAATGGTCATAGATGCTGACGCATTAACTCTGGTAGCTGATAATCCTGAGATTTTAATGGAAGCCAAAGCCCCAATCGTTCTAACTCCACACCCCGGAGAGATGTCCAGATTGGCTAAAATCTCTACAGTAGAAGTTCAAGCGAATAGAATCAATGTGGCTCTGGATTTTTCAACTAAATTTAATGTTTATATTGTTTTGAAAGGTGCGCGGACCGTAATCTCTACTCCGGATGGGGAAGTCTTCATCAACACTACAGGTAATCCGGGTATGGCTTCAGGGGGCATGGGAGATATTCTTACCGGCATAATTGGTGGATTCATAGCGCAGCAAATGGACCCTGTAGAAGCATGTAAGCTTGGGGTGTTTGTGCACGGCCTTGCAGGAGACCTGGTTGCAGAACAAAACGGTGAGGCTGGTATAATAGCGAGCGATGTTGCTAATTCACTACCCAATGCTATTAGAGAAATCCCCAAAATGGATAATCATATCATTACCCGAATCCGTTAATATCAATCCAGACTTTAAACAATAACAATGGCAGAGACAGAAACCCTAGAATTACAGCTAAATAGTAGTGATGAGACTCTCAAACTTGGTGAAATTATTGGAAAATCTCTAAATCCCGGTAGTATTATTGCCCTTGTAGGCGATCTTGGAGCAGGGAAAACAGTGCTTGTTAAAGGGATCGCAAAGGGACTAGGGGTTGACGAAGAGCCCAATAGTCCAACGTTTGTAATAATGAATAGTTATGAAGGTCGAATACCGCTTTATCACTTTGACCTTTATAGGTTGTCAGATGAAGAAGAATTATTAGGAATTGGGTACGACGAATATTTCTTTGGTAACGGTGTAGCTGCTGTCGAGTGGGCCGATAGAGTCAAAGGGATATTCCCGGAACATACAATAAAAATAGAAATAAACATTCTGGAGTCAGATAGTGAAGACTCTATGACGAAAAGGAAGATAAAGTTAGAAGGTAATAGACAATGGGTCTTATTGTTCAAAAATACGGCGGAACAAGCGTTTCCAACCTTGAAAAAATAAGGGTGGTTGCCGAGCACGTCATAAACACGAAAGAAAAAGGTAACGATGTTCTTGTTGTGGTCTCAGCGATGGCAGGAGAGACCGACAGGCTGGTAAAACTGTGCCTTGAGGTTATGGACCCTCCTGATGAAAGGGAGCTTGATGTAATCACATCGAGCGGAGAGCAGGTATCTTCGGGCCTATTATCTATGACAATCAAATCCTTAGGCCATAAAGCTCTTTCATTTCAAGGACATCAGGTACGCATTGTTACCGACAACGCTCACTCAAAGGCTAAGATAGTTAGAATTGATGCTGAGAGAATAAAAGAATCGCTCGTACATGGTCATATAATTGTAGTTGCTGGGTTTCAGGGTGTCGATGATAATGGAAATGTAACAACCCTTGGAAGAGGTGGATCAGACTTGAGCGCTGTTGCGCTTGCTGCGGCTTTAGATGCAGATTCATGCGAGTTATACAAAGACGATGTGGACGGAATATATACGACTGATCCGGGGATGGTCCCTAATGCGAGAAAACTTGACAAGATCTCATATGAAGAGATGCTGGAGATGGCTAGCCTTGGCTCAAAAGTGCTTCAGGCACGGGCAGTAGAATTCGCCAAGAAATTTGGGGTACCGCTACACGTAAAACCCACTTCCAAGCCAGATACCGAAGGAACATGGGTAGTAGAGGAGACTGAAGAAATGTCTAATTTAGAAAACATACTGATCTCAGGAATTTCATTTGATAAGAATCAGGCCAAAATTACTATTACGGGCATTCCGGACAGCCCGGGGGTTGCAGCTGAAATATTTACGCCTCTTGGTGACAGCGGTGTTGTTGTGGACATGATAGTCCAGAACGTAAGCATTGAAGGGCATACCGACATGACTTTCACAGTGCCAAGAACAGACTTTAAAAAATCTATTATAATTATGGAAGAGATAGCTAAGAAACTTGGCGCGAGAGATATACTCTCAGATGACAAAATTACCAAAGTGTCTCTAGTTGGAGTTGGCATGAGAACTCATTCCGGAATAGCGACAACAATGTTTAAAGCCCTTGCAAAAGAGGGAATCAATATTATGATGATTAGTACATCGGAAATTAAGATTTCATGTGTAATAGAAGAGAAATATACAGAGCTTGCAGTTAGAACGCTCCACGATGCATTTGAGTTAGGAGAGGAAAAATGAGCGATAATACAGTAAAGATATACGATGTTACCCTTAGGGACGGAACTCAGGGAGAGAGTATTTCCTTCTCTATCCATGATAAGCTCCGTATCGCTCAAAAGTTAGATGAACTCGGTGTGCATTATATCGAAGGCGGATGGCCTGGCTCTAATGAAAGAGACGAAGGATTCTTTGAAGAAGCTAAGAGACTGAGGCTTAGGAAAGCAAAAATTGCTGCTTTTGGAAGCACTAGAAGGGCCAAGGTTACTTGTGAGGAAGACGGCAGCATTCAGGCGCTCCTCCAGGCTGAAACTCCGGCTGTAACGATTGTAGGCAAGAGCTGGGATTTTCATGTAACTGAGGCATTAAAAATATCTCTTGAGGCAAATCTTGAAGTGATTCACGATTCCGTCACATATCTCAAAAAACACGTGGACGAAGTATTTTTTGATGCTGAGCATTTCTTTGACGGTTATAAAAACAACCCTGAATATACAATACAGGCAATAAAGGCTGCTCAGGACGCTGGAGCTGACGTTATAGTTCTTTGTGACACAAACGGCGGAACTATGCCTTGGGATATAGAATCTATTGTAGGCGATGTAAATTCGCAATTAGACAACCCGAACCTCGGCATACACACACATAACGATGGTGAGCTAGGTGTTGCAAACACTTTATATGCGGTAAGGGGCGGCGTTGGTCAAATCCAGGGAACCATTAATGGCTATGGGGAAAGGTGCGGTAACGCTAACCTATGTTCAATCATACCGAATTTAAAACTCAAGATGGGAGTGGACAGTCTTGAAGATAATGAGCTTAAAAATCTTTATGATGTTTCCCACTTTATTCATGAGCTTACAAACCTGCCTCCGATAAAGCACGATGCTTTTGTTGGAGAGAGCGCTTTCGCACATAAAGGCGGGATTCACGTGAGTGCTGTAATGAAAAACCCGTTAACTTACGAACATGTGGAGCCTGAGGTTGTAGGAAACCACAGACGTATTTTAATATCAGACCTCTCTGGAAGAAGCAACATTCTCTACAAAGCAAAAGAGCTGGGAGTAGAGCTTGACCCCAAAGACGAGCGTGTAATAGTGATATTAAATGAGCTTAAGAAGCTTGAGAACGAAGGTTATGAATTTGAAGGAGCGGACGCTTCTTTTGAACTCCTAGTTAGAAAAGCGATTGGAGAATACAGAAAGCCTTTCCACCTTCAGAGCGCAAGAACTATTACTGAAAAACGTGCCGATGATGAAGGCCCATCAACCGAAGCCACAATAGTTGTAGAGGTTGACGGAGTAACAGAGCAGATGGTCGCTAGCGGGAACGGCCCGGTGAATGCTATAGACCAAGCACTCAGAAAAGCGCTTGAGAGATTCTATCCGAGCTTAAAGGAAGTAAAACTAAAAGACTATCGAGTAAGGGTGCTGTCTACAAAACAGGGCACCGACGCTGTGGTAAGAGTTCTTATCGAATCAGGAGACGGTGAGAGCGACTGGAGCACAGTAGGAGTGTCAGAAAACATAGTTGAAGCTAGCTGGAAAGCACTGATAGACAGTATTGACTACAAGATTCTAAAAGACGAAGCTAAAAAGGCTGCAAAAGCCCGGGGCTAATTTTCGAAATTTGCTTGTAATTACTTACTATATGAATTTCTGTACTTAAGAATTGTACCGCTCCTAAGTCCAGATAGGCTTAGGTAGCCCGTAAGCAAACAGCAGAATAATATATACAAGCATATAGGCAATTAGCCCTATCACACATACCCAGATAGCGCTCCAGGTGTTTTTAAAATCCAGAGCCTGCTTTATAGCAATAATCATTGCCACAAGTCTCCAGACCCAAATTATAAGAATAACAACCCAGGCAAAGTTATTTATAACAGGAAGCAGCGCTACTAAAAGAAAAATACCAGGCGCCCCCGCAAACCCGAGCACCCTTAGAATCTCACCGATATTAGTCTTTGTATCAGTACCCGGGAATAGTTTTGTCCCTACGAGATATATAAGAAAAGACATCACTATCCATCCCGCAAAAGCGAGTACCGTGCCTACAATTAGACCCTTTACCCCTCCTAGGTTGTAGGTGTACAATCCCGCCGCTAAGCTGGCAAGAAGAACCACGACCATAGATTGCCATATAGAACTCTTATCGTGTTCGATCTCTTCGTATAGATTAATATCCAGCAGCAAAGCTCTTATAAGACGGGAAATGAACAATCGTATATGGCTCCTTGTAATTATTAAGTCGATCCAGTCCAGAAACTAAAATCAGGTTGTTGCTATCATACTTGAAAATCCTAGCAAATAGAAGATAAAAGCAACTACTAAAAGATATACAACAAATCCTATCGCACATACACCAATTGCCCTCCAAGTACTTTTATAATCAAGAGCCTGTCGAACAGCAATTATCATTGCAACAAGCATCCAAATACTTGCAACAAAAGATATAATAACACCTATCAACGGAATGAACCCGAAAATCCTAAGCACTCCTGGTGCGCTAGAAAATCCAATAGTACGAAGAAGCTCCCCGACATCTGCTTTAGTTTGAGGTTCCGGCAGAAGTTTTGTCCCAATTAAGTAAGTCAAATAAGCCCACACAAGCCAGCCAATAAGAGCGGAGATTGTACCAACAATAAGACCCTGGATACCCAAGATTCCAATAGTCCCTATTCCACTAGCCACACTTGAAAGAACGACGACTGTAATGGCCTGTCCCATTGAACTCTTATCCGCTTCCACCTCTTCGTATAAGTTGATATCGAGTTTTGAAGCCCTTACCATACGGTCTATTAAACTAGCCATCATTTACCCTCCTAAGAATTTCTTGATTAAAAAGATAATAAAACTTTAAAACCATTTCGTCAAAGCATAAATACAAAAACCATTTAAAGCGCTCTACGAAGTGGATTTTCTATTCCGGACACCAGTTGAAAAAGAGGTCTTATCTGATCTTGGGAACATTCTCCCATGAGCGCAATTTGAATCCAGTTTCTTTGAAGTAAATATCCGCTCCTCCAGTGAAGAAGAAAGCCTTTATCCTGCAATTTCTGACCAAGATCACTTGAACTCAACCAATCTGGGAGAGTTATTGTAAGTAGTCCGGGACTTGCATTTTGCGCCTCTGCTACAATTTCAAATCCGGCGTCATGAATTTTATCTCTTACCCACTGAGTAATCTCTACAATATTTCGATACCTATGACCATTATCAAAAGCTTTAAGTGCTTGGCTAAGTGCATAGATGAGATTTGAGGACATGGTAAAGGGGATTCCTTCTGATTTAGTATAAAAACCTATATCAAGATATCTG
>Ga0307377_10003112_pt1 | contig 19000 bp, 4 predicted proteins | sample TR3MG_FD_202535 | JGI IMG/M metagenome (GOLD analysis project Ga0307377, IMG submission 202535) | Soil microbial communities from Risofladan, Vaasa, Finland - TR-3 | ecosystem: Environmental > Terrestrial > Soil > Coastal area > Acid sulfate soil | place: Finland: Risofladan, Vaasa | collected... | reverse complement strand
TCTCTTTACTCCTGTTTTCGATAACGACATTCTTTTCTTGGATTCCTCTGAATGCCTTCTCCCAGTCAATTTCCCCTTATTCGCTATAGATATTTTTTTCTTCGTTTCTTCTGATAACTTTTTATGAAGACATCCTCCGCTTTCTATATTATATCCATTTGGAACCAAGGAATTATATTCACGTATATAAAATCGCTCATAGTAATCGGCGTCATTATCTGATATGTCATCTTTTATTATTTTCCAAGAAAAAGATTCTCTATCATATTTTCTCAACGCATTATAAAATGCACTTTTACATCTTTTCATCTTCGCCTCTGCAAAGTGATTAGATCTTCTCCTATTCAGAGTTTTAGATGTTTGACCAATATATTTTTTACAGTTTACAATGTTTTCAACTAAATAAATAATTATCATTTTTACTATATCCTATTTTAAGACAATTCAATACTCGATTTAATGTCTTTTACCTGCTGTTTATCCCCTTCTGTTTGCCACATAGCGCAAAACTCATCTACAGTCGGGGTTTGCTCTGACGATGAAATAAACCTAATTCCTATTCTAAATTTGTCATTTTCCTGAACTCCAAGGGCACTAAGGCTAAATGCCTCATTCACAGGGATAGATGTATAATCATCAAAATTAGTTGAAACTGTCCCATCCGCCTCTTCTGAAGTGCAAATCCCAAATTGAATCTCGCTTAAAGACACTCCGTTACTATCAAGTTCTCCTTCTTCACCATTATATGTTAAAATAGCCCTCAATAAATTTGATTCTAAATTAAATGTAGTTGTAAAGAAATTTACAGAATTTTCTTTTGACAGGGAAATAGTTACGTCGTTTACTCTCGGGGCAACATCTTGATTTCTCGATCTAAGAACCATTTTGAATTGAATAAATCTTTTAATCACCACATCTGTGGAGGTTGTACTGAATTGTTGAGTGAATCTTAAAAGATTATTGGTCAAATTTGGGTCTGTAAATGCAGGGAGTATAACCTCATTCGTGCTCGTCCCTACATTATTCCACTTTTCGGCTAACAATTCCTGCTCGGAAGTTGCCGTTCTTACATAAAATTCTACAGAGGTTCCATCTGCCTGAGTTGCGGGAGACCAGCTTATCTCTTTCCAAAACCGAAGATCAACTCCCCCATCAAAAATACTAGAATCATAAATTCCGTACGCTTCCTCAAATACCTGCCCTCCATATGTCCTACCAAAAGCTGATTTTGACGATTGTACTGATTTTCCATGATAATATGGATCTGTTTCCTGGGTATCTCCCGGATCAGAACTCGCCGCCAATGCACTTCTTGATGCCCAAACCACTCTATCAGCATAAGATACTGGTTCTGAAGAAGATAAATTGTCAAATCCACAAATCGCCCTAAAATATTGAGATTCTTTACTTCTATTTCCTGACGTAATATTATCTAATGGATACCTATTGTCGTTTTTATCTATTAATTTACAATGAATAGATCGACATGACTTACCTAAAAATGATTTATTAATACTATTTCTAGAAGCAACAAATGGTATCCAATCGGTCGATCCCCACGTAGCTTTCTTAAACATTAATCTTACAAATCGAAGATCCTGATCTTTGACAGAATGATACCTAAATCTTCCAAGATGCCATCCCTTATTAAGGAAGAACCTCTTACTAGATTCACTAGATAACATCTTTCCCCCTACTGTCACTTCTTCATACGCAGCGACAGATCCAGTCATAGGTCTATTCAAACTATCATCCATATATCGAAAACCCGTAACCGTCTCCGTCCCTGATACATCCCACATAAAATCGATAGAAAAATCAGCACTAGCATCAGAATCTATCTCTATTTTATAATCATAATATCCTTCTTCATGAATATAAAATGCTCCAGAAGATATTATCGCAAACTCTAATTCCTTAGATTTAGCAACATTTGAAGGACTAGCAGATCCAAACAATTCCATATCTGGAGCCAATAAAGATCCATCAACATCTGGCCACCAACCTACGGTATAAAATTCCTCACTAGCTGGATTAGTGGATTGTAATGGAGCTGCTGTCACAACTAAATTATACGTGTATCCTTCCTGTATTGTAAAATCCAAATCCCCACTTACAATAACACAAGCCCCATCATCGCTTACATCAATTATAGTCCCACTATCGACTTCCGTCGAATTTGAAGAAGGATCTATTTCATTAATAACGTAAGGAAGACCTTCATCGGTCCCTCCTCCACCCATTGAATAATGAAGATGTCCAGTATTAAGAAAAACAGCATTATCCGCTAGTTTTATCTCATCAATTGTGCATGTTGCTATAGACGACTCTCCGAATACTAGTCTATCAAAAACTTCAATACCAACAATGTTATGTTGTCTAAGGGAATCATAAGATTTGTTTTCTTCATTGTCATATCTTTTGAATATTCGAGTAATCCATCCTTCACTAGTATTTATTCCAGAATGTTTACTTGTTGGTTGAGTTGGATCTAAGAAAAAAGTCTCATAAGAAAGGACCCAATCAGCGTATTCTTCTGTTAATCCGTAATCTACCTGCGGACTAAGAATGCTCTTACCATCTCCTGAATCTAATCCCATCGCTAGATCAACAATTTCAGATATCTCGGAATCAACATCGCCCTCTAACGGAATTCCAAAATACAAAGTTTTATCACCATAAAAATCTGCCTCACCAGCAGGATTATTCGTATAATCAATTCCAACAGGGCCAGTAGATTCATCCTGTGTTTTTGACAATGATGAAACGTGTTTTCTCCATCCTGTGAAGGTTTTATATCCGGAAGTTAAATCGCTCACCGATCCGGGATAATTTTGGAATCTTCGACTTAAAACCATAGCGCAAACAGCGTCAGGATCTTCAATAACAATCCACACTTTAGTCCTTCCAGGTTTTTCGGTTACATCGAACCCATCAATATTCCCTGTATATGAATCACCTATCTTTGTGACAGGATGTATTTCTGCTGATTTAAAAATATGCAATATAGTAAAACTCTGAGATAAATCTCCACCGAGTATTAACTTTTTCCCAATAAATTCTTCTTTATGTTCATATATCTTTTTTGCAAAAGGATTTGATTTCCCAAAATTCTGAGTTATATCCCAATTATTACCGCCTTCCTCCATAAGTCCGACGATGGTAATCGGACTAAATCCATGATTTCCCGGAAGGGTGTTTACGGCATTCTCAGCAAGAGTATCCACAGAATAATGTCTTATATCATTAGGATCAAAAAGCCAATCAGGATTAGCAAATCTTGTCCATAAATTAGAAGATTTCATTTGAATAGGAATGGGTCTAGAAAAATCCCAACTATTAACAGAATTAAATGGATAAAATCTATTATAAGAAACCCCATAATTATCGCTAAACCCAATCAATAAATTATCAGTATTATCATATTGGATATATGAACTTCCAGTATCAGAAAACAGACCTTTAACTACAATAGATCTTGTTGAATCCATATCGCTTCTTGGAACACTTCTAGTAAATAAATATTCATTCAATGAAACATCAGTAACAGTTTCACTATCAACTACTTTTACCGGAAGATCTCCATTATCAACGGCTATTGTCGCCCCTTTTATTTCATACGTAGTTTCTGCATCGTCATTAAGAATTGACTTTATGGCAACCTGCTGAATATTAGAAGCATTCCCCGCTTTATCTCTTACTTGAAAGTGAACCATTCCATATCCAGTAGCAGGAATTGGAATATCACAATGAACCCTTCTGACCAAATATCCGGTTTCATTATCGTCAAGAAGCCTATCTCTAGTCTCAATAAAATCAATCCATGTGTTATTTATCGAATTTTGTAAATAATATTCAGTGATTTCATCCGGGCTCCTATAGTAATTGATTAAATCTCCGTCATAAGCATCCGACGATCCAACACTAATATAATTTACAGCCTTATTATTCAAGGTCTGCATCTTAATCTTCAATCTGCTTTCTGTAGAACTTAATTCATTTCCAATATAATCTGAATCAACGTCTTCTGTGGCAATCTCTTGATAAAAATATCTATATTGATAAATTCCGCTCATCGTTTCATCTACGTCAAAGAAAAATCTAACATATTTATTTTGAGAATCAGGATGAACAACCCCAAAAACATTTCCAATAGAAAAAGTATCTCCAGAAATAACTCCGCTGTCTCCGTCTTCAATGTCTAGTTTATCAAGAATCCCTCGCATAAACAACGCTCCGCCAGTTTCGGGAATATCGTTTAAAACCCTTGTAATTTGCTCTCCCGTATGGGCAACCTGTCCAGACGCCGCCGCTATTGTTACTCCACTAGCGCCGACGACATATGGTGCCGTAGCCGTAGGAGTCGCCGTTACATCAGGATTGTTCCCTGTCCCCATGCCAATAATCGCACCCGTAGTTACAACTCCAGAAGATGTCCCCACGATTTCCCACATAGAGTCTCCTGATATCCATCTCAAATAGAAATCAAGATATTGATGTTTAAAAACCCTATCCGTCGTCGTTGTCGATGAATCTACAATAAAATACCAACCATTAATTGATAAACTTCCTGAGACCGTGCTTGCAGAATCCCTTCCAGTTCCAGATATAATATAATCAGGAGTTACTTCTTTGATTAGATAATTTGCACCGTATGGATTATTTATCCCTATTGGTTCCATCCAATTTTCTATTCTGATTCCTTCTGATCCAAAATGCCCCATCCTTGATGAATCATTTGTCAATAAAGCATTCTCATTAAGAATTCCACCATATGTCCCGTCATCTCCATGATCGTTATAAAGCCAAGATGGAGAATGATCTGTTGGGGTTGACGATACATCGTAAACCAAGATACTAGTTGATCCGCCAAAGGTATAAGCCCCACTAGGATAAAGACTTATTGCATCCGTTATCCCATCATAAACGTTACTCCCCTCTCCGACTGTAAATTGTACAGATCTTTTTAATAATCTATTGGAAAATTCTTTTATATAAATCTCACATAAATCAGATTGTCCATTCAGTGTTGTTTCTTTTGTGATGTTTCCTACAGGATATATTCCAACATCTTTCCTATTAAGTTTTGTTCCGTCAAATTCATCACCATCATGAAGCGCATAATGCCCCATGAACCCATATTCATAAACTTTACGAGTATCAAAAAAGTCCGTAATAAGATTATTATTTTTGAGAACGCCAACAGGATTGTCCAAAGCATCCCATTTTAAGATATTGGTATAAAAAGGACTATTTTGACTATTTTCCGGGCTAGAAATAAGCTTAATGTAATCGTTATTCAACAGAAAATCAGAACGAACAAGACCCGTTGTTGTGCTATCATATTTCTGAGTCTTTATAAAGATGGAATCCCATCCTACAATTTTACTCGTTAGATTTCTATCTTTGGCATCAAATACATTTGGGACAGGTTTCCCAGCATCTTCGTATTCATAATAACTTACTGCATTAGGATGGTAATATGGGACATAGTCGTATTCCCCAGGAATACTTATCTTAAACGATCCATTAAATAAAACAGAGTCGTATCGATTTTGACCAACACTTACTCCTCCTCCATTTACATATATTTTAACCCATTCTCCAATAGGCAATTTATCAAGTTCTGCACGAGTATCTACTGCCGTCATCATTAGGGGATGATTCGTTGCGTTATATGCGGACCCAGGATAATAAACAAAAAAACTAAGTTGATCTTTTTCATAATTGACGTAATCCCTAATGCCATCCGTCATTTTCAATGATGCGCCAGGGCCAGAAGTAGAAAAAGTCCCATCCCAAATTCCTGATTCAGAAACTATCTCGATGGTATCATTGCTTGAAATAAGATCCGGAGGGCCTCTGTATATTACTACATACCCTCCGTCCCCAATTATTTTATCCGGATCGACATCAATAACGGAAAACTCCATAATCGTAAATACATAATTTTCTTCTTCTCCGCTATCAAATTTCTCCCCTATAAAATCGAAAAGAATTCCTTCAGAAGATTCAATTCCCCTATTGGTAAAAACAACGTCCCCTCCACCAAAATCACTTTCACTTGTTGCGAAAGACGTAACATGACGAACATTATTAACAACCGCATCAGACGTTGTTCCATCAGGAGTTGCTAATTTTATATCTTTTTGAACCTTCCTTACAGGAATGTTTCCAGCTACTCCACCACCATTTATTTCAATAATTAAATCTTCATCTCCAGAAAAATTATCTAAATCAGCAATATCTGATACTAATTGCTCTTTATTACCATCATGACTAGAATCATATTGTGATCCTGGATCAAATATAAACCAAAAAGAATCATCTCCTAAAGCATCATCTCCAATATACCTTTTTACTGATTGTTCATCTCTTTCACTTGGAGAACCTATTGTAAACGTCCCATCCCAGTATCCAGACGTAGAGGTAATTTTAACGGTGTCTCCCTCAGATACCATTCCATAGTATCCTTTAAATATTACTTTATAAATTCCCAATCCTTGATAACTTCCATCATACATTTCTGATATTGAAAAATAAGGATCATCCTGACTATATAATGATAACCCATCTACAGAAGTAGGAAATTGGCTACTACTTAATGAACTTAATTCTTTTGGTGTCGCCGCCGCCTTACCAATGTGAACGTCATCAACTAATATAGAAGTTTTATATAAACTATTAGTGCAAACTGAACAATCCGTTTCTGGATACATATGGAACTCTACAGCGGCTAATTTAGTTCCAGCGGGAAGCCTCCCATTTCTCGGATAACTATAGCTCTTTTCAGGAACTTTCACTATATTAGGATCTAAAAATAATTTAATAACAGAGTCTTTCGCAATGCCAGTGTCATCATCTGGACTTTTAATAAAAACATTAAAAGACAACGTATAAGATCTTGGGTAAGTTAATATCTCACGAGAATCATCCTGAAAAGACCTTTCGTTCATTCTCGCATCAATAGATCCATATGGACAATTCGTTACTGTATCTGTATTAGGAGACTCGCCTGCTCTAAATCTAAAAATCTCATTTGGAACCGCTATAGGCGAACTTCTATTTTCTTTGACATCGAATCCGTTTATTACATCATAACTATCAGAATCTACATTTGGATATTCTATTTTAGTCAAAGCCTTATCCCAGTCTTCATATTGGCCCCAACAGTGAATCTCGCTTAACCCGCTATTCGCTAAAATAAAAACATCTTGGTATGGAGGAGGATATCTTAATTCAACGTTATATCCATTAGGATCTACATACGGTTTTGCAGAAGATCCATTTATCTTATATTTCTTACTAGAAGAAACCTTAAATGTATTTATAGGGAATACATTCGCCCATGTCCTTGATGGACTTGTCCACGGCAAGGTCCCATTGGCAATATTATAATTCTGACTATAAACTGTATTTTCATCTCCAAGAAAAGAAGGAAATCCAGAAGGAATATCTGTCGAAACATCTCCACCAGATCTCCCATTTATAAGAATCGCATGCGCCGCATTTCCAGAAAGCAATTCATTATCAGACATCGTTGTCTTCTCATAAGGTCCATATCCATCTTCATTACGATCTATTGTATATGTTCTAATTGAATTAACAACTTCATCAACATAGAAATAAGGACTAGATGTATCTAAATTATTGTTAGAATGAAAAGTTATCATTCCATAATACCGCTCATCGCCCTCCGCATCGCTATGTCCACGACCACGAATTATTATAGCATTATCCTTATAGTCATAATAGATAAATAATCCCGAGCGACCTCTGTCAGAATCTATGCCATAATAATCTGTCGCCCCATCTCTATTAATCATAAATGGTGCCGAAAGATCTGAAATTACAGAAACGGAAGGATGATTAATATCTCTTTCTTGAGACTTATCGACATAAATGGTTTCCGCCGAAATGTTTTTAATAAATGGAGTCCCACTATCAATTCTAATAATTCCATCAGTTGCATGAAGACTCCACTCTCTTGAAACAAATCCCTGTGTTTGAATCCTCCAAAGATAGTCTCCATTCTCAGTTATAAAAGAAGAAAGATCATAACTATAAGAAGAATCTCCGTTTGTTATTGGTCCAATCTCCACATAATAATCAGTATAATCTTCTCCAGTTCCATAGGTAATATATTCAAGAGATTCCGCCTGATCAACTATTTCTTGAGCAGTTCTGTCAACTCCACTAACGGCGCTCCAATAAATATCATCTGAATTAGCATAATTCAAGTAGCTGGCTGGCACCTTAAATACTTGAATTTTAAATTTATACTGTAAATCTCCCCCATTATGGTTCCATAAGAAAGTAATATTTCCAGTAGATGACCAATGATTATCATTCTTAGGAGAAATAATTGTCGGAGTAATAGCTTTAGACAAGTAATATGATAAGTTTAGAAATCTTGAACGCATCGTTCATCTCCTAAGAAATTAGAATTGGCCATAGCCATATGATGGCAAATATATTATTTCAGATGCTTCATCAGTAATAATGTTATTGCCATCAGTCGATAAAACAACATCCCAATCTCTTGCAACAAGGCATTTAGGAATCGTTGCCTCTATTTTCATATATCCAAATGAAGGATAACTTCTGTATCTTGGATTTTCTCCGCCAGTCTGACTTGATCCAAAAATATCAATATTTCTTTGAACACTAACGTCTACCGAAACATAAACACTAGCCTGTCCATTGCTATCCGTATATTCAAGATTTTTACTAAAAGTTACACCAGGAGACCCAGTAAAAAGAACGGGTATCCCGCTCGGATCATTGGGGGTAACTCCAAAATCAGTAACCGTTGCCGTAACCATTATCTGTTCAATGTTTCCACCAGAAATATGAGAAGTCCTCTCATACCCCCACCCGTAAGCATATCCCTCTATATCTTCTGTCCCGTATCCTTCTTCATATCCATCTATGGAAAAAACGTCGAAATAAGATAAAACTGGATAAACTGCATTAAAATCCCCATACCCATAGCCATAAATAAGATGACTAGAATCTAAAGATAAAGAAACGTCAAAAGCGTATCCATAAATACTGTTTCCAGAAATAGGTAAATTTATATCCATCTATTCTCCCCATATTTATACTGACGATATGACTTGCGCTCTAAGAACTATATTCCAACTTATAGCTGGCTGAGGCCATACGGCAATACCGTCTCCATCAATTATAGGAGTATACACTTTTAATCCGTTAATTCTAACAGGCTGCATATTATTATCTGAAAATCCATAAACAGTGATCTTTACTTTTTCAACATCTTGAACAGGAAATTCTGCCTGAATAGATCTTTCGATAACTCCGTGCTCTCCCTGGTCGCTTCCAAACGGTCCATACTCATCCATCTGAGCATTAAATTGTAAAGTTCCAGTAGAATCATCAATATTTGAACTATCTATGATTGTTACATTTCTTGATTTAGCAATATTCGGTCTAAATAAGAATCCTCTTAAAGCCCCATCTCCGAAATACGTAGAAAAATTAGAGGAAACATCTGAATTTTGAGAACTGCCATAAGGATCAAAATCAGTATCTGGATCAGCAATAGTCGTAGAAAGAGTAACATCGATAATATAAGATTCTGTTTTTTCTCTTGGAGACCACTCTACTATAGTATATTCATAATCTGTTATTCTTTCGTCAAAAATAGCAGGTTCGTATGATGCTGAATCCCTATTCTTTATCTCAACTTTAATCGATCTTCCAAGCCCACCAATTGCGTTTAATGAAACTTTATTAATTGGAATATTTCCAGATTCTACAAGGTTCCCATCTTCATCTTTTAATTCTCCAAGATCAATTTCTACATAAGAACCTTCTCTTTTGAATTCGGTATATGAAGCGACATCTACGCCACTAGTATATTTCCCTTCAATTAAACCATGTATATCATCAACAATTATAAGTTCAGCATTTCCAACGCCATTACCCTTAGTGAATTGAGTTGCCGCACCAACCGTCGCAAATGTCTTGACTTGAAGATTCCTGATTTTAAATTTCAATCCAGTATTAATATAGATCTTCAACGTCTTTGTGAAAGTGTTCACTGCATCTAGTTCTACATTCACCCCATTCAGTAGTTCTGTTGGGCTATAATCGGCAGGGTCAAATCCAATAGACCCCATATCTTTCCAATCAGAATCATGAACTGCATTTATATTCAATTTACTAATACTCGATTGAGGCAAATAATAAAAATTAAACTGAGAGTTACTATCTCCTGTAATATTTTCATCGACAACAACGTCAAAAGAAACTTCATTCAAAAACAAATGGTTTGGAAAATCTATAACGATTTCATTATCTCCAGTAACTTCTGTTCCAACCCCGTCATCAACGATCTTCCCAGGAGAACCAGAACTTATAATACCATTAATTGCTACTGTTTTTTGATCCAATCCTTCATCTTCATAAGGTAAATCAATAGCACTAAAAGTTAGTCCCTTAACTAATATTTCAGCATATGGAACTCCGACTCCGGTTCCAGTTCCAACTGCCGCTATACCAGACCCACCACTATTATTCCAATAATTTAAATCGGCGTCATTTGTTGCGCCAAACATCCTATAACCTTCATCATATGGAGTTACTAATTTTTGGCTTTCAAGTCTAAAAAACGTATCTGAAACGTCTGACTGGAAAGTATGATGACATAGAAATCTATTATAAAAATCGGGAGCTGGCAATTCATTGCTATCAAACCCAAGTTCAAATGGGATCACATTAGTGATCGTTGGCTCAGTCCATAGTTTTTCTAATGTAGTCGCCCCCTTCAACACCAAGCTCATTAGTCCAGGCTCTGCAATTTTTCCTAAAATATATGTAGTAATATCATCTCCGCTATCATTCTCCCAAGTCTGGGTAGCATCACTTTGCCCCCTAAGATAATTAAACTGATAATAAAACGACATATTCTGAGGCTTATCAATACCTATAGTGAATCTTCCTATGTATCTATCAACATCTTCTCCAAAATTTTCCTCTGGCTCTACTCTATCGTTTTTCATGCCGGAAATAAAATGAATACCATCAACATTAGATATTGACGTTCTCTTCATCTCGGAAGAATGAGTTCCTGAACATTTAACATATATTCCATAATCGATATTAAGATCAAAATCGTCTTCATCAGAATTAACTATTCCCCAATATTTTGGATCTGATTTAAGACCGTACGATTTATATATCTTAGCGCCTTCTTCTTTATTGTCGCAAACAAGATAAGCTACTCCTCCTTGAGAAATAAGCCTCGGATTTACATTGAATCTTGAATCAAGATACCTTAATCCGAATTCACTAAAACTGGAAGACAAATACTGATCGCAAACAGTTCCGCAATAAATACCAACTCTAGGATTTGAATCATCTACTTTATAAGATGGATAATCATAGAATTCTCTTTGGTTTAATGAATAATAATATTTACCAACAGAGATACCGTCATAAACACCCATCGATGGAGATTCTATATCATTAAACTGATCTCTTATTGCAAAATTTTCTTTACCATCCGACGCTGTAATAGACCCTGGAATCGATGTTAATATTTGATATGAATAATCAGATCCACCATAATAAAATGCTTCATTTATAATTCTCTTATCATATACTAACCATTTTACGCAATCGTGATATCCTCCAGTTCTATTGAGAGTTACTTCATCTACTCCGCTATAAACATAATTATCTATATCATAATACGCATCCAATCCAGTTCCGGAAATATAAACAGAATCTCCACACTCTGTCCCAGATATTATATTACACATTATTTTACTTGTAGTATTTACATTCATTCCAGTAATAACGGTATCCCCTGCAACATCTGTCGCCTCCATCCCGCTATCCGACCAATTGCTATTTGCTCCATCCGTCAATCTATTACTTGGATCAATTGGGAATCTACGAAGAACTTTTGTTATATTTGTTTTCGTATCTACTGCAATATGGAATGGGTGTCCATAACCATGATAATCTGAATATTGGGTCATCCAAATATGTAAGATATCATCAACTCTTACCATATATGCTACCTTTGTATTTCTATTTAATGTATGATAATGAGGCCTAGACGTTCCCCATCCACTGTAAAGATCGGAATTAGGAAAAGAAGTATATAAATCATATAAAGTAGGATCAGACGGATCTCCATAAGTAAATCCCAATAACCAATACTGCCCTCTATCTCCAGATAAAACTTCACGAAAATCATCTAAATCGTTTGCAACAAAAACTTCTCCAACATACCCATAAGGATCATAGTCTTCTGCGTATCCATATGATACAGTATCTCCCTCTGTAGTTGTCCCATAATAAACGCTATTCTCATATTTGTAATCATAAGTAATTTCTGGCTCTCTTTCTCTTGCATTAATTCCAGTAGACGATTGAAACCCTCGATGAGGCATGACTTCTTCAATTATATTAGTCGATACATCGAAACTACCACCAGCAGATCCCGATAGATCAATTTTCCACAGACCAAATTTTCCTCCACTATAATCGCTCTGATATCCGTAATTGGTAAACCCATGATTTGAAGATGTATACAATAAATACCCATTATCAGAAGACTCTACAAATCTTGCACATTTATGATCTATATCTATTTTCTTATCAACCTCAAATAACATCGCACTATGAAGATAAATATCTACATCATCTGAACCGCCAGTCCAACTAACATTAAAACTCAAATCAGTCGCCGATCTATCAACACTACCTCCATAAATAAGAAATCCATATTCTAAAAACGTATAAGGTCCTTTTACATTACGGCTTTGTTGTTTATCATAAACTAACCCGGAATTTGCATAATCAATTTCCCATGTAATATCAGCTGGATCATTGCCATCTAACGATTCTAATAACCCATATACATTCAATACCAATCTATATATTTTACCAGCTTCTATTGTTACTTCTGTATTATTATAAGTCAAAACATGTTCAAAATCAGAGGCACTACTATAAGGAGCAGAACTACTAAGAACCCATCGACTTTGATATTTAGATATGGAGCTTTTCTCATGTGTCCATGTAGAACTTGTCCATGACGTTGAATCGTGTAAAAATGGATCAACAAGAAGATTATCAGACAAATTATACTTAGTTGTCGCTTCTTTTAAAGAAAAATAACTGATAGTATGATTGATAGATCCGGCTGCTACATCTATTTTCAAAATTCCCGTAGAATCTTTAGGAACTAAAACAATACTTCCTTCCCCACCAATATTAACAGAATCTGAGTTACCTAAAGAAAGATCCCAATCCAGAATGGCCCCCATAGTTTGACCTACAGTAAGAATATATTCTCTCCCTGCGATTGCATCAACACATTGGATAAAAGTAACCGCAGTATTCACTAAAATCTCCATAGGCCCGCTAAAATCAATATCACTTTGAGACCCAACTGTAACTTTCCAATCTACATCTGGATCATTAACTGCCTTTGAAAAATCATGATTTCTCAGTAATTGTTCGCATTCATCGATTGCATTACATCCAAAAAAAGCATCTGAAGGTTTTTCGTTTTCTGATTCGTAAGTAACAAAATTCAAATCCCCATTCACATCAAAAGCGGTATCACAAACACATAATTTAAAAAATGGATGGTCTTCATTATTTGCTGCGTCCCTTTGCGGGACAACCTGAAGTAAAATAAATAAAGTTTCACCAGATTCCGTATTTTCAACTTTAACATCAAAAACCCCAATATATCTACAGTTCCTCAAATGAGTTCCCGTAGAAGGAGTTATCTGCATATATTCATCATCCCACGTATCTGAAGATAAATCATCAGTAACTACAATTGGAACATTTGCCATTTCTCCACTAGCATCTCCTACAATCAGCGTTCCATTTGATCTATATTTAGAAAAAGCCACATATTTTCCACGATAATTAACTACATTATTATATCCTCTGATATTGGCAGACTCTGCCGCTGATAATTCTTTTTGAAAAATACGCTCTGTATCTTCAGATTCTTTCTCTAAAGATACATCTATAAAATTAGGATTTACGCTTTTCGAAGGATCTCTTAACCCCCCCTCAATAATTATTTTTTTCTTCTCAGAAAAATGAGCCCAATTGTCATGAGAAAAATCATTTGAATTGTTCTTTATAACTCCTGTCGTAGGAGGATCAAGAGATCCAACTACCGTTCCTTCAACGGGTCTTGTTGTAAATCCTTGATTTAACACATTTGTATCTATTTCTTTTTCTTTTAAATTTATAGATGTTTCTGGAAAGTATAATTTAGGATACGGAGCAAATTTATCAGGTTGGACAAAAAGAGCAAAGCTACTTGCACCCTCAAGTCTTGATACTACCGAAGTATCCTTTAATAATGCAGCATTATTAGAAATGGGCATAGAACCTTCTTGATACCAATACCACGACATATTCGATCTATTGGTTTCTTCAGTAGATCCATTTGTTGCAACCGTAGGTGACGTTTGAGTAAACTTCACACTAACGTCATTATCTGTTTTCAATATATATAAATATGTTTGATATCCACGGCAAGCATCAGATCCCCCTATATTCACATCTCCTGCGTCTAAAACATCCCCTCCTTCTTCAACAGTATTACCTAAAACTCCACAACATAAACTTCCTAATCTGCTCCCTCCATAAACTTCGATACCTGCCGAAAATCTAGAATTAGCCCAATTAGGGGTTGTTCCAGAAGTAGATGCCATTATTTGCGGGAAAACATCATTCCTATAATCATCTGTAAAATAAATCTTCGTAGTGCCGCTTGTGTTTGTATTAGTGAAAATAATTGCATAATATGAACCAACGGTAAGATTATCCAATGAACAATTATATGAATACCAATATGAATCTTGAGTCGTCTCACTCGAATTCCTTGCGAGCCTAACGCAATCCTCTGCCGTGGTCTGATCTAAGGTACTTCCAATTACAAAAGACGTCCCACTAACTGAAAGTTGAGATATGCTTACTACAAGGTCTTCCGCATTTGCCGTTCCACCATCAGTAGATGTAGTAACGTCTGCCTGGAAAAACACGCTTTCTAATTGAGTAGATTTTGCTTGGAATACTTGTGCATATCCATTATCAAATTTTACAGTTAGTTCCCTCGAAGCCCTTCCCGTGTCGTCCTTATCAATAAAAGAAAAGAAAGCCTCATATGCTATTATTCCTAAATTTGCCATTTTCAAATCCTCCGACCATCATATGCTATTATAAGATAATTGACGCTGTTAATTAATATTCTCGAAACAAAAGGGAAAAACCTTCAAAATCAACCACTTAAACTAGGTATTGTGAATAGATTAACAGGTTTTATAATAGTAAAATCCTTCCTTTCTTCACGAAATCCTATCTCTTCTACTCCAGTTTTAATATCAGTATCATATTTTGTTGTTTTATATGACAAAGTTCCGTCGCTATTAATGTCTTCCTTCTCTATCTCTATTCCATAATTAAACGATGAGTTTTTAAAAAATATTCTGTCTGGATCAAATAGTAAAATACAAAATGAGTTAGACTTTATTAAAGAATTTCTACGACGACCTTTTATGACCAATGTATCTTCTGTATTCTCTAGAATTTTAAATGTGAAAATTCTACCATCAATTTTTACAACCATAGAGCAGTTTGCTAAAATATTTTCACTTAAAGTGTCAAATCCATAAGTATACGTTATTCCTTCATGAATTATACTTCCGCTTCCCGTAAACATCTGCTTTAGAACGGTTGTCCCAAAAACGATTTCAGTATTTCCGTCACTGTTTTCTGTTATCGAGGGATTGCTATCAATTGGAGGGCTTAATGACGAGCAATAAGAGAAATAATCTTCGAATGTAACTCCCTGATCTAATATAAAATACATAAAAGGTTTTATAAATACCTTTAATTCAATATTTTTTAAACGTCTTGCTGAACTACCAACTTTTTTAACTACGATATCTTCGTTGCTTATGCATGAATATTGTTTCAAAAAATCAATTCCCTGCTCCATATTGTCCCGATCATTTACGGCAGAATGCAAAACAACTCCAATTTTATTGACAAAAGATCTAAGATTCCCAATTCCAATATCATAAATTGGAGACAAACCTCCCGCAACTCCAAGCCAATCTGACGCATCATATGTTCGGGGAGATGGAACTGGAACTGTGCTATATTCTAAATCAAACAAAGTAGTTAAATATTTATATGAATTTCTAGAAATCGAATGTGGAGATACCTTAAATGTTTCTGAATCATCCATTATATCCCATGTCAATGGAAGATCATAATCTAAAATATATGGGATAATACTGTAACTAATAGGTTTAAACGATGACACGTTTCTTACAGATAAGTTTCTTATATTTATAGATCTATTGGTTCCTGCTTGAACCATATTTATATTTCTATCAAAAGAAATATCTATTTTTGGCAAATACGTAAATTTTCTATTAAAAGAAACAGGATACCCTCGACCAATCGAGAAAAAAGTATATGGAGTTAAATTCACATCTCCATCGAGATATGCGATTCCAGTTTCCCCCAATAAATCCGGAAAAGTACAATTAATATCAATCGTTCCCGGTACAATAAATGGAATATCTACATCAACTCTGCTATAAACAACCTCTTCCCCATTAATAGTACTTGCGAAAAATAAAACATCATGAAAATCTACACTAGATTTTCCACTCCTTTGAATCGCAACTTTACTTTTCCCAACCATTGTTTCTGTAAACAATAAAACAAGATCACTTTCAAATAAAACATCGTCAGATAAAACTGAAACCTTCCCATTATCTCCTGGCTCCAATGCTGCGATACTTTTCCAAAGTTTTTCAGCAGTATTATCTCCAGTGACAATCATGCTATTTTCATTATCAAAAATCCCATAAGTAACTCCACCAAAATTTTTAACCGAAGTATTAAACTCGAAGCTAGGGTCAATAATTATCGGATATTTTTTAACTTTATCATGATTAAATCTATATATGAATTTGTTATTATTGAATTTAAAATCTATAAAATCTTTTAAATATTTATTTTTCATCTCTACGATATAGGGTTTCGGCAAAGAAAATACAATATTTGATTCCATATCTAAAATATTATACCTATCGCCCCTCTTATCATAAATAATGGAACCTTTCTCTATTTCAAGGTCTATAACGAATTCTTTTTCAGAATCTCTCTTTTTTATATAAATAAACTCTTTTATAGAAGATTCTGATAATTTAAATTCAATATCAATTCCATTATAAATTTCCCTATAAAATACACGATGGCCATTTTTCACCACACTTACCATAGGATCTATGTCGTTTTTGCCGATATATTTCATAGTCAACAGAACACTATCAACACCAATTGACAGATCGCCCGTTTCATTATCGATTTTAAAAGAATAATAACTATTCATTACGAATGGGCTCTCCTTTGGTAATCAATTTAATTTCGTCATCAGTATACTTCATACAATCTATCTTTGAACAACCAATATCCCCACATGGAACACATGGCATATCTTCCTTATAATATATAACATTTTTGTCTGAAGACGGGTAGTATCCATCCCTTAATTTTGGATCAACAGTGCTAAAAAAAGCCCGACATGGAACGTTCATGATTCCTGCCATGTGGAAAATACCAGAATCCGGAGTATAAACATATTCACATTTTTTTAATATAGGAGGGATATCCTCCAAATTTGTTTTTCCAGACAAATTTATAATATTACTCTTCTTTATCTTTTTCGAATATAATCTTATTTTGTCCTTCCCTAAAATGATAACTATTTTTGATTCCGACTCTATTTCAATGATTTTTTCAAAAACATCTTTATTTAAGCTTCTAATATCACATGTCCCATCACATACTATCCCTACAATTGGTAGATTTCCTTTTTTTATTATTTTATCTAATGCAATAGATCCGTCTTTCGGAACGTATTCTGGATAAATCGGACTAGAAGAATCAAATACCAAAGGATAACTTCTCTTAATTAAAGACAAAACCTGATCAACCCTGTGGGAATTATCATCTTTATTTGTAATTTCGAAGTACTTTATTAAATTAATAATTATATCAAACTTATTTATATATGGATCAAGAATAGATTCTATTTCTTTGCTCGTAACGAGTTTATAATTTAGATTTTCATCATATTCAGGAATTTGAATTACATTATTCACACATTTAAATCTAGAAACAAATCCCATGAATCCAGATTTTGTTGCATATGTGACTTTCATATTTTTGAATTTATCTTTTATTCCAGCTATAGAAAATAAAGACATAATAATATCTCCTATACCATCATCACGAGCAATCAATAAAGAGATATTTCCATTTATCATCTTAGTATTTGTCTTAATATCTTTTAATCTTTTCTTTTTAATTGTTTCTATTTTTTCTATTACCATATCATCTATGGCTTTTTTTTCTAAAACATAGTTATGAGAAATAGAATCTGTCGTCGTATTTCCATTATGATGCACGAATATATCCAATGCCATAATCGGATATATTTCTTTTTCATAACATCTATAATTAAACAATTTAATCTCTCCACCTGACGAAATAAAACTATCATCAAACCCACCAATTAATTTAAAGACATCTGATTTAAACAAATTACAAAAACAACACATCTCGTCAGAAACTATACTTCCTCCCTTAAAACTCGCCCCTATGCCCAAAGCATATTCATTAAGCCCACCATCCTCACTATAGGTTTTATCAATAACTTCAAGTATATCACTCGCCATTGCTTTTTTTTGATTTTCCATTTTAAATTTCAAAAAACTATTATTTTTTTCTACATCATATTTTACAGCAGTATATTCTGTACAATAATTTGTTCTCGGAAACATCGATGAAAAATTTTCATTCTTTTTTACATGGTTAATATATCTATCAAGCCAACCATCGGTTACCATAACATCATTGTGTAAAATTACAAAATATTTGCTATCTTTAATATGCTCTATAATTGAAA
>Ga0307377_10003109_pt1 | contig 19007 bp, 14 predicted proteins | sample TR3MG_FD_202535 | JGI IMG/M metagenome (GOLD analysis project Ga0307377, IMG submission 202535) | Soil microbial communities from Risofladan, Vaasa, Finland - TR-3 | ecosystem: Environmental > Terrestrial > Soil > Coastal area > Acid sulfate soil | place: Finland: Risofladan, Vaasa | collected... | reverse complement strand
CGTTCAACTCAATCAGCTCAATCTCGTCCAGCCTGAGCCCCGCCCGCTTCAGCGCCTTCGGAATCGCCGTCACCGGACCCATCCCCATCTCCTCCGGCAGGCACCCGGTCACCGCATAAGCCACCAGCCGCGCAATTGGTTCAATCCCAAGTTCCCGCGCCCGTCCCGCCTCCATCAGCACCGCCGCCGCCGCCCCGTCCGAGGTCTGCGACGAGTTCCCCGCAGTCACCGTCCCCTTCGCATGGAAAGCCGGCTTCAGCTTTGCCAGCGCTTCCAAAGACGAGTCTGCCCGCAGTCCCTCATCCGCAGAGAACATGGTCTCCGTGATGACCGGCTTCCCCGCCTTCGCCCCCGGTACCGCGGTCGTCACCGTCACCGGAATCAGCTCCTCGCCAAATCTCTCCGCAACCTGTGCAGCCAGCGCCTTCGTATGGCTCTCATGCGCAAACACATCCTGCTCCTCGCGCGAAATTCCGTAGCGTCGCGCAACCCGCTCCGCCGTTAGCCCCATAGTCAGCAGGGAAGCAGGATAATGCTCCGCCATCCACGGATTCGGACTCGGCTTCAGCCCCCCAAACGGCAGCAGGCTCATCGACTCCACGCCCCCCGCAATCACAACCCGATCCCCACCGGACCTTATCCGCTGATCCGCAATCGCAATCGCCTCCAGCCCCGATGAGCAAAGCCGGTTCACCGTCGCGCCCGGAATCTCTACTGGCAGCCCCGCCCGCAATGCCGCCCAGCGCGCAATGTTCCACGCCTGCTCACCCTCCGGCTGTGCGCAGCCCAAAATCACATCGTCAATCTCAGCTCTACTCAACCCCGGAACCCGCTCCAAAGCCCCGCCCAATGCAATTGCCGCAAGGTCGTCGGGCCGCGTCGTCGAGAGCGCCCCCTTCGGCGCCCGCCCAACAGGAGTACGAACAGCGCTCACAAGTACAGCTTCCGGCATTCGAAGTACTCCTTACCGCGTCAAGACGGCCACCAGATCTCTGACCGCTTGCCTTTGTACCGATTGCGGGTGCCCCAGGTCCCGATTTTGGGACCTGGGAAAGTATGAAGTCAAAGTACGAAATCACTTGGTCGTAGATCTAATTCCGCAACGGCTTCCCCGTCTTCAGCGTAAACGCGATCCGCTCCTGCGTCTTCCGCTCCCCGCACAGCGACAGAAACGCCTCCCGCTCCAGATCCAGCAGATACTGCTCGCTCATCGCCGCGCCCGCCGTCACGCGCCCACCCGCCAGCACGTAAGCAATCCACCGCGCCACCTTCTGGTCGTGCTCCGAGGCATACCCCGCCTCGCCCATCATGGACACGCCCGTCTCCAGCATCGCCAGCGCCGACGCCCCCGGCGCAGCAACCGTCCTCGGCTGCGGCGCAGCATATCCCACCCTGGCCATCAGCGCCGCCTGAGCCTTCGCATCCAGCAGCAGCCGTTCCCGGTTCATCGAAATCCGGTCCGCCGCACCCAGCAGCCCCAACCCCCGCGCCTCCGCCGCCGACGTAGAAACCTTCGCCATCGCGATAACCTCAAACACCCGCCGCAGCGCCGTCCCCAGCTCCGCCGATTGCGCAAACCGCGACGGCGGATCTTTCGGCTCCGGTGGCGCCAGCGCAACCGCCGCGTCCACTGCGCGCAGCAGCATCTCTTTCGTCCCGCCCCCCGCCGGAATCAGCCCAACCCCCACCTCCACCAGCCCGATATATGTCTCCGCATGAGCCTGCCGCCGCGCCCCATGCAGGCAAATCTCCGCCCCGCCGCCCAGCGTCAGCCCAAAAGGCGCAACCACCACCGGCCGCGGGCAAAACTTGATCGCCGCCGTCATCTGCTGAAAGCTGTGAATGACCCCCGCTATGTCATCCCACTCGCCCTCCTGCGCCAGCATCAGCAACTGCATCAAATTCGCGCCCACCGAAAAGTTATTGCGATCCCCGCAAATCACAAACCCCGCAAAATCCCGCACCGCATCCGACTCCGGGTTCAATACCGCCAAAATCATCTCCAGCACATCCCCGCCAATCGCATCCTTCATCGAGTGCAGCTCGATGCACGCAATCCCGTCGCCCAGGTCCGCCACCGACGCACCCGGATTCGAGCGCACCACCCTGTGCGTCCGCTTGAAGTCCACAACCCGCGCATGACCCGGTGCCTCGGCGACTGTTTCCATCTGCCCCAAAATCGGGTTGAAACACTCCAGCCCATCCGCTGAATACCACGAAGACTGCCCGGCCTCAAGCATTCTTTCAACCCGCCCGCTCACCGCGATGCCCATCTTCTTCATCCGCGCAACGCTTGCGCCCACGCGCGCCGCATCCCACATTTCAAACGGACCCAGCTCCCAGTTGAACCCCGCCCGCATCGCCGTATCGATCGACGCCGCATCAGCCGCTACCTCGCCAATCCGGTCGGCAGCGTAGTTCCACAGCGAGCCCAGAAACGGCCACAAAAAAGCCGCCGTCCTGTCCTTCGCCGGCGCATTCGCCAGCAGCTCTCGCAACCGTTCCGCGACCGAACCCGCGTTCTTCGCCATGTCCAGCGCGGGCAGCGCCGCCTTCGCGCTCGGCCGGTACTCAAACGTCGCCGGATCAAGCACCAGCCGCACCTCTTTCCCGTCCGCCCCGCGCGTCTTCTTGTAGAAACCCTGCCCCGTCTTATCGCCCAGCCAATTCCGCTTCACCAACTCGGCAAGGACCGAAGAAAAACCTCCCTGGGAGACCCCCTCCGGAAAATTCGCCGCCACATGCGCCAATACATCGATCCCCACCAGGTCCGCCAGCCGAAAAGTTCCCGTCCGCGGCCAGCCCAGCACCGGCCCGGTCAGCGCATCCACTTCTTCAATCGTCAGCCCCTGCTCCAACATCAGGTTCGCCGCCCTAAACATCGTGGCAATCCCAATCCGGTTGGCGATAAAGTTCGGCGTGTCGTTGGCAAACACCACCTGCTTGCCCAGATTGCGATCCGCAAACGCCGCAAATGCCGCCACCAGCCCCCAATCGCTCTCCGGCGTCGCAATCACCTCCAGCAGCCGCATATACCGCGGAGGATTGAAGAAATGCGCGCCAAAAAATCTGTCCTCGTGGCTTCCAAGCGCCGCCGCAATCCGCCCCACCGGCAGCCCCGACGTATTCGTCGTCACCACCGCCTTCGCCCCAAGATGCGGCAATGCCTGCTTCAGCAGCGCCGCCTTGATCTCCAGGTTCTCCGTCACCGCCTCAATCACCCAGTCGCACGCGGCCAGCTTCGGCAGGTCGTCTTCGAAATTCCCCGTAGTAATCAGCGCCGCATTAGCCGGCTCGTAGAACGCCGCCGGTTTCGCCTTCCCCAGCGCTTCCAGCGCCGTCTCCGCCAGCGAGCGCTCTGCGCTCCCAGCCTTTGGAGGAAGGTCAAGCAGCAGAACAGGAATCCCCGCGTTCGCCAGATGCGCCGCAATGCGCGAGCCCATCGTGCCCGCGCCCAGCACCGCCGCGCGCCGAACCAGCAACGGCTCGGCAGCCAATGTCTGCTCGTGTGTCAAAACGGGATGGATTGTGCTCATGCGAATTCTCCCTGCTCAGGTTGGAGTGGGGACCCCTCCACCGAGCCTAACGGCTCGAAGCATACGAAAGCGCGGTGGCTTGGGTCAAGAAACAGCATCGGCGATCGAAGCAGGGAATTGCAGACGAAATCACGTGCCCGCCAGTCACTCATCAGCCGCGCTTCAGGCGAAAAACCTCGATTCCCCGTACAATTCACTTAGGAGACAACCACGCCATGCTCCGAGTCTATATGGACGCCAACGCCACCACGCCTCTGCTCCCACAGGTGATGGAAGCCATGCGCCCCTATTGGATGGAAAACTTCGGAAACGCCTCCTCGATTCATATCCACGGCCAGGCCGCGCACCGCGCCGTCGATCGCGCCCGCGAAACGCTTTCGCGTTTCTTCAACTGCCACGAGGCAGAGGTCGTCTTCAACTCCGGCGGCACCGAGGGCGACAACACCGCCATCTTCGGCATGCTCCATCCCGGCGACCACTTCATCACCACCTCCATCGAGCACTCCGCCGTTCTCCGCGCCGCCGACCGTGTCGCCAGTCGCGGCGTCGAAGTCACCTTCATCGATCCCGAGCCCAGCGGACTCATCAACCCAGCCGACATCGAGCGCGCCATCAAGCCCAATACGCGCCTCATCAGCGTTATGCTCGCCAACAACGAAACCGGCGTCCTCATGCCCGTCCAGGAGATTGGCAAACTCGCCGCCAGCCGCCGCATCTTCTTCCACATTGATGCCGTCCAGGGCGCGGGCAAGGTTGAGTTCGACGTGCAGCGCTTCGGCTGCCACCTGCTTTCGATAAGCGCCCACAAGATGCACGGCCCCAAGGGCGTCGGCGCAATGTATGTCCGCCGCGGCACGCCCATTGAGCCCCTCATGGTCGGCGGCAGCCACGAGCGCCGCCAGCGCGCCGGCACTGAAAATGTTCCCTGCATCGTCGGCCTCGGCAAGGCTGTCGAGCTAGCTATGGACTCGCTCGCCGACGGAACCATCCCCCGCCTCGCCGCCCTCCGCGACCGCCTCGAAGCTGGAATCCTTGCGCTCTCCGGCACCCGCGTCAATGGTGGCAGTGTCCGGCGCACCGCCAACACCACCAACATCTCCTTCGATCAGGTAGAAGGCGAAGCCATGGTCATCGCCCTCGATCTCAAAGGCGTTGCCGTCAGCGGCGGCTCCGCCTGCCACTCCGGATCGACCGAGCCAAGCCACGTGCTCATGGCCATGGGCCTCAACAAAAACGCCGCCCGCGCCAGCCTCCGCTTCAGCCTGATGCGCACGGCAACCGACGCCGACGTCGATCACGCCTTGCGCGTAGTCCCCGAAGCCGTCGAACATTTAAGAGCACTTTCCCCGGTAGCCGCGGGAACACTGGGATGAACGGGCGGAGTTTGCGTTGCTAGCGGCGTTAGCAAGGCAGCAGTTCTGCTAACTCCGCCAACTCCACTAACCCGGCTAACACCGCTGCATTTGAGGTCCGATGACTGAACACACAACCATCGCGGTAGCCATGTCCGGCGGAGTCGACTCCTCGACCGCCGCGGCCATGCTTGCCCACTCCGCCGACGGCTCCGCCGTTTCGGGCAATGCTGTCGTCGGCCTCACCCTCCATCTCTGGGACCAGACCCGCCTCGCCGGCAAGCACGGCATCCCCGACGCTCCCAAGGCCGGCCGCTGCTGCTCTTTGGACGATGTCTACGACGCCCGCCGCGTCGCCGAGCAGCTCGGCATCCCCTACTACGTCGTCAACCAGGAGGACCGCTTCGAGCGCGACGTCGTCCGTCCGTTTGTCGATGAGTACCTGGCCGGCCGCACGCCCATTCCGTGCTCGCTCTGCAACAACCACCTCAAGTTCGACCAGCTCCTCCAGACAGCGCGCAGCATCGGCGCAACCCGCATCGCCACCGGCCACTACGCCGTCAACGAATACGATCCTCAGCGCGCCCGCTGGATTCTCAAGCGCCCCGCCGATCTCGCCAAGGACCAGACCTACTTCCTCTTCGGCCTCACACAGGAGCAGTTGGCCCACACGCTCTTTCCTCTCGGCCGCCTCACCAAGCCCGAGGTGCGCGAGATCGCGCGCCAGCACGGCCTCAAGCTCGCCGAAAAGCCCGACTCGCAGGAGATTTGCTTCATCCCCGGCGGCGACTACAAGCAGTTCCTCACCGCCTATCTCGAAGAGCAGGGCGAGTCCATGCCGGAAACCGCCGGCGAACTCGTTGCGTCAAACGGCGAAGTCATCGGCCGCCACGACGGCATCTCAAACTTCACCGTCGGTCAGCGCAAGGGCCTCGGCGTCAGTTCGCCCAATCCGCTCTACGTTCTCCAGATCGATCCTGCAAGCCATCGCGTCACCGTCGGTGTAGACGAAGAGCTTGCCACGCGCACCCTCCGCGCCCGCCGCCTCAACTGGATCAGCATTCCCACGCTCACCGCTCCCATGCGCGTGCGCATAAAGATCCGGCACCGCCACGACCCGGCTTGGGCCACACTCGAGCCCGCGGGCGAGAGCGAAGCACTCGCAACCTTCGACGAGCCGCAGCGCGCCGTCACCCCCGGCCAGTCCGCCGTCTTTTATGACGGAGACGAAGTCGTCGGTGGAGGCTGGATTGTCTAGAGGGAGAATGGATCGCCCAGATTTTGCGATGAATTGTCGAGCGGGCAGTATAGGCACAGGCCCCGCCGAGAGACCTTATACGAACATGTCCTTGTCGCCTGCGGAGTGAACGCCGGGCGCCTGCGCCGCGGGGGTTTCAGTGCGCAGCGTCTCAATCACCGCCTTCGCAGAAGCAAGAATCCCCGAAATCTGGCGCAGAGGCTTTGAAACTGAGTCCGTCATAAAATGAGTCGCGCGATCCACGGCATCGAAAATATCCGTCAGCTTCTGGTCAACGCGCGCCGACTGTTGCCGTATCCGATCCAGAATCTCAGTCGCCGCCGCCTGCACATCGGCTGTCTGCCGGCGCAGGTTGTGCGTCATCGCCGCCAGATCCGCAGACGCCGACTCCACATTCGGAGCCGTCCGCACCATCAACTCGCGCACATTGTCCACCACAGGCACAATCGCCGCACGAACGTCTGCAATGTCTTCGCGCATCGACTTGGCTGCTGTGCGCACAGCGCTCAGAACCGCAAGCATCACAATTGCCTGGATCAGCATGGTCGCCGCAACGACAGCAACAACAAGAAGTTCAACAGTCTGTGCGCTGATATTATGCATCGATTACGACCTCGCGCCCTCGCGCCATGTAGCAGGGGTCTTCAAAGAATACGCCACAAGGCACAACAGCAGACGTGCGTCGCCCCCTCATCCCTGAAAGCAACGCTTGAAGAGCTGCCCCGCGTAGCTCCCGCCTCGGCTCAAGCAGTTTAGGTCGGGGAAACATCAGGCAAGCCCTGCAAGTCACGCCCCGTTGCGCTCTGCCCCTGCGCCTCCGGCCTCAATACTCCCGGGCGTCGGGTGAAACCGCAGTCGACTGGTACGCTTGCCGTCCAGCTTCAACGGCCGAGCTCACCCTTTCGGTCTGTTCGGTCACCAGGTTCTTGCCCCGCTCCACAAACTCTTCCCACTGCGCGCGGCCGCGATCCACGGCCTCTTTGCCGCGTTCCACGTATTCCGTCACTTGCTCCTTGCTCTTGTCCACCAGGGCGCTTACTTCTTCCGCCGCCTGCTTGGTCCGCACCTTCAGATACTCGGTCCCCTCGCGCGCTCCGGTTGCAATGCCTTCCCGCGTCTCGCGGCCGCTCTTCGGTGCGTAGAGAATGCCCACCAGGGCACCCACGCCTAATCCAGCAATAAACCACGCCAATCCGTAATTCTTGTTATCTTCTGCCATGAAACTCTCCTTTCGCTCAGACTCACAAAAGCCTGAGCCCATCAAGACCGTCCCTATGCCGCAAATTCAGATTCCACTTCATCAACAGGCAAAACCGCCTGCCTGCTCTCTGCGGAAACGAATCTCAGCACACTGCCCCTTCTGCATTGGACGCCGGTTAAACCTTTTGCGTTGTATTAACCTCTTCGCAAGAGCGATAACCTGCACCTGTCCAAGACAATACAGCAATCCAACTGCACCTGAATGTCTGTTTTTTCGAAAGGAGGCCCGTTGGCTATTGCTCTTTCTTGTTCCCCCCGCAGCCGCACGTGTGCGCCAGCACCTCGGCAAAATGCACAGCCTCGCGCTCCGACAACTGGTCGATCTGCTCGCGGCAACTGAAGCCATCCGCCACAATCACCGTCAGCGGCCCCGCCGCGTTCACCGCCGGCAGCAGTCCGTCGTTCGCAATCGCCTTAGACACCTCAAACTTGTCTGCCTCAAATCCGAACGGCCCCGCCATTCCGCAACACCCGGCCTCAATCGCCTCCACCGTCGCTCCCGCTTTTCTTAGCAGCGCAATCTCGTTCCCCGGCCCGCCAAACACCGCCTTGTGATGGCAGTGTCCATGCACCAGAACGTGCGCTCCCTTCAGCCGGTCCGCCGCCCACTCCGGCACTTCAGCCACCAGCCAATCCGCCAGCAGCCACACCTGCTCGCTCATGCGTTTTGCTCGCGCATCGTTCGGAAATATCTCCAGCAGCTCATCCTTGAAAACGCTCGCGCAACTTGGCTCCAGAAAAATAAACGGCAGCCCCGCATCAATCTGCGGCCCCATCCGTTCCAGCACATCTTTCAGGTACGCCCGCGCCGCCTTCAGCAATCCAAAGTCGTACAGCGGCCGCCCGCAGCAGATGTGCCCCTTCGGGGACTCAACCTCGAACCCCGCGCTGCGCAGCACTCTCTCCGCTGCCTTCAGCGTCTGCGGATGGTAGTAGTTGTTCCACGTATCCGGCCACAGCAGCACTCGCCGTGCAGCGGGCCCTTGTTTTGCCGCATCCGAGCTCTTCGCGCCCCGCGGAACATTGCACGTCTCCGCAGCTGCGCCTCTTCCTTGCACATAGCTCTTCGCCGCCAGCCGCGGCAGCGTACGTTCCTGCGCCACGCCCGCCATATATTTGATCAGCGGACTCGTCACCGGCCCCGTCAGCATCGCGTTCGTCAGCGCCGGCGTCAGCGAACCAAATCGCGCCAGCCGGTCAGCAAATCCAAAAATATAGTGCTGCAGCGGATGCAGCCGTCCCTTGTAATGCTGCGCCAGAAACTCAGACTTCCACGCCGCCACGTCCACCTGCACCGGGCACTCCGACTTGCACGCCTTGCAGCTCAGGCAAAGGTCCAGTGCCTCGTGCACGGCCTCGCTCTTGAAGCCCTCCTTCTTGAGCGCGCCCGACATCATCTCCCAAAGCAGCCGCGCCCGCCCGCGTGTCGAGTGCTTTTCTTCGCCCGTCGCTCTGTAACTCGGGCACATCACTCCGCCCGTCGTATTCCGGCACGCACCCACGCCCACGCAGCGTTCCGTCGCCCGCGCAAACGATCCCTGGTCCGCCGTAAAGGCAAAGTGCGTTTCCAGCTCCCGCGTCTTCGCTTCGCCCGCGCCCGCCTCCATCTCGTAGCGCAGATTCTCCACCGGGTCGTACACCCGCACCGCATCCATCAGTTTCCCGGGATTCATCCGGTTGTCCGGATCGAACAGAATCTTGAACTCCCGAAACGCCTCCATCAACTCCGCACCAAACATCTTCGGCAAAAGCACCGCGCGCGACTGCCCATCCCCATGCTCGCCTGAAAGCGATCCGCCAAAGCCGATCACCACATCCGCCGCCCGCGTAATAAACTCGCGAAACTTCTCAATCCCCTCCACCGAACGAAAGTCGAAGTTGATCCGTGTATGCACGCATCCCTGCCCGTAGTGCCCATACAGCGGACTCCGATAGCCGTACTCATCCATCAGAGCCGTAATCGCGCGCAGATAATTCCCCAGTTGTGCCGGCGGCACCGCCGCATCCTCCCAGCCCTCGTAGCGATCCGGCTCGCCCGGCACAAACACCATCGCGCCCAGCGCTGAGTCGCGCACCTTCCAAATGCTCACCGCCTCCTCCGGCGTGCAGATCCGCGCCACCGGCCGCACTGGCCATTGCTGGCAGGCCCGCGCCAGCTCCTCAGACTTTGCACGCACTTCTTCAGCCGTCCACGCACCAAGCTCCACCAGCAGAAAGCTCACGCCCAATGGAAGCTGCGAAAGATCCTTCAGCCGCAGCCCCTTCCGCCGCATAAAATCCACCAGCAGATGATCGAATCCCTCGAGGCCAATCGGCTTGTGTTCCAGCGCCAGCGGCACCGCATCGGCCGCCAGAAATGGATCGTCGAATCCCAGCACCGTCAAAATCCGGAACGGCGGGCTTGCCGTCAGGTTCAGCCGCGCAGACACAATATTCGCGCACGTTCCCTCCGCGCCCACCAGCGCCCGCGCCACATTGAATCCGTTCTCCGGCAGCAACTCGTCCAGGTTGTAGCCCGACACACGCCGCGGAATCCGCGGAAATTTCTCCCGCACCAGCGCTGCATACTTGTCGCGAATCCGCTTGAGCCCCGCGTAAATCTCGCCCTCGCGCCCGCCCGCCGCAATCTTCGCTTCCAGCTCTTCTGGCGAAGTCTGCCCCACCGTCATCCGCGTGCCGTCGTAGAGAACAACGTCCAGCGACTCCACGTTGTCCACCACCTTGCCGGCCATCACCCCATGCACGCCGCAACTGTTGTTGCCAATCATCCCGCCCAGCGTGCACCGCGAGTGCGTCGCCGGATCGGGCCCATACGTCAGTTGGTACACCTCGGTCGCATCCCGCAGCCTGTCCAGCACAATCCCCGGCTCCACCACCGCAATCTTCGCTGCCGGATCGATCGACGCAAGCCCATTCATATAGCGCGAGTAGTCAAACACCACAGCCACATTCGCGCACTGCCCCGCCAGGCTCGTCCCCGCTCCGCGCGCCAGCACCGCCGCCCCCGTAGCCCGGCACGCAGCCAGCGCCGCCTCCACATCCGCCGCATCGCGTGGGCAAACCACCCCAATCGGCAACTGCCTGTAATTCGACGAATCCGCCGCATACAGCGCCCGCGACCCCAGGTCGAACCCCACATCGCCCCGCACAGTTTTCTTCAGCAGCGCTTCCAGTGCGTGGTGGGCACTAAAGCCCTCATGCTCCAACGGCCCTTGATTCGAGAGAATAGAAAATGAAAGATGGCTCACGAAGAAATGGTAGCGCGTCGGCAAGGGCATGGAACGCATTTGAAGGGCGCTCTCTTCACGCCCGGCGCCAATACTCGCTTCCAACAGGCCCGCTTTCCACCGCACAAGCCCACCCCCCGCTCCAAGCGGTACAATTCAGCGAATCAGTCTTGCCATCACCGGACTCCCCGCTCCAACGAGGCACCCAATGAAATTCCGCAGCCATCACGCGCTCCTGGCCCTTGCCTGTGCACTCACACTAACGGCCGCCGCCCAGCCCACCCCCAAGGCAACCCTCCTCGCCCTCTCCAAACAAGACCACACCCTCGCCATCGTCGATCCCGCCACTCTCCACGTTCTCGCAACCGTCCCCGTCGGCGACGACCCGCACGAAGTCATCGCCTCTGCCGACGGCAAAACCGCCTATGTCTCCAACTACGGCTTCGGCGCATTCCACACCCTCGCTGTCATCGACCTCGTCGGCCAAATGCGCCTTCCCTCCATCGATCTCGGCGCGCTCCGCGGCCCCCACGGCCTCACCTTCGAGCAGGGCAAGGTCTGGTTCACCGCCGAAGCCGCCAAAGCCATCGGCAGCTACGACCCCGCCACCCAAAAAATCGACTGGATCATGGGCATCGGCCAGGACCGCACCCACATGATCTACGTCTTCCCCGGCGCCCAGCGTATCCTCACCACCAACGTCAACTCCGCCACCGTCACCATCCTCAACCACACCGAAGGCCGCCCCGGCGGTCCCCCTCCAGGAATGCAAGCAGGCGGCCCACCTCCCGGCCCGCCTCCAACCCCTCCCGGTGGCAACTGGGAACTGACCAACATCCCCGTAGGCCGCGGCTCCGAGGGCTTCGACGTCTCGCCCAACGGCAAAGAGGCCTGGGTTGCCAACGCCCAGGACGGCACCGTCTCCGTCATCGATATCGCCGCCAAAAAAGTCGTCGCAACCCTTCAGACCAGCACCCGCGGCGCAAACCGCCTCAAGTTCACCCCCGACGGCAAATACGTATTCATGACTCCCGGCTCCGCCCTCGTCATTCTCGACGCCGCCACGCGCAAGGAAGTCAAACGCCTCACCAATGTCCACGGCTCCGGCGGCATCCAGATGCAGCCCGATGGCGCACGCGCCTACGTCGCCTGCGGACGCGACAACTACGTCGCCGTCATCGACCTAAAGACCCTCGAGTTGGTCGGCAAAATCGACATCGCCAGCCCCGACGGATTAGCCTGGGCAATCCGCCACTAGAAAGCCAACTATAATGATCCGGCCGTAAAAAGATATTCGGAGAAAGCATGGAAACGCGCAGAACAGTATTGAAATATCTCACCGGTGCAATGGGCGCCTCGGCCTGCGGGCTCGACGCGCTTGAGTCGTTCGCAAAGCAGTTGGATGGCGAGAGCGACAGGCCCAATATCGTTTGCATCCTCGGCGAAGGCCTTCGCTCAGACGAGCTGTCGTCCACCGGCAACAAGCTCATTCATACGCCGAATCTTGATCGCGTCGGAAAAGACGGCTGCACCTTCAACAACGCGTTCGTTGTCAATGCTCTCTGCCTGCCCTCCCGCGCAACCATCTTGACCGGCATGTATTCGCATACCACCGGCGCTGTTTCCAATGTCGAGGGCACCATACCCGCGCGCTTCCCGCTCGTCTCCGATCTGCTCCAGAAAGCCGGATACGAAACCGCCTTTCTCGGCAAGTCGCACATCGAAGGCGCACTCATGGACCACTATTGGGACTACTACTTCGGCTTTGTCGGCCAGGCCGATTATTACCGGCCAAGAATCACCGAAGGAGTCCGCGGAAAGTACGGCCCGGCAAAGCTCTATACAGGGAAATATGTCGACACGCTGCTCACCGACAAGGCCGTCGAGTGGCTCAAGCAGGACCGCACTAAGCCCTTCTGCCTCTTCCTCTGGTTCTACGCCCCGCACGCGCCCTTTTACCGGCCAAAAGACATGGTCAACGACCTCAATGGAGTCCCCATCCCTAAGCCGGCAACCTTTGACGAGGATCTCAAAGACTATCCCGGCAAGCCGCGCGCCGTGGCCGACGCAGACGACAAGATCGGCTACTCCGAGGTCTTCAGCGACGATCCCCGCTCCCTTGAAGAACTCGTCAAAGACCACTACGTCGGCGTCAAAGACAACGATCGCAATGTCGGCGCGGTCTGGCAGGAGCTGGAGCGCCAGAATATCGTCAACAAAACTGCTGTCCTGCTCAGCTCAGACCACGGCTTCTTTCTGGGCGAGCATCATCTCTACGACAAGCGCCTCATGTATGAGCCCTCCATTCGCGTGCCCATGATGATCAGCTATCCAGGCCACATCAAGCCCGCAACCAAATCCGATGAAATGGTCTTGAACCTCGACATCGCCCCAACCCTCCTTGCAATCGCAGGCCTGCCCGTTCCCGCCGACATGCAGGGCAAGAGCATGCTCGCGCTCGCCGAGGGCAAGCCCGACCCCGCGTGGCGCAAGGACTGGCTCTACGAGTACTACGAGTACCCCGGATTCGAAAACGTTCGACCCTGCCGCGGCGTCCGCACCGACCGCTACAAACTCATCGAGTTCTTCATCGACCCGCAGGAGTTCGAACTCTACGATCTCAAGACCGATCCCAATGAGGCCAACAACCTCTACGGCAAGCCCGGATACGACGAACTCACGGCCCATCTCAAAGAGCGTCTCGCAGCCCTCCGCGCCGAAACCCACGACACCTATCAATACAAGCCCAGCGGCATCCCGCTGCACTATGACCTTGGCATCCAGACAGAATCGGAGCTCCCCAAGCACGCCAAATAGTTATCATTTGTGCCGCCTCTGCTGCCGCGCACACACAATCGTCAGAACCGAAACCCGCCTGGACCAGCCAAGGGTCCAGGCCTCTCCCTCAGCCAGACTCGAAGTCGATATGGCACAATGTTGTGACAGCGAAATCGGCCTTCGGCCGTTGCGCGAATGCACCGGAAGCGCGCAGGGAGATGCTTGACTGAGGCGCTGCCTGCCCAGGCAATGCCCGCAAAACAACACACGCTTGCATCGCCCGCGGACCGGCCCGCGATTTGGTTCAATGTGCTCAAAACAAAAATAGTGAGGAAAGAAATGCTCGTTGCTGGTGTCGATCTTGGTGGAACCGCCGTTAACTATACATTGCTCAATGATCGTGAAGAATTTCTTATCCAGGGCCTCTGCGAGCACCCCGCCCGTTCCACAGAAGGTCCGGAAATTTGCCTCAAGCAGATCGCCGACGGCCTCAAACTCGCCGTCGACAAAGCCGGCGTCTCTCTTGCCGATGTGGCCGTCGTAGGTCTCGACACACCCGGCCCCGCCAGCGCCACCGGCGTACTCAGCGCCAAGGGCTCCACCAATTTTGTTCATCCGGATTGGGCCAGCTTCGATATGTGCGGCAACCTCGCCCAGCTCCTCGGCAAACCCGTCGTCTACCTCAACGACGCCAACGCCGCCGCCCTCTGGGGACATTTCGCTCTCCTCGGCTCCGCCCTAACCACCACCTCCATCTCCTGCATCGTCGGCACCGGCCACGGCGGCGGAATCATCATGAACGGCTCTGTCGTCAAGGGTCGCAAAGGCTTCGGCGGAGAGCTGGGCCACGTCCTCATTCCCTATCACATGATTCCCGGCATCGAAGGACTGAACCCGCTGTGCAATTGCGGTCGCACCGGAGACCTGGAATCGCTGTGCTCTCTCACTTCCATTCGCAAATATCTTCTGCCGCATTTTCTCAAAAAATATCCCGATCACGAACTGGGCAAAATCGAAGACCCGCACAAGGCCGCCTATCGCGTCCGTGGAATGGCGGAAAAAGGCGATCCCATGTGCCGCGAAATCTTCCGCGTCGAAGCCCGCGCCCTCGGCCTCTTCTTCGATCAGATGGTCAACACCTTCGACCCCGACGCCCTCATCGTCGGCGGCGGCGTGTTAGAAACCGCCCCTGAATTTCAAAACTGGTTCATCGACGAGATTCGCATCGGCATGGGCCCTCAGCGCGAAGAGCAAGCCGACATTCCCATCCACGTCATGCCCAACGGCGACACCGCCGGCGCACGCGGCGCAGCCCTCGAAGCCCTCAAATGCGCCCGCGAATCCAAATCCGCCGCATAGCTCAAGGTGACAGGAGTGGCCGGCGCACCTACCGTCCCGGCCACTCCTCCACCACAATCCCAAGATCGTTCAACTGCTGAATCGCCGCTTCCAGATTCCGCCGCGCCTTGGGCCGGTCTTTCGCCGAAGACGGCGACTCCGCCACCGCAATCACCCGCCCATACCGCCACGCCGAAGCAGGAATCGCCGCCACAGCCTTCACCAGATCCGCAGGCCGCAACTGCATCTCCTGCCGCCGCGCCGCCGCGGGCCGCAGCATCGTTCCCTCGCCAACTGTGCTCGGGTTCGCATCCGCCAGCGTAATGCGCAGCGAGATCATATCCGCACCCACTGAAATAAACGGATTCGCCCACGACGAGGGCTCGTGGATGTCCACATACATGCTCTTGGTCGGCAGCGGAATCAGCGCCAGTTGCGCCCGCTCGTTGTCCTGCTCCGTAGCCGTAGCCTGGGCCTTCTGTTCCGCCGTAACGGCCTTCTGCGCCACGCCCTCAACCGCCTGCTCTTCCTTGTGGCAGGCAACAAGGGCAAACGCCAAAAGCAGCCCCATTCCAACAAATCCCGTAGTCCGCGAACGTCTTTTCACAACATCAAGAATAACAGGACACAGATCACTGCATCACTCATTGCTCCCGTGTTAATCTCCTCCGCGTCGCAGAACAGGAGCCTGAAATGATCACCAAAGTCGTGGCCATCGTAGGCAGCTATCGCAAGGGTGGAACCATCGACAGCACCGTCGAAGCCGTCCTCGCGGGCGCGCGCGAAAAGGGCGCGAAGACGGTCACCTTCTACCTCACCGACAAGCACATCGAGTTCTGTACCAACTGCCGCCAGTGCACCCAGGAGCCCGGCGAGCGGCGCGGCAACTGTAAGCAGCAGGACGACCTTGAGCCCATGCTCCGGCAGATCGAAGCCGCCGACGCCCTCGTCCTCGGCTCGCCCGTCAACTACTACAACGTCACCGCCATCTTCCGCCGCTTCATGGAGCGGCTGCTCGGCTATGCCTACTGGCCGTGGAAGCAGGCCGCACCTAAATGGCGAAAGAAAAAGGTCAGCAAGAAGGCCGTGCTCATCGCCTCCTCCGCCGCCCCGGGTTTCCTCATTCCCCTGGCCACCGGCGCGGCCAGAGCCCTGCGCCTGACCGCCCGCGTACTCGGAGCCAAACCTGTAGGCCACATGTGGATCGGCCTTGTCGCCGGAGAGCCGCATCACAATCTATCCGCTAGGAACCGCGAACGCGCACGCCAACTCGGCCGGCAGCTCGCGTAGTCAGCGTCTCAAAACGCGGCGGATTCCTCATTTCGCGTATCATTAAATGCAGAGTCGGAGCCAAGGCAAACCGCGGCCCCGCGCACGATGATTCTCCTCGACCCAGATCTTCACCTGCACCCAAGGCCGCCCTCAACCGCGGCCACCAGAACCAGTGCGCCCACATTTGCGGCCAGCTCCCGGCAACTCCGCCTGCCCACCCCGCGCACTCTCGCCCGCTTCCTCGCAGCAGCCCAGGCAGCCGTCCGCCTCCGTGGCCAGGTCACCGTGCTCATCACCACCGACCAGGCCATCCGCAGCCTCAATCGCCGCTTCCGAGGCAAAAACAAAGCCACCGACGTGCTCTCCTTCCCCGCCGATGCGGCGCTCTCGGGCCCTGAAAAAATCGCCGGCGACCTCGCCATCAGCCTCCCCACCGCCCAGCGTCAGGCCACCGAACAGGGCCACCCCCTCTCCACCGAAATCAAGATCCTGATCCTCCACGGCCTCCTCCACCTCGCCGGACACGATCACGAAACCGACTCCGGCCAGATGGCCCGCCGCGAGCGCCTTCTCCGGGCCCGCCTGCGCCTGTCCCAGGGCCTCATTGAGCGCGCCGCCACTCCGAAAGGCACCGCCACCAAAGCCCGCTCTACCGCAGGAAAACGCCCATGACGCCCGTCGCCATCTTCGTGCTGGTCCTGCTGGCCGCAGTCGAAACCCTGGCCTCCTACGTCAGCCGCGTCTATGCCGAGTTCGGCAAGATCCTTGCCCGGGAAGTACAGGAAGATCTCGACGCCTGGGAAGAGCTCATCGAGCCGCGCCTGGGCCTCACCCGCGAGCACGCCGCCCTCTGCGCCTCGGTACTCCAACAAATGGCCCTCGGCATCATCGCCCTTGCCATCGGCGCCATCCTCTTCGACCGTGCGCCGCGCATGGGCCCGCCCACCTACGCCGAAATCGCCCAGGCAGTCCTCACCATGGTGCTGGTCGTCCTCTTTTGCAACCAGCTCATCCCTTCGCTGCTCTTCAACCGCACCCATGGCCGCTGGACCGCGCGCCTCATCTGGCCCATTCGCCTTCTGCTCTCGCTCATGACTCCCATCACCGTCTTCATCCGCTTCTTCTTCTCCATCGCCGCTCTCGCCCATGAGCCCTCCGGCGACGAGGAAGAGCCAACCGTCGACGTCGAGGCACTCCTCGAAGCCGGCGAAGAAGAAGGAATTCTCGAAGAGAGCGACCGCGACCTGGTCCGCTCCGCCGTCGAGTTCGGCGACAAGCTCGTCCGCGAAGTCATGACCCCGCGCCCTGCCATCTTCGCCGTCCCCGGCTCCATCACTCTCGAGCAATTCCTCGCCGAGCTGCGCGATCACAACTACTCCCGCGTCCCCGTCTTCTCCGGCTCCATCGACAACATCACCGGCATCGCCTTCGCCCACGACCTCCTGCAAATCTCCGACGAAGAAGCCCGCACCCGCTCGGTCTTGAGCATCCAGCATCCCGTCGTCTTTGTCCCGGAAACCAAGCGCGGCTACGAACTCCTGCGCGAAATGCAGCGCGAAAAGCAGCACATGCGCATCGTCATCGACGAGTACGGCGGCGTCTCCGGTCTCGTCACCATCGAGGATTTACTCGAACAGATCGTCGGCGACATTCGCGACGAGCACGAAACCGAAACCCCCGTAGAGGATCCGCAGCGCGAACCAAACGGCGTATGGCTTGTCCCCGGCAACTTTCCCGTCAGTCAGCTCGCCGACCTCTTCGGCGAATCTCCCAACTTCGTCGACCTCGACGACCAATCCGAAGCCACAACCCTCGGCGGACTCGTCACCGAAATCGAAGGCCGCATCCCCCACGCCGGCGAAGTCGTCATGGTCGAGCCCATCGGACTCCGCATAGAAATCGTCGTCTCCACCGACCGCCGCGTAGACCGCCTCCGCGTCTTCCCGCCAGGATCCGGCACAACAGTCCCTCCGGAATCCTTAGAGAACGACTGATAATCGAGCGCTCAATTAAGAGGTGAAAGGCAGGTGCCCCATTCATGCGCGCTTTCTGCGCATGAGTGGGTTCGCATAAACGGCATCAGCGGAGCACGCGAGATCTCAACCGAAATCCCTTCAGCACCGCCCATCCGCTCTCCGCCTCTTCCACGCCCGCCACTCCTCCGCCGTAATCTCCCAAATCTCCGACCGCAACCGCCCCGAAACATAATCCTTCTCCCCATACCCCACCAGCCGCATCCCCATCCGCTCGGAAATCCGCCGCGAATCTATATTCCCCACCGCCTTTGAAACCCGCAGCACCGCAAACCCAAGCGTCTCAAACCAGAAGTCGTTCACCCACACGCACGCCTCGCTCATCAGCCCCTGCCCGCGCCACTCGGGCCCCAGCCAGAACCCGCGATTATCGGCCTCTCCTCTGGTCAGCGATATCGACCCAATAATTCTCTCTGGCGCGACGCCCAGTCGCAGCGTCCAGTGCCACGCCTCCCCGCGCTCCATCTGCGGAACCGCAACATCGCGGATATAGTCGAGCGCCCCATCCGCCGGATAAGGCCACGGCACGCGATTCATCAGAAACCGCACAATCTCCCACTGCGGAAACAGCTCCTGAATCTGTTCCGCATCCCCCATCTCCTGCGGGCGCAAAATCAACCGTTCCGTCCTGCCCTCTTCAATCATGCCGAGATCATACCAACGCCCAACCCATGAATCCGCGATAATAGAGATGCAGGAGAAACTACACCCTTTGAAATCCGGATTCGTCGCCATTCTCGGCCGCCCCAACGTCGGCAAAAGCACCCTCCTCAACGCCCTCACTGGCGAAAAGGTGGCCATCGTCACCGCCAAGCCCCAAACCACGCGCAATCGCATCCTCGGCGTGGTCGAGGTCCCCGCGCACAAAAACACAAATCCCGCCGCGCAAATCGTCTTCGTCGACACCCCCGGCGTCCACAAGCCCGGCTCCCAGCTCGACCGCCGCATGTTGC
>Ga0307377_10003108_pt1 | contig 19008 bp, 35 predicted proteins | sample TR3MG_FD_202535 | JGI IMG/M metagenome (GOLD analysis project Ga0307377, IMG submission 202535) | Soil microbial communities from Risofladan, Vaasa, Finland - TR-3 | ecosystem: Environmental > Terrestrial > Soil > Coastal area > Acid sulfate soil | place: Finland: Risofladan, Vaasa | collected... | reverse complement strand
AAATTGGTTTAACAGCAAGGTAGATGAGATTATTGCTACAGTAAAAAGCGATAAATCTACTGAAGGAGTTGAATCAAAATCAGAAGTTGAGGTGTCTATCATTGATGATGTTGAAATTTTAAATAAATTTTCAGCATTTGAAAATGAGGCTGCTGAAATGGAAGCATCTATTACTGAATTAGAGGGAGAAAAAGAAACTTTAACTCAAGAAATAGAAAGGCTTACAGCTTTATTAGGAAAAGCAAATGCAAGGGGAACTGAAATATCTACTGATGGCGACCCTGCAGTAATAGCAGAAAACAAAGTAGAAAGTTCTGAAGTATCTTTTTGGAATAGTTTAGCAAATAAAATAAAAAATTAATAATTAAAAAAATAAAAAAATGGCAAATGTAGCACTAGATGGATTGGGTAGCACTTATGTTGGAAATTACGCATCTAAAATTTTATTAGAGCCTGTTTTTCAATCGGATGATGTTATGAAAAATTATACTATCTACCCAAATGTAAAATATAAACAAAACATTGTAATGGCTCCTAAACTTGCGAGTATTACAGCATTACATACAGGATGTGGCACAACAAATACCTGCAACCCTGCAGGTTTTACTGTAATTCAAAAAACAATAACAGCAGAAAATGTATCAGTTAAACAAGTTCAATGTTGGGATGAATTTAAAGACCAAGTAATTGTAGAGTCTTACAAAAATGGAGTAAATATGTCAGATTTAACAGGAACTCAATTAGCTCAAGTTATCATAGACAGAGTAAGAGGTGGTATTGCTTCTGACTTAGTAAGAAATATGTGGGCAGGTTTAGCAACAGTACCTGGAGGATTAGATTGTTCTTACGGATCAATGGGTGCAGGTCTTTGGGATACAATGTCAGCAGGTGGTGCTTTTACAGGAGGAGGTGCAGTAGGTGCTATGACTTATGTAGTAGGTGCTTTACCAGCAGGTGCTCCTGCTACAGCTTCTTACGGAACAATAGGAGGTGTTATCTCTGTTGCAGATGTAACTACATTATTAGATGCAGTATTTAACCAAGCTCCTGCAGCATTACAACAAGTAGATGCAAGAGATAAAAAAATGTTTGTAACTCCAAACATATACAACGCTTGGTATAGTGCATTAACTGCAGTAGCTGTATCAGGTTCAGTTGATGGAGGGCACGGAATGGCTCAAGAAGGAAAGGCTAAATTGTATTATAGAGGTATTGAATTAGTAGCTATGTACGAATGGGATGTAGCTCTTGGTGTAAGAACAGGTGCAAATACACCTACAGCATTTAAACAAACAGGTAAAACGACATCTTCTCCTAAAAATGGAGTTATTTATTCAGCTAAAGGTAATTTATTTATTGGCACTGATGTTTCAAGACCTGAAAATGAATTAAAAATCATTTATGATGAGGTTAGTGAGAATATGTATATTCGTTCAGCATTTACTATGGGCTTCCAATATGGATGGAACTCTTTAGTTACAGGAGCTTCATTAGGAGTAGTTTAATTTAATAATTTTAATACATAAAATAAAATGGCAAGTATAACATCAGGATTATTAACCACCTGTGCTGACTTAAATGCAGTAGGGGGGATAAGACAAATTTTCATTACAGATTTAGCTAATGTTACAGGAGTAACACCTGCTACTGCTCCTACTACAGGAATTATAACAAATTTTGTAGTTGCAGCAGCAAATCCTTGGGCTAGGTTTGAAACTAAACAGGGCGAAGCTGCAATGACAATTAATGGAACGAAAGAAGGTGGGGCTACAAAATATGAGATAGGACTAAATTTCTATGTTCCTAATATTACAGGAGAAAGATTAGCTGCACTTCAGCATTTAGGAGATGCTTGTCCTGTAGCAATAGTGGAGTTTTTTAGTGGCGTAAGAGTTATTGTTGGATTTAGTTATCTTTTTGCAAATCAATCACAAGGAACTACATTTTGGACAAGAAACCAAACCTATGCTAATTTAAAAACAATAGAAGGAGGTTCAGGTATGGCAATAACTGACCCTAATGGATTAACTGTTACATTAAGTGCAACACAATGGGAATTACCTTATACATATTCAGGGGCATTGTCTATTGAAACAGGAGATATAACAGCAACATCACTTTAGTAAATATTAGATAAAGTAGAGAGTGTTTTTTACGAACACTCTCTGCTTATATCTTTTTAATGTGCAACTGTAATAATCAAAAAAATGTGGTAAGTTTGCCACATATTAAAATATATATAGCAATGGCAGAATATAAAGCAAAAAAAGAACTTCTTAATGGAGCTACTTATTTTGGGGTTGGTAGAGATGAGTTTCGTGTAATTTGGAGTAGTGCAACACAAGAGGAGTTAGCTTACATTTATGAAGAAATAGATGGAGGCTCTAACTGTGTAGATAAAATTGAAAAATCTAATAAATCTAATGAGGAAAACAACACTAAAGGCAGCAACAGTAAAGACAAATCAATCAACAAACAGCCTTCAGAAGAAAAATAATACTTTTGAGTTTGGTGTTTTTAATTTAGCAACTCCACCAACTATTAAAGAAGTAAAAGATGTAAGGGATTTACCAAACGATTGGGTTCCTTTTGGAGATGACAATTTATTTCCTCAATATTTAGCAGAATTAAAACGCAAATCTTCTACTCATAGAAGCGTTTTAGCTCAAAAAACAGTATTTACAAGTGGAGCAAAATTTGTTTGCAAAACAGATTCTTTAAGAGAATTTATTGAAAATGTAAATGCAGATGGAGAATCATTAAGAGATGTATTTAAAAAATTGTCTGATGATTATTACACTTTTGGAAATTCTTATATGGAGTGCGTTATTTATGATGGAGGTGTAAATCTTTATCATTTAGATGCTACAACAGTTAGAGTGTCAAAAAACAAAAAAGAGGTTTATGTAAATTCTGATTGGTGCAAGTATTGGAATCAAGATAAAAAGATAAGCAAAATACCCATATACCCTAGAGTAGCTAACAGTAAGTTTGTAGTTCATTTTAAGGACTACGAGCCTACATTTCAGTTTTACGGATTGCCTGATTATGTAGCAGCACTAGAGCATATTTGCGTTGATTTTGAAATAGGCAAATGGAATCATACTAAATTCTTAAACGGATTTCAACCATCTGCAATAGTAGAGATTAATGGAGATATGGGGGAGCAAGAAGCTCAAAAATTAGTTAAAGAAGCACAAAGAAAGTTTGTAGGAGAAGGAAATAATGGAAAAATATTATTTATAGTAAAAAATGGAGATTCATCTCCTGCTAATGTTCAGATTTTAAAAGATGACCAAGATGGAAGTTGGCTAGAATTACAACAAATAACTGATCAAAACATAATCACTTCTCATAGATGGCAACCATCACTTTCAGGTATTGTAAGCTCAGGAAAAATGAATAATACAGGAAGTGAGATTAGAATAGCTTACGATTTAGTAATGACAACCGTTATTAGAGATACATCTGATTTAATATTAAATGGAATTAGAGCTGTTCTTAATAAAGAAATGGGTTTTGACCCTAGAGATTTAAGAATCCATTATGAGCCACCAATCTCATATTCTAATGATGTAGACATTAAACAAGTTCTCACTATTAATGAGCAAAGAGCATTACTAGATGAAGGTTTGCCTATGTTAGAAGATGGCGATATGTTTATTGCAGATAGAGAAATTATAGTTACGCAAAAAGATTTAGATGGAGATGGAGAGGCAGATGAATCAAAAGAAATAACAGTAGAACAACCAAAACGAAATGAGCAATACTAGACAATATATACCATTAGTAAATGCAGGAGAAGTAATTGATAAAACATTTACCAATAAAAACACCGACCCTGTTTTAGTTTCTGAGAATACTATTATCTTGGCTGAATTAGCTCATATACGCCCTTTATTGGGAGAAAAATTCTATGCAGAGCTAAAGCTTGAGCACGATACTAGCTCATTAAGTGCTGATAATTTAATATTTATGACTTATTATTTAGAAGATTGCTTGGCTTGGTTTGTTAGATTTGAAGTGGTTAATGATATTATGAGTAATATAACATCTAGTGGGGTTGTAAACAATATAGATGAATTTTCAAGAATAATAAGTCAAGACACTTACAATACATTTAAGCAAGATACTTACAGAAAGGCTGAAATATTTGCAAAAGATATGATGGATTTTTTAAATTCATCTGATCAAGCAGGTTTATACCCTACATTTGAATCTAATAAGCCTAACAGTATGAGTAACACATATAAAAATCACGGAATAATCTTTTACGATAGTATGTATTCAAATTATTCAGGAGTTAGAGGGTGTTATGATTGTGGAAATCCATATTTGTATGGAAATAGTAATTGCAACTGTAACAGTTAAAATAAAATAATATGGCATCAAACGAGCATAAATTTTTACTAGATGGTAATAGGCATTTTCCTAAAGGATATGAAAATGCAGATAATAATTCTTATTTAGGAAAGACAAGTGGACTTAATCAAATTGATAAATCAGGTAATTTAGCTTGGAGTTATCAGCTAGAAACATTTGTTTTAAGGATAGATGGTGCTATAAGTACTCTTGTTGATTTAGACAACATTAGGATGCCTTATGATTTTTACTTAACCAATGTTAAAGCAAGTGTTTCTGCTGCTAGTAAGGGTATATTAACAACAATATCTATATTAGAATCAGGAGTTTCAATACTCTCTACCCCTTTAACAATACTTGCAGGAGAAAAAACTTCTAATACTGCTACAACTCCTGCAGTTATATCTGATTATCAATTAGGAAATGATAATGAAATATCTGCAAATGTAACATTATCAGGAAGTGGTACGGCACCAATAAGTTTAAAGGTATACCTTACAGGTTATAGAATGAAGGATTAAAATTAATAATGAAATCTAATATGAGAGATACAACGGAGGTTTTGCTTGCAAATGCAGGGGTAATAGGTATGAGTATAAGTGATTGCAATGAAATTTTAACATTTATTTCTCTTTTATTAGCCATCTTCTACACAATTTATAAATTTATAAAACATAAAAAAAATTAAAATATAAAAAATTATGGCAAACACAATAGTTTCATCTACACTTAGCATTTCTATCAATGAGAATATAATTATAAATGGAGTAACATACGGAAATTCTATAATCAGAAACATAGGTGGGAATGGAAAAGCTGACCAAAGAATGATGTGTATTACTAGCACGGCATTTACAAGTATTTTTAATTACAATACTTCACTTCCTGATATTGCAGGACAGGGCGTTAGCTCTGCATTTTCTTATTTTAGAATTACAAACACCGATTCAGCTATTGGAGTTACTATTAGAATGTCTACAGGTAGTGCTGTATATACTTACCAATATTTACCTGCAGGAACAAGTGCTATTTTAATGGCTAATACGGTAGATATACAAAATTCAGCTTCTAGTGTGCCAACTTTAAGACCTATAACTTCTATTAGTGCTAAGGCAGACACAACTTTAGGAAAAGGAAATAATGAAGTTTATGTAGAATATCTTGCAGTATTTCAAGGTGGATATACTCCTGTAGAGGGAGTAGAAGGAGGAGAAGTATATACTCCTTAAAGAGGAAGATAAGAAAGATATTAAAAATAATGGCAAAAGTTAAATCATCTATAAGGGTATTTACAAAAAAAGTAACAAAAAAAAGATCAGGAGTTCATTCAAAAAATGCTTCAAAAGGGCAGAGTGGATATAAAAAACAATATAGAGGACAGGGTAGGTAATATGTATAACGATAAGCTAAGAAATATGAATATAAAATACTTTAAGCTTTCTGAATTTGACAGCCCTGATGAAATTGGTTCAGGAAATAATATGTGTTTAATTTTTTTAAACAAATTAGATAAGGCTAGAGAACTTGCAGGAATACCATTTAAAATAAATTCAGGCTATAGAACACCTAAACATAATGCAAAAATTGGAGGCGTTAAAGGTTCGGCACATACAAATATACCTTGTAACGCAGCAGATATAAATGTCGTGGGTACAGCAGGAAGATTTAAAATTATAAACGCTGCTTTAAAAGTAGGCTTTAATCGTATTGGAATTGGAAAAACTTTTATACATTTGGACACGGATTTAAAAAAAAGCCAAAATATAATTTGGCATTATTATTAATTTAAAAAAAAAAAATGAAAAATTGGGTTATAAAACAAGTTTTTGCAAGTAAGAAATTTTGGTATGCTGTTGGGTCTATATTAATTCCACTTATTGCTACATATCTTGGAGTTGCTGAAGAAACTGCACAAGAAATATTTTACGCAGGAATGGCATTAATTCTTGGTCAAGGAATAGCAGATATCAATAAAAAATAAACAAAAACATTGTTTTTTAAAAAAAAAAGATTACCTTTGTTGTCTAATTTTGAGTGTTTCATAGTTAGATGGTTTTTAGTTAAGAGTGAGAGGTTAATAACTTCTCACTTTTTTTTTATATAAATATATTCTTTGTATAAATTTGCGTATGGAAAATAATGGAAAAAGGCTAAGGCTTTCTGCAGAAGAAGCTAATTTAATTTATCAATACAGAGCAAAAACCTTACTTAATATTAATGATAATTCAGCATTAAGCCAACATCTATTAGATAGAGGTATAGATAAAAAAGATGTGGTTTCTGTAAAGCATTGGCAATCTGCTAGTGGAGATTATAGATTCTCTATAGTTACAAAAGAGGATTGTGGATTAAATGAGCAGGATATTTTTAACGATATTAATAAGTTTATATCAGAATATTCTCCTAAATACAATCCAATAAAAAGAAAAGAAGGAACTCATTTGCTAGTAATTAATCCTGCAGATATTCATATAGGTAAATATTCTAATGAGAAAGAAACAGGAGAGGGTTATAATTGTGAAATTGCTGTTAATAGAGTATTAGAAGGGGTAAGTGGACTTATTGAAAAATCAAGTGGATTTGATATAGATAGAATACTATTTTGCATTGGTAATGATGTACTACATATTGATAATGTTTATAATACTACCACCAAAGGAACTCATCAGGATACTGATGGTAAGTGGTGGGAGCATTATGAGATTGCTTTAAATATTTATGTTAAGGTTATAGAAATGCTTAGAAAAAAAGCTCCTGTAGATGTATTACATTCAATGAGTAATCACGATTATCAGAGTGGGTTTCATTTAGCTCATACTTTAAAATCTTGGTTTAGAAATGCAGATGATATTACCTTTGACATTAGTGTTGCTCATAGAAAGTATTATCAATATGGTAATAATTTAATAGGATTAGAGCACGGAGATGGGGCTAAAATGGACACCCTTCCTCTTTTAATGGCTCAAGAAAGACCAAAAATGTGGAGTGAAGCTAAATTTAGATATTGGTATTTACACCATATACATCATAAAGTAAAACGCAAATGGCTAGATGCCAAAGATTTTATTGGAGTAACAGTAGAATATATGAGAAGCCCATCAGCAGCAGATAGTTGGCACTCAAGAAAGGGGTTTTGTGGTGCTCCAAAAGCCTGTGAAGCATTTATTCACGAAAAAGAAAGTGGTCAAGTGGCAAGACTAACTCATTACTTTTAACTTTTTACACTTTATATTATACCCTATACTATACCGTTTGCTAAGGGTATAGCATACCTCTAAGGATAAGGATAAAGATAAAGCTAAGGCTAAAGCTAAGGTTAAAGTTAAAGTTATTACTAGAGTATATATTAACTTTTTACATATTTTTTTAAAAAAACTTGCTAAATAATTTGGTATATTAAAAAAATGTTGTATCTTTGCCACGAATTTTAAACAAACAATTAACTAAATAACTAACCAAACAAAAACAAAATGAAAAAAAAGAAAGACTTAAAAAGTAGAACCTATAGTATAACTGAAGTAAAAGATATGCCTTTAAAATATCCTTATGGTCGTTATGATGCTGAAATGACTGATAGTTATGGTACACATAGAGAATGTTGTTTTAATACTCACAAACTAGCAATTCAATGGGTTTATTATATGTGGGAAAATGAAGATTTTTATAATTCTTCAAGTGGAGATGATTCACTAAGTAAAGCGATACAAAACTGTATAGAACTAGATAATAAAGCAGGTAGAGATAATGGAGGTCTAAGTGTAAATAAATAATAAACTAAAAAACTAAAACTATGAAATCACAAACAAGTGATATTCTACAGCACTTAAAAAATGGTAGAAACTTAACACAAAAAGAAGCTATAAATGAGTATGGAGCTTATAGGCTATCAAGCATTATTTACTCTTTAAGAAAGAAAGGATATGATATAGAATCAACGCCAATAACAATATTGACTAGATATAAAAAAACAGATGGACTTCCTAAAACAACTAATATTGCTAGTTACAGATTACAATGTAATATATATAAAGAGTATTTAGAATCATTAAAAAAATCTTAGCTATGGGACAATGAAAAGAAGAATATATAGCAGATATGGCTCAATCTATGATAGATTTTGAAGAAGAATATTATTATCAAGAAGAAGAAGAATATCATCAAGAAATAAATAAACAATATGAACAAAAACAAAAACAAAATATTAACCAACAAAATTATTTAAAAATGAAAAAAATTGAACAAGCAGTAGAAGTAAAAGAAACCAAAGAAGAAACAATGAAAAGATTGTTTTTAGAAAATGGCTTAGTTAAAGAAGATGTTTATAAAGATACTAGAGGATTTGTAATTATTACTAGAACAGGTATAGACAAAATTGTTTCAAAGCAAAATATAACTGTAGTTTATGAGCCTGTGGTTATGCAAAAAGATTGGGTTGTAATGAGAGCAACTGCTAGTATGAAGAAAGGACACAGCGAAGTTAGAAATATGATGAGCTTTGGAGAGGCATCAGATATAAACTTAATGGGTGGTGGTAAAAAGTTTCCTGTCGCTATGGCAGAAAAGAGAGCTATGTCAAGGGTCGTACTTAAAATTTCAGGTTTCTACGAGCAAGGAATGTTTGGTCAAGATGAAATTGTAGACTAATGAATGATTGGATGGATGAGATTCTTGATGGAAAAGCTGAAGAAGCAGAAATGTGGCAGCTAGGGCACATTGAGAATCTCTTACACAAAACAGGAATACCATCAAGAGAACAGGAAAATATTATGAACTCTCTTAATCGTTTAACAAAAATAGAAGCAGAAGAAATTATTATAAAAATAAAAGAAAATGAAATTGAAACCGACCCAAGAAAGCAGTATGAACAAATGCGAAGAAATGGAATGTTTAGCAATTAGTATATATAAAAATCACAGCAAAGCCTTTCATTATTCAGTATGGTATGGAAATAACTTTTTAGGAGAAATTGTTGAAGATGAAATATTAATACTGCTAGGAAATGAAGTTAAAAAGTTTTATTCAGATAAACAGGTTAATTTTTTAGTACCTAAAAAACTAATTAAAAACATAGTAAAAAAACCAAAATATTATTAAAATGAAAAATGATTATGATAAAGTAAGAACTTCAAGAAATGAACTTGAAGCAATATTAAGAATAAGAGGAATATCAAAACAAAGATTTGGTAGAATATTAAATATTAAAGGCTCTACTATTGAAAAGTATTTAGATCATCCATACTTTCTTAGATATTACCAAATGCAAAGACTAGCACATTTTTTAAATGTTAAAGTAAAAGACATTATTGACATTATAGAGATTGATTTAAAAGATGATTTAGTTATAGTTTATGGGGAGGGAGAGTATAATGGAGTTCAAGCGTTAATTAAAAAAGATGAAAATGCTTAAATATACATTAGAACTAACTAAAGAAAGAAACAATGTTATTAAATCCGAAATATGCTCAAGGTATAATTTAGATTGGGAAAAAGTAGAATCAAAAAGTAGAAAAAATATAGTTGTAGATGCTAGAAGAATGTATTGTGGATTGCTTAGAAATACTTTTGGATTAAAATATGACAAGATAGGAAAGATTCTTAATAAAACCCACGCCACAATTATACACAATTCAAAGCAGCACGATATATTTATGAAGATATTAAAATCTTATAGGATCAATTTTGAAGAAATAGAATCAATACTAATTGAAGATGATAGTTACTACTCTCACGAAATGAAAAACATTGAAAGAAATATAGAATCTCTTGAGGAGAAATTGCTAGATTTGATAAATAAAAAAAACAGATACAAAAATAAAATTAATAATTAAAACAAAAAAAATGTCAGAAAAAAATTATGTAGCAAGTAGTATTAAAAAAATTACTACTAAGTATGGGGATTTATTTAACGCAAGTTTTAAAGTAGATGATTTGCAAAAAATCTCAAAGAAAGGATGGGTAAATATTACTATAGCCCAAAGAAAAGAAGTTTCTGAAAAAGGGGCTACGCATTACGCTTATGAAAATGCTTATGAGCCAAAAACAACAACTCCTAATACAGTAACTTCTAATGCAAGTATAGATGAAGATGACTTGCCCTTCTAAATAATATAAAAATAATTGCCAAATAATTTGGTAGTTCCAAAAAAATGTCGTATCTTTGTTCAGAATTTGAGAGGTAGCAATGCCTTTCATATTCTAACTAACCAACTAAATAACTAAAAAAATAAACACTTATGAATAAACAACTCTTAGATAGAAAAAAATTACTAATGGATGTATTATCTATTCAGTCTACAACAGGCAATGAATATGATATGATAAATTACATCTACAATTTTTGCAAAAAAAATGTACCTGAAGCAAAAGTTGTTGTTAAAGAAAATAATATATACATTACAAAAGGAAACGCAAAATTTTACCCCTGTATTGTTTCGCATACAGACACAGTCCACAAAATACATACAAGCTTTAAAGTTTTTGATGATAATAATTGTTTGTTTGCATTTAATTCAGACACAGGCACTCAGGTTGGTGTAGGTGGAGATGATAAAGTAGGCATATGAATAGCACTAGAAATGCTAATGAGCAACAGTAATATAAAATGCGCTTTCTTTCATTCAGAAGAATGGGGCTGCATAGGTAGTTCTGCTGCTGATATGGATTGGTTTAAAGATGTAGGTTATTGCTTTCAAGCAGACAGAAGGGGGGCTTTTGATTTTATAAACAATATATTTGGTAATTTGTATAGTAAAAAATTTAGCAAAAGAATATCTCCTATACTAAAACATTATGGCTACTCAGAAAAATCAGGCAGCATTACAGATGTTGGGCAGTTAGCAGAAAATGGCATTGGCGTATGCGTTGCTAATATGAGTTGTGGCTATTACAATCCACATACTGATGAGGAGATTGTAGAGTTTTATGATTCTAATAATTGTCTTGATATGATAAGTATGTTGGTGGCTGAGTTAGGCTGCAGTAAATACGAATACAAACAGGAATCTAGCCGTAAAAAATCTAATTATAAAAATGATTTGGCAGGAGATAGTTGGGGAGATTTCAGGGGCTCAAATAAAAACTATTGGTATGGCGATTATGGAACGGCAAGTTCTGAGATAATGCTTAATGATGATGGCGAAGAAACTTGTTACTATTGTGGTAATTCTGACTTAGCTAAAAGCGAATTTACTGATGATGAATACGAGTGCAGATGGTGTCCTGATTGCGAAAGCGATTTATTAGTAGAAAAAAGAGCAGAAAAAAGTCAAAATCAAATTGCTAGAGAATTAGAAGCAGAAGATATTTCAGACACATATAGTGGTAGTTTAGAGCATAGACAGATAGTTAATAACTATTTACAAGACTATCATAATAAAAAACAAAATAAAAATAAATAATTATGGCAAAAAGAATGACAGATTCTGAAAAATGGAAGAAAGGATTTTTCAGGGGGTTAGAACCAAAATATAAATTGTTTTGGCTTTATATATTAGATGACTGCAATCACGCAGGAATATGGGAGGCTGATTTTGAAATAGCATCAGTAAGGTTAAACTCAAAGATAAATAAAGATGATGTTTGTAGAGTTTTTGCTCACAAGATAAAAGTTTTTGATAATGGCAATAAATGGTTTATTCCTAGTTTTATAAAGTTTCAGTATGGAGTTTTAAATGACAACTCCCCTACTCATAGGTCGGTTATAAAAATTATAGATGATTATGATGTTTACAATATATCAGACACAAACATTACAAATATAGAGCCTGATGCAAAGCCAATTATAAAACGCTTTATACAGCCTTCTATTGAAGAAGTTAAAGAGTATTGCAATGACAGAGGAAGCAATGTAGATAGTGATAAGTTTTTTAACTTTTACGAAAGTAATGGATGGAAAGTAGGTAAAAACAAAATGAAAGATTGGAGAGCCTGTGTGAGGACTTGGGAGGCTAACACTCCTAAAGATAAGACAGGGAGAAAACAATTAGATAATAAAGATTATAATAAATTTTAAATATATGGCTTCAACTAAAACGAAAATTAATTTTTAAATAGAAATGAGCCGATTACTTTTCTTATTCGGCTCAAAATTACATAAAATATGAGAACACTAGAAGAAACATTAAAGAACGCAACTCACATTAAAGTTAGGGACTACAAGAGATATTCTTTTGGAAGCAAAGAGGAGTGCAAAGCATTATTCATTAAAGCTTTTATGTTAGTGGATAAAACAATTAAAGAGTACAAGCATCTACCTGAGTATGATAGTGTTATAGAATGGCTATCAGATACAGAGGGTAAGGGATTGTTTATGATAGGAAACTGTGGTAGAGGTAAGTCTATAATAATTACAGGAGTATTACCTTTAATCTTTAACGCTAAGAAAGGTAAAATACTAAAGCCTATTACTGCTAGGAAGCTTCATCAGGTTACTGAATATAAAACTCCATTCATTGTTATAGATGATATAGGTACTGAGGAGATAGTAAACGATTATGGCACTAAAATAGATGCAGTAGAGAACGCTATATTTGAGGCAGAAGATGATTTGAAATTACTATTATTAACATCCAATTTAGATGCTAGCGCTATTAAGCAAAGGTATGGCGACAGGATATACGATAGGATAAGAAGATTATGTAAGGTGGTATTTATGAAAGGGGATAGCTTAAGACAGTAAAGATATTAACAATAAAATGAGTATTAATTAAAAAACGACACAACTAACAATTTATATTTATTATATATTTGCTTATGGAAACTGCTGAAGAAATAAAAAAACGATACCTATCCTTGTCTTATTCAAAAAAAATATTCACTTTAAATAAATTAGCTGAGAAAGATTTTACGGCTTATATGATCGTATCTAACTATTACAGGTATGCAGATGTTGAAAATGGTGGATTGCCTAGTAATTTAATAGATAAAGAATTAGAATTAAGTTTAAAAAAAAAATATTTTATAAATAAAAAACAAAATAAAAACATAATATTATGAAAAAAATTCAAGCTATAGCAATTCAAATTTTTAAAGAACTTTTTGTAGGATTAATTGGAGGGCTAATATATTTATTAGTAGTTGGAGTAGTTTCTGTATTTTATTTTATTATAAAGATTTTTAAAAGAATCGTATTTAAAGTAAAAAAACTAATAAAAAAATGAGCTATTACCCACCATCAATAAGACCTAATGGGTTTATAAAAAATAAAAAAAATAATATGATAACAACAGCGCAAGCAATAAAAAAATATGGAGCCCCTAACGAAACAGGAGCAGGTTATTTAGCAACAGTAATATTGCCTTACCCTATGAAATTAGCTTGGGATTTAAAAGTTGAAGTAAATAGAATAAGATGCCATAAGTTAATAGCAGCTAATATTGAATCAGTATTTAAACAGCTTTTAGATGCTTATGGTCTTGCTCAAATACAAGAGCTAGGCATTGACCTTTATGGTGGTTGTTTTAATTACAGAAGGATGAGAGGTGGCTCTGCTTGGTCAAAACATAGTTGGGGTATTGCTATTGATTTAGACCCTGCTAGAAACAAATTAAAAGAAACATCTAAGACAGCAAGGTTTGCAAGACCTGAGTACAAACAAATGATTGATATATTTTATAACAATGGCTTTGTTTCTTTGGGTGTAGAAAAGAACTATGATTGGATGCACTTTGAAATAAAAAAATAACTAACTAAAACCAAAAACAAAATGAAAGAAATAGATCAAATGCTAAAACAATGGATTCCTGTAAATGATATTATAAGAGAGGAATTTAGAAATGTAATTATAAAAGCAATGAATGAACACGCTAACAATATGTTAGAGCTGTATAAAAAAGCTTTAGATGTAAAAATAAAAGAACAAATGTCTGAAATAGAAAATGATGGGGCTTATAGTGATGATGTATTAGACACAATTAAAATTATTACAGATGACTACAAAAAGAAGCCAACTGAAGAAGAAGTTGAATTAACTTGTTGTGGAGATGAAATAACAGGATTAGTAAAAGATATTGGTCTTTGTCCTACTTGCTTAGAACATATTTAAAATGAATGTAGTTAGTTTATTTAATGGAATGAACACAGGAAGACAAGCACTTGAAAATGTAGGTATAAAAGTTGATAAATATTATTCAAGTGAGATTAAACCTTGTGCAATAGAATTAACACAATATCATTTTCCTGATACTATTCAAGTTGGAGATGTTACAAAATGGCGTGAATGGGATATTGATTGGAGTAAAATTGATTTAATATTAAGTGGTTCACCTTGTCAAGATTTAAGTAGTATTGGCAAAGGAGCAGGTTTAAATGGAAATAAAAGTAGTTTGTTTTTTGTTTTTATTGAAATCCTAAATCATATTAAAAAACTTAATCCTAATGTAATATTTCTTCAAGAAAATGTTGCATCTGCAAGAAAAGAAGATATTGGTATTATGAGCCAAGAATTAGGTTTATATCCTTGTAGAATTAATAGCTGTTTAGTTACTGCACAATTAAGAGATAGGTATTATTGGTCTAATGTAAGAACAAAAGAAAGTATGTTTGATATTGTAACAGATATACCACAGCCAAGAGATAGAAAAATTAATTTTAATGATGTTATTACCGATGGTAAAAGCCCAAGAGAAAAATCTAAATGCTTAATTGAAAGAAGAAGTTTTTGTTATACTGATGAGTTTTCAGAAAATGCACAAAGATTTTTAAGAACAAGAGAAAAGTTTGGAGTAATTGTAATTCATTTAGAAAATGGATTAATGAGAACAGTAAACAAAGTAGAAATGTGCAGGTTGCAAGGGTTTCCTGATGATTATTGTGATATACTAAATGAAGATAAAGCACAATCATTATTAGGCGATGGTTGGACTTTACCAATAATTGAACATATATTTGAATTTATAAAAAAAGCATAGAATGGATATGATAGGGTGGGTGCTTATAACGGCAGTTTTTATGTGGATATGGAGAAGATTAAGGAGCGAAGAAAATAATATAGAAGAATATTTTAAAGATAAATAATGAGCCTAATAATAATGTTTGGTGTGGGATTTATTTTGGGTATGTATATAGCAGCTCAAATAGAAAAGAAAATTGATAGGGATATAAATAAAAAATAATACAAATGGGATATTTAAGTCATTTAAAAAGAAATGAGCATTGCAGTAGTAGTAGATGGATTGTTAAATATATTAACGATAGCCCTTCTGATTTAATTAGAGAAGTAAAGCTAGTATACAATCCAAAAGAATATAACAAAAGAGTTTTGTACAATAAAACCGATTTGATCGCTATACTAGAATGGGATAAAATTAAGCGTAGTGTCTAGCCTTATCTATAGAGTTATTATAGAGTACGGTTATAGAAAGAAAAGCTCTGCAAGAGCATACAAATATAAAAAAATTGATACATTTGTTTTGACTAACGATATAGATATAATAAAGAAAAACCAAGAATTAATAAATAAAATTTGTATAGAAACAAAATTAAAAAAAAGCGAATTAGACATTACTTTTAAAAACATTTATATTGAAGGTCAATATGGACAAACTAACTATTAGCAAATAATTATTATGGCACTTACATTAACAGGATTTTTTTCTTTGCTTTGTTATATTATATATCTTAACATTAAAATAAAAGAATTGCAGGATGATATTTTAAACAACGCTATTGATATTGGAGAGGTAAGCATTAGGGTAGGTAACGAGATAATAGATATACAAAAAAAGCAATCAAAAACAAATAATAAACAGTTTGAGAAATCAAGAAGAAGAAGTACAAAAAGGTGTTATAAAGTACCTGCAGTTTAAGTACCCTTACGCTAGATACTGTGCTTCTTTAGGAGGCATTAGAACATCTTATAAACAGGCTGTTAAGGCTAAGGCTACAGGATATGTTAAAGGATTCCCTGACTTGCAGATATGCTTCCCTATAGATATAGGAGGGGGAGCTATGGAGGGGGGGCAGTATAGGAGGGGGGGAGTATATCACGGATTGTTCTTAGAAATAAAGAAGGATAAAAAATCTTACCCAACTCAAGAGCAGAGGGATTGGATAGCATACTTAAATGATATGGGGTATTGTGCTAGAGTAGTTAAAGGTATAGATGAGAGTATACAAGTAATAGATGATTATTTTAATAAAAGAATATGAGTATAAATATATATCAAAGAAAAGATATGCGTGGTGGTGGTTACGCTAAAAGAAAGTTCACTCACGAAGAAGCAGAGTTAATTAGAAAAGAATACAATGAGGGTAGTTACACTCAACAGGGGTTAGGAGAGAAGTATCAGGTCAGTCAATCTATCATCAATAAGATATTGAGATTAAAAACTTACATAAAAGTTTAATAACTTTACCTAAGCTGTACACCATTTAAAATTAATAAGCAAGTAATATACGCTAAACTTGCCTGATCGTTATAACATTCAAATACAATCTTATAGTAATCTTATATAAGTAATTGACAATTAGTTTATTAAAAAGCATACAAAATGCTAATCTAATTTACAATTATAATTTATAATTATAATTTATTTTTTAGATTTTTTCAGATTTTTTATTTTTTATTTTTAAAATAATTTTGAAAATAATTCCTGAATTATGCTGAAATTGCTGTTGAAATTGCCCTGAAATTGCTGTTGAAATTGCCCTGAAATTGCTAGGCTTTTTGCCACCAAAAAAATACTTTTCTGAAAATTATTTTATTTTTTCTTGCATCTCTTTTTTAAAATTGTTAATAACTATTTGCTAAATTGTTAATAACTTCTAATTAATTTGCATTTTTATTATAAATTTTTTGTATCTTTGTCCTATAAATAAAACAAAATAAACCAAAACCAAAAAAAAATGAAAAACAAAAAAGAACAAGAAACGCAAAGAGCCAAAGACAAGGAACTAATAAAATTTTGTAATACTATTTTGTTCTGTTTGTCGGCTGTAATTTTTACAATAATAATAAGCAATTTAATTTTTGAACTAATCAAATAACAAACAACCAAAAACCCAAATTATGAAAACACAAAAAAACATTATAGAAAGTGCAGTAAATTACTTGTCAATAGTTGCTACCAAAAAGCCGAAATTTGAACTTTTGAAATATGTTGATATTTCAAAAAATAACCCCTTAAAAGTTAGTTATATCAATCAAGACAAAATAGAGGGACTTTTAGCACATACAGGCGAGAAAATAACAGGAACAAGAGAACAAAGAAAGAAACACTTTACAGAAACTAGTATTTTCAAAATGCTTTCTGAAATTTTTGAGCCTCATCTTATGCTTGAAGAGGTCGCAACTCTAATAGATAGTAAATTAAAGGATAATTTTGGCGAGGGGGGAGAGCTATTTATTGAAAATGATGTTGTTGGGTATTACAGCCAAGAACTAGAAAAATATGATTATCATAAAAATGGGTCTTGCATGGAAGGAAAGCAAAGCGCACTATTTGAAATCTATAGTAAATTTATTAATACAGAAGTCAAAATAGTAGGCTTAAAGATTGGAAAATTGGCAATAGCTAAAGCAAATTTGTATATAAAAACAAACAAAGACACAAACAAAAAAGAATATTACCTTGATAGAATTTATATCGCTGACTTCTTCCAACCTGAACAAATGGACAATTTGCAGAGCCGATTATATCACAAAATAAAAAAAGCGTTAAGGATTAAAAGGCTTGACTGTTACAGCTTGACACATATCCAAAGAGGGGACACGAACAGACAAACGCACAAAGATTGCAATAAGTTTACATATAATGGCAGTAATGTATGCCCACAGTTTAAAATACAAATGACTAAGGAGAATTTTTTTAATTTAAATAAATTCCCATATATGGACACCTTTAGATATTTGCAAGAGGGTAGGGAAAATATCTATTTGATGCACTCGGATAATGAAGAGCACGAGTATATCCTTGATAGTACTGCAGGAGATTATACCCAAACAAATCAAAATACCTGTGAATGTTGCAGCGAAAGAGTAGCCGAAGATGAAACTTATTATTCTGATATAGATGGTGAGCAACTTTGTAATGATTGCGCAGTTTATATAGAAGAAAGAGAAGATTATGCAAGGGAAGAATCTTGCACCTATAACAATTTTTTAGGAGTATATCATTACAGCAACGACCTAAATATTTAATAAAATCAACCAAAATCAACTAAAAAATCAAGCCTATGAACAGAAGCAGCAAAGAAGACAACGGATTCAGCCACGCACAATGAACGTTTTTACTTGCGTTTGTTATATTGTGGAACTGTTGCAACTAATTGCAAAACATTTAAAAAAAATATTATAAAAGAGTGTTAAAAGTTGTGAAATTGTCCACGCACGCACAAAAACGATAAAAAAAATTGTTTCTTTGTATTTTAAATTAAAAAAAGCAACTTTATAATTTTTAAAACTTTAAAACGACTTATTTTCTAACCGAAATATTTAAAACCGTCAATTTTCGGTACTCTCCTTCTTGAGCACATCCACATACACACTCTAATTTTAAATCCAATTTCATAAATCTTTATTTTACAGATTTATTTTTATTGTTGGGGGGAAAATCTTAATAGTTATCTTCCTACCAATTTTAAAGGTAAGCTTACTGTTTAAGTATTTTAACATTTCAAACATTTTAAGAAGGTAAAATATGCTAGTTG
>Ga0307377_10003105_pt1 | contig 19022 bp, 43 predicted proteins | sample TR3MG_FD_202535 | JGI IMG/M metagenome (GOLD analysis project Ga0307377, IMG submission 202535) | Soil microbial communities from Risofladan, Vaasa, Finland - TR-3 | ecosystem: Environmental > Terrestrial > Soil > Coastal area > Acid sulfate soil | place: Finland: Risofladan, Vaasa | collected... | reverse complement strand
GAAGATATCCATACCACTCATGCCCTTGATTGTGATGACACTTACGTAGTGCCGACAAAAGGTTCTTATTCATACCAAAAACCTCCTTCTTTTGACACAGTCAGGACACCGATTCTGCCTTGGCGGTAATTGTGATTTCATCCAGAGGAACAGATGATAGCAGGCTACACAGATGCACATCTCTTTAACACTCCAGCCTGCTTTGAGTAGGCGATCACGTTCCTTGATGTTGTGCATATGAGCTCTAGTCAGATCATTCTTAGACATGTGACTAAAGTCTGATCTTATCATAGTGTAGCCCTCCTTCGTATGCTTTCACCAGTTTATCAAATTCACCATCATCATCTGTTAACACGTGGCTATCAACTTTGGCACCGTTTTTGTAGACCACAACATAATAATATGGATCAGACTCATAGCACTTCAGATGATACCCATTCTTAGTCTCCTCCTCCTTATGAGAAGGTGTAAAGAACTTCAAACGTGCCATATTGCGTCTCCCTATTCTACTGTAATTTTGATTGCCCTCACTTCCAGATCAGGGTCTTTAATCCTGACATGACTGCCCTTACGGCCGGCTTTATTGTACTCATCCCAGGTAGTGAAGTTTCCATCCTCGTCTACCCATTTACCAACTTTACATTTGCTTGAGGCAGTATGTTTCTTCTTGAAGATGAAAGCATCGGTTACGTGGTCAGACCAGACAGAGCAACGGGTGCTGGTATTCTTATAGAACTCACCGGTACTCTTCTTACGGATTACGAACCGCTGTTCAGACAGAGGAATATCATCCATCATACCTATCTTCTTCATGCAGGATTTACAGGTAATGTTCTCCTTATTGGAGATTACGTGTTCACTGTAGCCTTCCTCTGGCATTCGCCACTTACAGGCTATTGCAACACGCTTTTGTTTTGGTACATACTTGGATGTGCCTCTTATACCTGGACCTGCGTAGGTAGAGCGAGTGAAGCCACCGTAGTCTTGTATGGCACCAGCATGGACTACACCAGTTTTAGTGAGTCTTACCCGTAAGGGCTGATCAGTCATTAGACACGGCATAATATTCCTCCGTCATTTTACCGTTTTCCCACCGACGGCCTGTTACAGGCGGGTAACCAAAACTAAGGCGGTCTATTTCACTTTGAGCGTCTTCTTCGGCAGGGTAAGTTAGGATTTCATACGATACTCTGGCCTGTTTATGTGGGCCATGGATCACACTCTTGTGATGACAGAGAGCAGACCTAAATAATAGCCACTTCCGCTTATTGATACCCCAATGGGGTGTACCACTTACATGGTATAGTACTATCTTATAGGTTGGGAATAGTGACTCAATCAGATCGATGAACCAATAGAAAGGATACTTAATTAGAATGGATAGATTCGCCATTGACTTCCTCCCGTATAACGGATTTAGCGCGGCGGTACATAAGTTCAGAAATGGTTATTTTGTGGATGATTCGGACTACAAGGAAGACGATCGCGGTAATAAACATTTCTTTGCCCAAAAAGAAGCCGCATAAGAATAGAATTATTTCACCGACAGACCCTATCGACTGAACACAGTTTTGATAGAACCTTGATGATTTCATCGTGGGATATTATCAGCTTCGATTTTGATGATGATTTTATTATCCGTAATCTCAAGTTTGGAATCTACATACATTCCTTCCTTTTTGAGATTTTTGACGATCATCTTGAAGCGTTCCATAATATTGATTGTGTTTGACATGTGGTGGTACCTCCTATGGTTTTCCTATTGAATAAATTGTTATTTCGATAAGGTCAGCTCCTTGCACGGTACCACAGCTAACATCCGACTTCGAATAGTTTATAGCAGCATCTAGAGCAAACCCTGCCTTATTAAAGGTGGAGGATGATTCTATTTTAGAACCATTGCTATACTTCGCTCGCCATGAATACCAAATCATAATCAAACTCCAAGAAGCTTTTTGGGTACTATTTCGATGAATTCAACCTCACCCTTGCGTGTTTTAGACCCTCTGAGTGCGGCTTCAAGAGCTTGGGACATACTGTCGTGTGCGACACTGGATATCCATTTGGTGTTATCAACCATAGTATAGCTATATTTATACCAATCAACGGCCACAACTTTATTCCTCCTCGTCCAGTGATATATTGACTTGTGCAAGTATTTTAGTAGCGTTTTCATAGTATGTCAATTCTTGATTGAGGGCCTCAGACAGGTTCTTAGCAGTCTGCGTGATTGTCATAGTAGAACCAGCTGTAGAGATTGATAACCTCTTGTACATTGGTTTTCCGGGTATTTCTGTCATATTGGCCCTCTGGGTTTAATACGCGTTAATCTCATTCAACAGCTCAAAAGCTTTCCTGGTAATCTCCGGAAGTGCTTCCATAGTCTGCGCGTTGGCCGGCAGGCTTCTGTACTCAAAACCATACGGTTTAAGCTCATAGAACCCTCGCTGCCGGAACTTGGTGCGCTCAGCTTTCGGCGCAGCGAACCTTTCGAAAAATGCCTTATCCATCTGCTCGATGATGAATTCGATGGCGGGTTTATTGAGTCTGCTGGCATGAATTGTGGTCTTGCCCTTCTTAGTATATCCCTTATGCCGATAAAGGTACATACAGGGTTTGAGCAGCTCTTTGGCCAGCGTATACGCTGGTGTAACCGCCGTCGGCTCTGCTAATGCACCTTCGCCCAAGCCGACAGGTATGATTACCTGCTCGTATTGCGCCTCTTCATGCTCAAAGGTACGTTCTTCGCCACAGGAAAAATGTACATGGAGGCCACAGGAGATTCGGATACCCTGGATCTTATTGTTCTTGACAACCTGGTCCGAGAAGTCTTCGATGTCGATTCCATGGATGTTCTTGACTTTGCCCATGGATTCTTCTTTCTCGTTCCAATCAATCTCTTTGTTAGCTTTCTTGTACAGTGCCAACTTGATCAGTTCTACGTCGGACATACGCATGGTGTGTCCCTTTCGCATATCTTCGACGATTTCGATCTCTTTGGCTTTGAAATTGGTTACGGTCTCAGCAACAGTTGTTCCCTCTGTGCCTCTAATCTCGGCGAGCAGTGGAAATCCGTCACGATCCCAACCTGATGGAGGAATGATGATCTCATCTTTTGCATTGATCAATAGAAACTCCGCTTCCAGTCCAACTTTTTGTCTTATGGTCATGATTGTAGCCTCCTTGTTTTAGGGTACTATGCGCCCATTACGCAGTGTAATAACTCATTGCGGGGAAATCATCCCCAGTTAACGCTTCTTCAAGCGCTCGGTAAGCCTCATCATCCCGATGATGCTCATGTTCTTCACCCTTAGCCGGTTTTGAGTCCATAACGCCCTCCTTTACCAGAGTTTGATGGAATGCTGCTTTGCGATAGCTTTCATACTTCCGAATTTATACGGAATGCCGCCGGTTTCCAGAAAATCATCCAGAAATTCTTTACTCCACTGTGATGCGGCATGATGGCAAAAACGGATATAACTGGCCTGGACACGTCCGTGATTGGATTTATCTTCTTTTCCTACAAGGGTAATAACGCGATGTCCCTTGGGTACATCCCAATTGATGATGTTTTTAGTGACATCTACCGGCCAGTAGGTTCTGATTGCCTTGAAATCTGACGTGGCTCCTTCGTTTCTCAAGAGGGCACGGTAGTCATACCAATCATTAATCTTGAATGCAATACCATTGCATCTGGCCGATTTATTTTCCAGAAGGCCATAAAAGTTTCGACCACCGAAGAATGCACTCATACCCCGCTCGTAGCCTCCAAGCATGGCAGCAGCCAAATCGGCCTGGACGTATTTATGGTACATACCTCTACCGTTGATACCCTCAGGAATCAATAGTGAACCATAGCCGAAAAAATATGTAGGCTTAAATTTAGCAGCCCTCTCCGCAGGACTTATTCTCTTTTTTGTTTTCATTGCAGTTTGTTCTCCTTTTTAAGTTTAAGGAACTTATTGTACAGTTCTTTGTAATAGGTCGATCCTGTTATGAGCTTCAGGATACCTTCTGGTCGGGAATCGTGGCCATAAAGATGGTTTAAATCCCAGTGATACTTTCTGGTGTTATCTCCGAACAGGTCTTTGTACAAGAACATTATGTTATCCCATTCGCGGATGGTCTTGCATAGTTGATTAGCGTCGGTATTACTGTATTTTGTCTTGGATGTAATAGCCAGTTGTCGGACCAGATCTTCATGACTCAGCTTCAGTAATCCGCTGGGAAGCCATGTATTCTTTCCCAACCTTATTGCCAGAGTCCACATAGAAAATAAATACGGTGAGGTTGTCCATTTTCGTGGACCTTGCCAAAACACCATAGGAAGATCGTGGTTAATACAATTGACAGGATATACTTTGGTTTTAGGCCATTTGTGCTCTTTTTCAAATGAATTGATGATATAGAGCGATTTCTCCGCTGCGCTCAGCATGCTGGCATTGCGGTCTTTAGCTTTGCTTGGGCCATTGGTGACGAGAGCATAAGCCTTCCGTGCCGAGTGTATAAAACCGTCTCCCTTGAGGATCTTCTCACGAAGTGATTTAATAAAGAACTCTCTACAGGTATGTACTACGACTTGCTGATTCAGCTGCCTTGGATTTTTGGTATTTGGGTGGGTAAGAAGGTAGTATGTCCCCTGGTACGTATTTTGCCAGCTACCAGGATATTTAAATTCAAGCATTGTATCACCTCGCCAAAGACTAAAGTTTCAAAAAAAAGCCGGGAGGGAATAACCCCACCCGGCTTTTGTATCATATTAAATCAATTTAAGCTACAGGTATTAGTCTTTCAACCAATCTCCAACGTTTCCACTCTCGTTCCGTACGTCGCCGATCTTGAAGTTCTTCGGGAACAGGGCATGAACAACGATGAAGGGATGGTCGAAATATCCGGCCTCTCCCCACGATTTGCCAGCACCCATAACACCGGTCATGGCATTGGACTGTCCGTTGGAGATCGTGGTACCGGTCCAGGTAAAACCAATTCCTGCACCTTCATTACGAACCAGTCTCTGGAAGCCTTCAGCTTTAACATGAAGCGCAACCGCACCAAGCTCATGGGCTTTGATTACGATTTCGGCGAACACGTCAGGGCTGACGGATTTCTTGCTGTCGGAAACCACGGTGATGGTTCCAAGGGACTGCATATCGGCTTGTTTGGTATAAACAACTTTCATGGGCGTATTGGCGTCCAATCTTTTGCTTTTAACCATCTTTCCGAATTTCTCACGGACCATGATGCGTTTGCCCATGAAGGCATCGTCTTGGCGCATCTGCAGGGCCATGTTCAGGGTGATTCCGTCTTCGTCATATTCCAGGATGTCGCTAACCTTCAAGCGATCCATGTATGACGGAGTTGCTCCACCAAGCATATTCGGGGCGCCGGGGTAGTTGACTTCACCAGAGTTCAGGAAGAAGCGTTTGGTCTCACGAGTTTTGGTTCCTTCATAGACACGATTGTCCTGAATGGCACCGTTTTCGATGACGGCAGTGGCATCGGACTGGGAATCAGTGACGGCCTGTGCATTGGTTTCCTGGTTGCCGGAATTGTTGAGTTCAGCGGCATAGGCCGGGGTAATCAGGGCGATTGACAGTGCTGCTATTCCTACGATTAGAATCTTTTTCATGGTTTTTCCTCCCTATGAAATAAGTAGTTAAATTATTGATTAATTGTCGATTAGTTGTGAGTGGGCCCCCACTCCGCAGTAGGGGGCCCATTCCGTGTTATGAGATGTTAAGGATTAGTTAGAAGCAGGCGTCGAAGACACAGACATCTCAGCTTCGGAACGCATAATGGAACCGTTGAAGCCTACATGCTGCGTTGCACTGGTGAAGGTGCTTCCAACGGCTGCGCCATTGAAGTCACATCCCAGGTCGCCGGATGCAGAGTAATTACCAACGGCGTTAGCTTTGGCATACCCACTGTCCGTAACCTGAACCGTTTTAGCTGCGGCAATTCCGCCAGCTTTCCAACCACCGTCCACGATGCCGGTAGCAAGACCACTTCTATTGTAGTCGCTGTCGGATAGAACTTCAGTTTTGGCTGACACATTAGTGCCCATGTATTCAGTATCACCCTGAATTCCACGATAGGAAGCGCTGTAGGTCTGACCATACATATCAACATTGGCTGATACATCGGCTTCACCGATAATGGCAGCTCCGGCAGCGCCGTAAAATCCACCAAGGGAACCCTGAGCAGCGACACCAGCGGATACGCCAGTGCTGTGATCAAAGTATTTGGGCGAAGGTCCGATAATGGAACCATCGATGGAACCCTGAGCAGCAACACCACCAATAACACCAGCAGCTTCGGCAGCGCCAACAGCGCCAACTTCTAACGAACCGGCTGTGATTGCACGAGTATCGGTCTGGCTTCTTACGCCGATATTCTTTCCGGGGCCCGGATCAAATGTTTCGGATATGGTTCTTGTCTCTCCACCGGCTTCGCTCATGAGAGCTCCGTTGGCTGCGCCGAGGACAACAGTTACATAAGGTCCGAAGAAGACGTATTTTCGCATCTTAAAGGACTCAAAGCTGCCGGCCGCTGTTCCAGCGGAAACACCACCAGCTACGCCGATTCCACCAGCGGCTCCGCTGACCGGATAGCCCTTGGTGATAAGTGCGCCATCAGCGCTGATTCCGCCACCGATTGCGAAGGTGTCGATCTTAAAGTTACCGGATGCATCACAGTTGGCCGCTTCTTCACACTGAGTTGCGAAAGCCATGGAACCGGTAAGGATGAATAATACTGCGATTGAAAGAATAATGAGTTTTCTCATTGGTTTCTCCTTGTTTAAAGTTAATGTTATTGTGAAATTGTTTACGATTAGTCTCAATAAGTGCATGCTCGGCGGGCGTAATTCCTTACATCTGGGTGCTACTGACTATCTTTGGGCAATTGAGTAGCTTCACCTCCTTTCACCTTGTACCGCATTGGCGGTAGGTCGTACATATTTTCTCCGTCAACGTTTCTGATTGTGAACAAGTAATCATAGACACCATCTTTCTCAAACGGCAGTGGCAGGTAGAAGTCCTTCCTGCTTATTTTTCCGTGGTAGATGAGTCCTGATGAGTGTCGTCCACTCGGTTCTCGGATATTCCATGTAATGTCGTATTTCCTTTTGCTCAGATTTACCACCTTAACATGAAGTCCAAGTCGTTCAACGTCGCCAGAGTTAATCCTGTTTTCTTGCAAAGCGTCGAGATATTCCGGTTTGACAATATAATCTTTATCCTCGTACTCACGGTAGTACTTAACGAGCACGAACACAGTTCGGATACCAGTCTCTTCGTTGGTGAGCTGGTACTCATGGTTAGAAATGGGCATCCCGTCGATATTGATAACTTGTGTTCTGGCACACCCGACTATAGTCAAAAGCAGCAACATAATGGCCACTGTAGAAATCCTTTTGGTTAGCATAACCATCTCCTTTTTTAGCACGCTCAGAGGGGACCCGGCTAAAGACCCCTCAAAAACCAGTTACAGAGAAACACCCGTAAGTAGAGAGCCTTAAGATCCAACCCAAACCAAAGCACCGACAAGCACACAGCCTACTGTAATAGCTACAGCTGCCGCTAACAGGTAGGCCCTGATTTCTGTTTTGTTATCGGTGTTTCTCATATATTTAATTCCTTACGGATTTGATCGATGTTAATGGGGAAGAAATCCCACTGATCAACCCCCACATTGACCACTTTTTGATCGGGGAGTGATTTGAACAATGTGTGGACATGACCGCACAACAGCACAGTGTCCGGATCTAACGTACAATATACGCTTGGATCATGTGCTACTACCAAATTAAGGCCTCCGTCTTCCAGCCATAGGGCGGAATGGACGGTAGTAAAGCCAATGTCAACATATCGTTGCCACTTGAATTCGTCATGATTACCGAAGATCAGGTGTTTAGTACCATTTAATTTCTGTATGATACCTTTTAGATGCTCCCATTGAGAAGTACCCAACATGGCCACGTCTCCAATGATAAAGCAACTGTCGCTCTTACCAACGGTTTTATTATAATTATCGATTATCTTGTTTCTCATCTGCTTTTCGCTTGTAAACGGCCTATTGCAATAGCGGATGATGTGCTTATGGAAGAAATGCCAGTCTGATGTATAATATCTCATTATTCGCCTTCCTCTACATGATATTTAATACGTGAATAGTCTGAAATAGTAGATTTTATTAGATCTATATCAGGTAGTAGTTGTGAACATCCCGTGCATATCTTTGGAGCATCACTACCATAAAAGCAGCGAATCACTTTACAATGCGGGCATGAAAAGGCTACACGAAATCTTAGGGTGCACCCAGATGGACAACCGAACTCTTGAAAACGATTGCAGCTATTTGGGCATCGAGGAGATCCACTCTTCATATCTTGTGTTATCATCCTAATCATATGAATATCTCCTTGTCAAAGTGAAATACCGTGCGTTCGTGAAGCTCCTCCTTCAGGAGTATTCCGTCTGGGAACATCTCGTTGCACTTGTCACAGATTAATGGTACATCAAACCCGTTGAAATTAATAACGGTAGAGCACTGGCACAAGACTGCCATCTGCTTGCTATTTGGTGTTTCCGTCTGCAACATTCTGAACATGATATGCTATCCTCTTTTCTAAGTTTTTTGCCATACCTGCCTCGAACGGCAGTCTCTTCAGGCAACTCTTGCACTCATTGTATGGTAATTGACTGAAGAATAATATTTCTTTGTGGCAGTATGGACATACAGTACGAATTGAAGGAGACCATTCATTACCGCGGGTGTCTACATCCGTTATAGCCCTGAAGATCCGCATATTAAATTTGCCTCGCTCTCGAAATGGTACTTCCTTCTGGTTTCAAAATTATTTATTATCTTACTGACATCTATCATTCTTTCCATACAACCATAACAGTTAAATGGGGATAGCGTAGTTGGTCCTTTTTTCCACTGTAAGGCCTTGCAACAATGCGGACAGGAATACTCATATACATCATCGCCCCACTGGTCTGGATGTTCGAATATTCGCATCACGACGGCTCCTTAGCAGCTTGGGTTTCGAAGTTAAATACCTCTTCAGGACGATCCACAGGGCGACGTTGCTGAGCAGCTGCATCTATATAATACTTTTTACCATTCAGCGTCACCTTGGGCAACGTATCCAGATATGCCTGGTCAATTGTTTCATCAATATCATCAGGTTCTCTGATAACAGTCTTCTTCACTACTGCTCTTTTCATAAAGGCATCTGCTCGCATCTTATCGAAATCGTCCCAGGAGACAGTGATGAACTCGCGTAGATTGGCATATTTGGTGCTCTCTTTAAGACCGGCATAGTATCCATTGAATTCTATACCTTTCTTAGTAACACAGACCACGATACCGGCATTATTACTACCCAGCGTCATGGTACGTTTAGTACGCTTTTCGTCGGCCTCATCCTCTTGCCACATTGGCCTGGGACTTGAAATGTATTGTTCATCTCGCACGAGCATCTCCTAAGCCATAAGTTAACTTCTTATAAGCTTTGGTTATTTGATCACGTTTGATTCTAGCCAGTTCCATGAAGGCATCATCTAAACCTTCAAAATGGTCATTATGATACCTCTGCATAAGCTCCTGGTACGCTAACTCTATCTCATCAGGGGTTGCTTTAGCAGTGACACCGATTAACATGTAAGGGTTGGTTATGGTTATTTCCGCTCTGCGTTCATCAATACTATCTTGGATCTCTTCTACCATTTCTGCACGACCGATCTTTTTTCCTGCATCAAGGCTTTCTAGCAGTTTTAACCCTACATTCTTCTCTATTTGTTTCCATTTGGCCCTACTTAGTATTATGGTACCTTCGGGTCTGTAATGGAAGTATTTGGACTGATAGCGCCATAACGGATTGTTGTAATACTCCATTGAGGTATGGTGTCCGTATTGGTTGGTATAGCCCGTAGGTTCCAAGCTCTGGCTGATCAATGACATACCCATACATACCAAAATTACACCTATGATTACGGATATAAACACTATGGTCAGTAGATCCATTTACTGCACCCTCTTTCCTTTGTCAGCTATGGTAATGCCGTTAAGATGGTCAATTTCGTGCTGCAGCATTTTAGCCACAGCTTTGCTTTTGGTCATTATTTCAACCGGTTCCGCATGCTCATCAAGACCTTTGAGTGTGATCTTTTTGAACCTTCTAACATTGTAGTACTGTTCAGGTATGCTCAAGCACCCCTCACCCTTACTATTCATCTTTTCTTTCAGTGAGGTTACTTCAGGATTGATGAGGACATCAAAACCCAAACTTGTACGGTACACACACAGGTTAGCATCAGAACCAACTTGACAGGCTGCCAGCCCTAGACCACCCAAAGCATGACAGGTATCTTTCATATCCTCAATTAACGTCTGAATTTTGCCGGATAGAATGTCTGCCTTGGTGAGGTCTACGGCTTTTGCGGCTAACGTCTCGTCTGGGTAGACGATTATATTTAGTATAGTCATATTGCCACTCCCATGAATCGTTTTAGTTTATTGGCAATCTCTACGGATACAGTGTGTGGAAAGTTTTTACCATCAACGTGTGTTACTGAAGAAACATAGTGATTCGCCTCTTCAGCCGGACCCCATGATGGGTATCGCACCAAAAAGTATTCGGTTTCTGTACCTGATACTTCCCTGATTTCTGCCACTATCCAGCGCCGGCCTTTTGCATAACGATCTTCTTCGAAAACTGACGCCACTGTGTATTCTGTATCCGCATCAGGCTTTTTCTTCTTTTCTTTCTTCCTTGAGACTAACTCGTCAACTCTGGTTTGGCATATTTGGCAGATTGTGTTGGTCTCTTCTACCAGACCAGCGCCTCCATAGGTGAGTATTAAATGCTCATTAGATGCATTACAGTTCTTACAGTATTGTATCAGATATTGGGAACGCATAATCATGGTATTAATACCGCCTATAGTCAGGTTTGGGTTGTGAGAACACACTTACAGGGTGGCGATTAATTCTTTTATCACCAGTAAGCAGGTCCTCTTCCAGGAACATCTTGGCGTCCACAGTACCATTCTTAGTATCAAGAACATACACTACGTGAGTCTTTTCAAAGTACTGTGAATCCTGCACTTCAAAAGCATACCTACCCGATCCGGCCTTCCAGCTGATCACGATAAGCATTGCAACCATAAAACCTATGATGACCGTTAACCATTTATTAACTGGGTCCATGCTACTACCTCCTTGAACATTCATTAATTGCTTTTTCCAACAAACTAACGCAGGTGGCTATCTCTTCCTTTGTCACATTCAAAGCCGGACAGAAGCGGATGCCGTTTTTACCACATCCCAACAAAATAAGCCCCATTGCGAAGCACTCTTTAATCACGGTGTCTCTATTAAGCCCCTTACCGTTGGTCTCGATATCGACTGCCCGCATTAGGCCCATACCACGAGGATGTTTGATACACTCATGTGCATCTTGAAGTTCCACCAGTTCTTTATGCAGCTGTTGGCCGCGCTTAACGGCATTAACCATCAAGTTTTCTTTGTCGATTACCTCCAGCGTCTTGAGTGCAGCTGCACACGCTATAGGATTACCGCCGAAAGTAGAAGCATGTGATCCAGGCTCCCATTCTTCCATGAGAGTGGCACGTGCCAGCATCGCACTGATGGGCATGCCAGAGGCTATGCCTTTGGCCATAGTGATGATATCAGGTTCGATAGCGTAATGCTGATGTGCAAACCAACGACCAGTTCTTCCGATACCCGATTGTATCTCATCTATTACGAATAAGATGTCATTGCTGTGTGCTATGTTATCCAACTCTTCCAACCATCCATCAGGTGGTACAATGTATCCACCTTCGCCCTGTTGAGCCTCTACAAATATAGCAGCCACGTCTTCAGGAGGCATGGTTCTAGTAAAGATTTCGTTTTTGAGATATTCCAAGCACTTAAAGCCGTTTTTAGTACAGGCTTTGGCTGTTGATCCGAATAGACATTCCTTACAGTTCGCATAAGGTGCATGTACAACAGGTTGCAGGGGCTGATACCATCTTCTCTGTACAGCTTTGCTGCCAGTAAGTGATAATGCACCTAATGTTCTTCCGTGAAAGGCACCTGTAAAGGCTATGAACGCCGGTCTTTGTGTACAATATCTGGCAAGCTTCATGGCCGCTTCGACTGCCTCGGCGCCGGAGTTGCCGAAGAAGCACATGTAGTCTTCTTCGTATCTGCCGGTAACCATCTTGCTGAGCGCCTCAGCTAATTTAATCTGCGGTTCGTAATAAAAATCTGTTCCTGACATGTGAATCAGTTTCTCTGTCTGTTTGATGATGGCACGAACTACTTCAGGATGGCAGTGTCCGGTTGAGGTTACAGCTATACCTGCACCAAAGTCCAGGTAGTAATTACCTTCAATGTCAATGACCTCTCTACCGCGGCCTGATGCCACGACAAATTCGAAGTCTCTTGTGTACGATGGTGAGATGTATCGTTCGTCCTTCTCTAACAACTCATACGTACGCTCGGTTATCTTAGCTGTTCTTGGGTATTTTCCATGCATGATTATATACCTCCAAGGTACTTCATTAAGGCCCACCATGGACCACAGTTAACATAGAACACTAATAGGGCACCCCAAAACCAGCCGAGGCCAAACCATTTCTGCTTGTGTACCCACCAAGGCCATTTGATATTCTCGCCTCTTTGTATATTGTTCCATGTGGCTGATCTATTTATAAAAAAGCCGGCGACCCAGTATGTAATGACGGCAAATACTAAGCCGGCCGCAATACATATGACTAATAGAACCACAAAGGTGATGGGGATTATGAAGTATATCGCTCCTGGGAATAACATGGTATCTCCTTATTTGTGAAAACAAATACCGGGGAGAGGATCTCCGGCCACAGCTTCATTCAGCTTGGTAAGGCTCTCTGCACTGTCGACCTTAGGTGTGCTCCCTTCCTTCAGCATGATCGTGGTACCACAGTAGGGACATAAAACGGCACGCATGTGTTTGTCGGATAGAACCTTATGACAATCGTTACAGTTCTGGCATTGGATCGTTGTCCATGCACTATCTTTTCGGATTATTGGCATAACACACCTCTACTTCTAAAAAGTTTGCGTCGCCGTTATGAACCAGTGCCGCTTTGTCGGCGATTTGGTTAATCAATTCTTTTTCATCATCTGTTAGAACATTCCCGATGGTTTGCATACCGGCATCAATTATTCCGATCAGTACCATCATCTTGTTTTTGGGTATGAACATTAGCCCTCCAGTATGTTTACGATACGCAGAATAGCGTCCTGGGAATTGGTTATATTCATTTCTTTCCAGCTATTGACAACATGTTTGATTCGTCGCAATTTGCTGAAGGAACTCGTCAGCCCGGCAAGCTCTGTACCAGGTCTGAATTTCTTTCCCCTCTTCTTACCTTCCACTGGTGGTCCATATCTGCTTTTTGGTTTGTATGACATGGTTAGTCCTCCTTGGCCAGCGGACAGCCTAATAGCAGACAACCGTCAGCTGTGTTGATGAGGCAATCACCGTGACCATTTGCATTGTCGCAGTCGTCGGCAAGTTCCTCGAATTCAAGCTGTATGTTCTGAGCCATGTGTGCGAATGTTTTTAACAGGCCCATAGCCCCGGATAGATCAGCTTCCTCAGCTTTGATTGGTGTTCTATCCATGATCTTCTCCATCGGTGATAGTTTACGTTTAGATGCTCCGTATGACATGATTACCCCCTAAAGGACCAACAGTTAAGGTATGGTTCGCGCATGACGATCATATCAGCCCAGCATTTAAAGGCAAGCAGCTGACCAACAATGATTGCAATACTGGTGAATAACCAAGTAGGATTGTTACCTAATCCTTCAGCACCTGCAACCAGCAGAAGTGCTGCCATAATAGAAAATAGGCGCTGAAAACGGCTCCACATTAGAGCCTGATCATGAGTCTGAAATATAAACATCTTCAATCTCCTTCAATGTATCGGCCATGTCCTGGATCTGACTTCTATGAATGACAGCGTATGAGCCGTTGGGAGTGACCATATGCACCCAACCAGTCTTACTCAGCTCGAATCCGCCACTGAATTCCTCAAACTCCCATCTCCTGACCTTTGTTTCCTTTATCATACTGTACCCCCTAAAAGGTGTTGAGGGCCCGAAGGCCCTCTAGTTTCCCAAGCTTGGATTTAGCGGTATCTGTATCCACCTCGTCGCGATATAGAGCGCCCTGCGTCATGCCAAGGGTTTTTGACAACAAATATGCCGGTGCCTATGTTAACTATAAGGATTATGGCATAGCTGATGAGGATGGCGAAGAGGGATGGTTGAACCTGGATATAGGCGTACTGTTTGAAGTCTGGCTTTGTGTAGCCAGCCTTCACAGACGGACCTAACCATTGGACGAATTTTAGCAGATCATCGTCGGTGAGCTTACCAGAGAAGGTATCACCCTTCTTGGTCATCTGCAATAGGATGGTATCCCGGATTTGTATCATCAGGGCATCCGACTCGTCGGCCTGGGTCATGATGTCAGTCCAGGCTATGTTCTGCTCCTTGTCCGTTCCAATCATGATGATGATCTCGTTCTTGTTTCCACCTTTCCAGTAGGAACGTTGGAGCTCCGCGGATTCCTGCATGCGGCCGGAATAGACCAGTAGCCAGATGCGCACCTTTTTGTATCCACCATTGGTGGTGTTAAGGTGGCCGTTCAGGTATTGCAGATATTTGTCGGCTTTCCTGAAAGAGGGCCCATTGGTCAAAATGGACGTAAGTCGCCAGCCAGCAGGGACGCTTGGGTACTCAAACACATCATTCTCTATTCTCGTCTTCTCGTCTACTTTACCCCAATGCGTTTGAGTTTGCAGCCGATTCTCATACGTGAACTCATTCACAATAGGCTCAGCAGTAGCGGGGATCTTATCCCACTTAACTACATGCCGGGAGCCATAGCCGGGGCGTTTGTATAAATCACCTTTGGTGGTGTAGCCAGCATCCTTGCGAACCATCTTCTTCTCAGTATGCTTATTGTTCTTCCACCTTTTATCCAGCTCTTTGTACTTACCGTATGAAATTCGGATCTTATTATTCCGATCGTCGCTGATGTAGGTTGTGCGACTATCGTTCTTAACGCAGTGATAATAACGTGTGCAGTATGTCGTCGAGCAGGACCTGCTCGTTCCAGAACCACTTCAGGATTCACCACACGCGTATTGTTCTGAGCATTCACCGTCATATGACGCCGGTTCCTCATGAATAATGCTGTAACTCATGTTTCCCCAGTATTCCTTATCCTTGATTGCTGATCCGACAGCAACCATCTGACAGATGACAATAATGAGGACTGTTATAGCGAGTGGTATCGCCAGCTCCCACCACTTGGTCATCTTGCGCAGGCTTGGTATGCCTAAGAGCACCCCTATCAAAATAAAAGGGATGATAAGGCCGAACCACATTAATCCTGACATAGTGTACCTCCTTATTTAACGAAAATTGTATCGGCGGGGTCCAGTGCACGAACAGCGGTGTTAAGATTGGAAATAGCTTCATCAATATTTTTCTGAATGATGTCTCTCCTGATGATCTTCATGTCGATATCATTGAGTTCGGCAGAAAAATTGTAGAGATCATTCTTAATCTTCTCCAGGCCCTGGAATGTCGCTTCCTTGTCATAGGGTTTTGTTGCCATGGTGATATCTCCTATCTTAAAGGGTTATTTGAGTCCGCTGAAGACTGGACCTTCAGGCAGAAGCTCTACTAGTCTATCGTCGGCATCAATGATGATATTATACTCGCTTTTCCATGTATCTTCTGGCTTGTATAAAGCTCGCCACTCGATACGATACTTACCTGGCGGGAAGTTAAGGTCAATTAGGGTGGATGTACCTGGGTTAATCCCACCAGCCGCACGTGAACACTCGCCGTTATAGCCCTGCCAGGGACAGCTAATCCAGATTATATCATACATGGCCATGTCCTGGGTGTTATTGGTCACTGCCATCTGTGTAGCGGCTGCTGTACCAGTTACAAAAAGAACCAGTAGTAATACTAATGCTAATCTTTTCATTCTTTCCTTTCAAAGCGGTTAGGGGGCGGTATCTCGGCTAATTGGCCCTCGCCTCAGCACCCATTATGTGCCAGGCACATTCGCCCCCATAACTCAGCCTTCACACGGTAGATGTTAGTCCTTCTTTTCGAACAGATCATTTGACGAATCATCGATTCCGCTCTCCGTAATAAACTTGGTGTTAGTTGAAGAGACAATCTTTGCTTCTTTGATCTCCCCATCTACAAACCATTTGGACGGCGCGGTCTTCATCATCTTATTGGATTCGGCTACCATCATGGCAACCTTTTCCTGATACCGACTGAACTGGGTACGCTGGGCTTCCACTGTCGTCATCAGCTTGGCATAGACGGACGCGTCGAGTTGCGGATTCTGTTCTTTAATCCACTGAAACATGGCTTTGGACCCATCTTCACCATAACGGCCCTGCATCATGCCTTTGTAGATATCTTTGAAATCACTGGAATACTTGTTGAGGATACCGGCCTGTTGCAAAATAACTCGGGACATCTTCTCGTAGTCAGATTCAATCTTCTTGTACTGAGCGTCAATGTCCAGGGCGATACGCTCATAGGTGTTCTGATAGCTGATGTTCATAATGAATACCATCAGAAGGACTACCGCCAGCAGGCCTCCGCCTGCGATTCCGAGTTTTGCTCCTAGTTTCATGGTCTTTCTCCCTTTTAAAATTAAATGGTTGTTGTGAGGGACTGGCCGGGGTCTAACGCCACGGATATTTCAACCCATCTATTTCAGTAGGGTCCAGCCCTTGTGTTGGGGGTTAGGTACTCGCTTGTCCCTTAAAGGTCCGAAGCATACATCCTACCCCCAAATTGGGTTAAATGGTTAACGATTGAATTGTGATAAACGTTTTACGATGAGCCATCAACAGACGGCCGAGGCCATTCTTACCTGGCCCGAGCTGCGCGCATTTGGCGCAGCGACAATCCCCCCAAGTGTTGTCATGCCAATAATTACCTTCGACTAACTCATGAGGATCAGTGAGAATAAGCTTAAGTTGCAAATCAGCATTCTGCGAAAACTTAAGCCAGAGGGCCTGAGCCATGACCGCCATTCTCACGGCAGGCCAGTCAGGCCGAAGGGGACATTGCTTCCCCAGTTTCTTTGCTGCCGCTGCATGAGGTGCATCTATTATTCTCCGGCACCATTCAGGATCAAGCGTTTTACAGCATGCAAAGTAATGTTCTGACGATTTAAACGTAATGCCTTGTGAAACGAAGGAAGCGAACCAGAAGTTGGATAACCACCTATATTCACCTTTGAAAGAATCAATCATGGTGCCTCCCAATTACTGAATGTAAAGGTAAACCCCATCTATGGTGGGTATTCTGTCGATTGATTGGTCTTCTTTTAGGCCGCCTTCATTGGCCAGGTTCAGGACGATGTTGTCGCTGGATATACCAGCACTGAGAAGTCTTTGTAGCAGACCTCTGTATTGATCCATGAGGGTATCAACGTTATCATGCGTCCACTCTTTGGCATAAACGAGTACAACAACCTCAGTAAGCGGCGTAACATTTACCACCGCCGCGATTTCAGCAATCTCCGTGTCGGTGGTAGTCATGACAGTATTGACGAGCATGGAGCCATGGGCCTCAGGTATAATCAACCCCATGGCGACCCAACCCAAGGCAGCTACGATGACAAGACAGATTATCAATTCGACCAGTGTAAACCCCTTTTGGTTCTGCATAGTTTTTCACCTCCTTTCTATTAAATTAAACGTTCGCCTAAGTACTTACCATAGCCCATCTCTTCCAGCATGCGTGCGGCTAATACACGATGGCAGAACTGTCCTGCCGGACAAAAGCACACTAGGGTTAATTGTTGACGATCAGTTAGGATCTCATCCAGAGCCTTTTGTTCCGCATCTCCTGCTCTATACATCCTAAGCACGAGTTTGGAATAGTAAGCAATAGTGTAGTCCCACTGGGTCATTGTTCCAGCTTGGAGTCCTTTTACCATTGCCCAGTCCGGAGCTAGAACATTACCTGGAGGGGTATTCCCCTTTACTGTAATGTCTAAGCGATCCTCACCACCATACCTATATTGTGCTGTGTAAATGTTCATGCTACTTCTTCCCTTTGCAGATGTTGTTGCACTTCGTTACGCCGAAATTATCGAAGGATATGCAAATGGCTTCGCATTGTCCTTTCGGAGTGCTTCCCAGGTCTGCAGGCCTTTCTCTAACTGGGTCAGCGCCTTTCTTTGTGGGAGTTGTTGTTGCGGCGGTTGTCGTTGGTCCGGCATTAGATGTGCCGTTGAGGAATGGATAAGGCGTCATGCCCGGATTATTGGCAATAAGAGGCCATATACCAGCATTCTCCATATCGGAGATTATTTTGAACATGGCCTGTGCAGGTGTAGGTCCTTGGTGTTCAAACTTTATACCATTGTTGCCAAGGATAGTTTTAGCGTAGTAGATACCGGGCTGAACGTCACCAATCTCAATATGTAAATCAAAATACTTTTGTGGCATGGTCATACCTCCTTAAGATTTTGATGGTGCTCCGAAAAACTGGACATTGCCGTCTCTCTGAACACGGGTTAAGTCATTTGGCATGGTTTCAAATGAAAACGGGATGGCGAAGGTAGGTATGACACGCTCTTTACCATCTGAGCAGTCCATCTTTGCTACGCCAGGGTCACCTGTCCATTCAAGAAAACGTGCTTTGTACGGCATTATAACCTTTTCGTTGACCGTGCCGCCGAAGCCGCCGTAGTTGAACTCAGATACATAATAGGGGAACTCTTCGGTACTCAGCGCCAGCAACTGTTGCATAACACTGTCGGCGCCTTTGAGTGTGAATCTGAACAAGGTAAGTGTGAGTTTACTTTGGTCCATGTACTGCTTGTGATAGCACAGGATCTCACCGTTAATGTATATCACATGATTACGTTCTGGATCACGTGCATATTTATCTTCTGCC
>Ga0307377_10003102_pt1 | contig 19035 bp, 23 predicted proteins | sample TR3MG_FD_202535 | JGI IMG/M metagenome (GOLD analysis project Ga0307377, IMG submission 202535) | Soil microbial communities from Risofladan, Vaasa, Finland - TR-3 | ecosystem: Environmental > Terrestrial > Soil > Coastal area > Acid sulfate soil | place: Finland: Risofladan, Vaasa | collected... | reverse complement strand
CTTTTATGTCGGTGGTGATATTAACAGAGTATTTGTATCTGGAATATCTGGCAAAGAAGAAATACTACATGAAATAGGGCACGCAATTCATGACGAATATCTAAGCAGCGTCACGAAAGGAAAATGGATAATTATACATAATTTACACAAACAGACTGGCGATTTCCCATCTGCACGGTGTTCTGTAAATAGGCACGAGCATTTTGCAGATGCTTTTAAATTGTTTATATTAAAGCCACAATTGTTAATCAACAGATTTCCAGAAATATATAGTTTTGTAAAAGAGAATATCTTTTACGGAGAAGGACCAAAATGATTGACTATTTAGAAATATACCATATAGATATACTGATTGGGTATATCGGACAAGATACAGAAGGAAAGATTATTGTCCGTGCGAAGAATAAGAAATACGAACGAATCCTAAACGCTTTTATTGTTCCGCTTAGGGTAGAGACTGCAGTAATCGAAGGTGAAGTGAGCGTGTCCAATTCTTATATTATGCTGCCTATAAATGCAGATTGGATTAACTACTTAGAATATAATATACCTCCAGAATATTACAACAACGAACTCAAACAGATTGGGTTAGATAAGTTTGAAAAACTTGGTTTTGAGTGATATGGTGCAAGATACAGATTTACTTCAACCAATGATTGACCACTTTGACAGTTGGATTGAAGGGTTTAAAAAAGGTATGGGTGCTTATATTGAACAAGTTGTTAAGGATTTGTTTGCAAAGCAAGGACCAGCCACTAATGATAGTGATCCATTAAATCCACGTGGAGTAAATCCAGCATGGGCTCCACTTAGTTGGATAACTATTCAACTTAAGGGTTCTTCTGCTATCCTAATAGATACACGGCAACTGGCTAATTATGTCACTTGGCGTATAGAAGACAGTGAATGGGACAAATTAAGTGGCGTTGTAAAGGTAGGGTGGTTTGAGGAATCTGGTGACCGTGCATACATTGCAGCAATTCATGAGTATGGGCTTACTGGAACATTATTTAGAGCACCAGATGGGAGTATTATGGGAGGAGAGCCAATTGGACGAACTGACTCTGCCAGAAATAGTATTCGTGGTTGGTTTTATAAAAATCTTGGTTTAAAGGTGACTGGTCGTATAGTTATACCAGAACGCTCTATGCTACGCAAGGCTGCAGATTTAATTGTCCCAGACTTAGATGATATGATTTGGGCAAGTTTTATTAGGTATTTACGTGGTATAGTATAATAGGTGCATATAATGGGTTGCAATAAGTGTGACATTAAAAATATGGTTAAATTGACCGAGAAGGAAAATAAAACAAGTTCTCAAGATGCTAACCTAATGAGCCGTGCCATATACGAGCGTATTAAAAGGCTCGAAAAGACTGCAAAGCCAAAACCAATAATGTCAGAGGCTAACGAGCAGAAATCACTTTCTATAGGAGCGTTTGACGCAATGACAGCCGATGCAGCACTTGCACGATATAAGTATCATTTTGCAGAGAAAATACGCTTAAAGACGACAACCGTTTCTACTGTTAAAGAGATTGAAGAAATAAATAGTCTAATCTGGAAAGAAGACGATAAGATATATGACGCTAAGCGACAGTATGAAAAACTCGCTATAGACGTTGATCCAGAAGAAGAATTACTTAGAGCACGTATATCTGCACGAAAAGAACTATATAATATAAATACTCCAGATATACCACGGTCAGATTCAGTGAGCGAGTATTCAGAACTATTAAGTGCCATTTCTGAAAAAAGCGAAGAAACTGTAGAACTTGAAAAAGGTGGTTTACTTAATGCTGCGTTAGAAACTGGTGGCGAAGAAGACTACCTCGCAAATCTCCGTAAAGAAATCAAAAAAGAAAACCCAGAACTAAGTGACGAAATAATAGATGACCTTATCGGTGCATAAAGCAATGCCTAATAATCCAATACCTTCAGAAAAACGAGAGCGAATTGAACAACTGTCGAAGCAAGACTATGCAATTAGGAGAATTGCTAAAATGACAGAAACGTGTAGACCTACCGTTAGAAAATATCAAAACTTAATGGAGACTAATTCAAACACCTAATAAGTTTTTTTCATCTATCTTTTACCACGTGCTTGATCTTGTTCAAAATTTACATATATTCAGTGATAACAATAATTAGTTAAGAATCGAATTGTTGATTTTTTATGAGTCTTAGCCCACTTGAGCAAATAGCAACAGAGGAAAACGCCACGTTTAGCGTCCAAACCGATAATGTTTATTCGGAGGGCGGTAGCCTTTATTTCGTAGCGGACGCTCTAACAGAAGCATTTGTTCCAGTAGACATCATGCAAAAATATGCTTGGACTGGTAAAGGCAAAGAAGCACGCTGGCGACATGAAGTTCCAGAAAAGGATATCAACGTCCTTATAGGTCATATTCATGAATGCTGGTTTGAAAACAACAAAATTAAGATATTTGTTGAAATCTGGGGATATAAAGATGATCTTAAAGCAATTCAAGAACAAATTGCAAACGGAACATTTAGTATATCGCTTGGCTTCAAAAAATCTCACGATGACAATGGCAATTTAATTGCTATTTACATACGAGAGGTTAGTATTACGCCAACACCACAATGCACAAGTGAGCTTGGCTGTGGAATATCCACGATTATACAATTAGAGGAAAGGGAAACAATGGACAAAGAAACATTAGCGTTATTAGAAAAAACTATTATTTCCGAAAATACAACCCTCAAAAAAAGTGCTAAAATACAAGATGAAAACATTCTAACGCTTGAGACTACCGTAAAGGCTATGGAAGATACTATCCAGAACACCAACAAGGTTGTTGCAGAGCAGAATGAAGAACTTGAAAAATTGAAAGCAGAAAATGCAGAACTACAAAAAAAAGCAGATTCTGCTGAAACGTTTAGCATTCGTGAGGAAATTGTTGGTTTGGAAAATATAGCCGATGAAAAAGCCAAAGAAGCAGAGCTTGAAGAACTCGCACAATACGAGTTGCCAGAGCTCAAGAAAATGAGGGATCGTATTAAACGTGCAATTGAAATCGCACAAAAATCCTCGAAAAAGCCGCCAGTATTGGGAGAAGAAGTAGAACAATACGAAGATGGGATTGATCTTGAAGAAAAAACCAAACATATGACCCCAGAAGAATTTGCAGCCAATATGAATCCAGAACTAAGTGAATATATGAGCAAATTATCAAAAAATCCAGCCGCACCGAAAGGGTTCGGCGTGAAGGCAACTGATGACGTGCCAATGATCGATTAAAAGGTGGAGAAAAAAAATGAGCGAAGCATATTCAAATATGACCCTTAAGATCGCAGATCTTTACTACCTCAAAGACGGAGTTTCTGTAAAAGCAGACGACCTTATGGTTTTAACTGGGAATACCGTTAATGGTAGGTTAGAAGTAGATAAAATGGGTGCATCATACACCACAGATAAGGTTGTTGGACCAACTTTAAACGCCTTAGATTCTACATACACTGACCGTGCGATTACTATTGCTGTTAAAGGACCAGTCACAATAAAAGCAGCCAAAGCAGTTGTTGGAAATCAACAAGTAATGGGTTCTGCTGGAACATACACCGAAACGTTTGTTGGAGACGAAACAGCACAACAAGAAGTTTATGTTGGCAATGTTCCAATTTCAACTGTGACCAGTTTTACTGAAGATCCAACTGGAACACCACAAGTGTTTACACGTGTTGCAACAACAGCGACACCAATTGATAACCAGTATTCTCTTGACGATGATACTGGTAAATTAATTATAGGTGGGACATCATTAGCCAAAGACTATGTATTAATTTATTCAATTGTAGATGGTCGAATTGAACCACATATTGATATGGTTGAAGAAACTTTAGCAGTCACCACAAATGTGGCAACGCTAACACATTTACCAAAATTTATTGAATACGTTGAATCTCTTGTTGGAGCAACTCTTGGGCACACAATAGTGACCGATAAGACTCCAGCAACTGGAGAAGTTGCAGTTGATATTGCTGCTGGCACTTTAACATTTGCAGCGGGTGATAGTGTGTCTTCATGTATTGTTCGGTATAAAACAGCCTACAAGAGCTGTGGTATAGCCTTGCAAACTAAAGCCGCTGGCGAGATGTGCAAAATATACTTTGAAGGAGTGAGAGCATAATGAGCTACACACCAGACAACCTACGAGGACCAGCAGACAATATGTCCCAGTGGACACGCCAATATCCAGCATTACTTGCTAAGAACTTTATTGGACTTGCCAGAATTTGGAACAAACAAGATATACCGCCAACATTTGCCATTGTTCCACCACGAAATATGCCGTATAATTTCCAGTGGCAAGTGAAAGTTGATCCATCATTAATGGCTCCGTTCGTGCAAGAGGGTGCAGATACACCAATGAGCGACGAGCAAATGAAATACGAAGCCTTTATTTGTAAAGAAGCACGCTTAGGATCACAAATTTCGCAACGTGCAATAAGGTTTGGTATTAACAATATTGTGCAATCCAAAACCCAAGGGCTTGTAAAAGCAATAAACCTAACACGTGTTTACGACAATATTAACACTATTCTTGGGACGAATGCAAACCAACCACTTGCTCTTGCCCGTATCAATACTGCTGTTGCTGGTAAACCACACGGAGTTGGAACTGCGAAAGGTTGGGACGAATCTGCTAACCTTATTATTAAGGATATTTTGGCTATGAAAACAGATATACTTAAGAAAAGTGGAGAAGTTCCAACAGAATTATATGTTCCAATTGATGAATACGAGTTTATGCACGATGACGAAAATATTTTAGATCAACTCAAGTATACAGATGGAACGCTGCTTGTAGAAGGTAGGATCACCAGATTAAAAGGGTTAAACGTCCACATAGTGCCTCACTTTTGGCTTGAACGAAAGAAAAATGGTGAAGACGTAAAACACTGGATTCTTCAAGACAAAGTAATTATGAGCACCAAAAATGTGGGCTTTACCGCAGTTGCAGAACCACAAAGTGGTTCAGCACCAGAAATGGACCGCTGGTATGAAAAGAGCAAGCGTAGCGTTATGATTCATTCGTTTAGTTCATTTACCACGGTTATTGAAGACTACGGAAAACTTGGTATCATTTCTGGAACTAACAGTAATATTTAATAAATTAGCAATTACTTTTTTTTCTACTTTTTCTATTGTTCGTCATGGTCAAAATTTACATATATTTTTGGCAACTATGTCTTACTTAAATTCGGGAAGTTTTAATATGATTCAGAAAACACGTTATGAAGATATACAAAATCTAACAGCCACTACAACAAATCAGCAAGTGACGCTACCATTTTCATACGAACACCTATATATTAAAGTAGATGGGACAGATGCTATTCGTGTAGTTATAAATGATAAGCCAGCGGCTGCCGCTGCTGGAGGTGTTGGTATTTATGTAGATGATTTTTTATGGATAAGAAATCACAATATTCATAAAATAGCATTTATACGGGATACTGATGCTACTGCAGACGCCTCATTCACTATAATGGGTTTATCATATAAGAATTAGGTGAACTAAATGGCAGATTGGAAGAAAAATAAAAGCAAGGTTGCATACTACGCTTTCGGAGACAGTTCACGTCAAACAGACGTGGAAAATATCGTAATCGAAGATGCAATCGTTCTGCTGGAAACAGAACTGGAAAAACTTAGAAAAGGTTTAAGTTCTGGAGTAAATAAAGCAGATCCTTCACTCAATCAAGCCATAGTCTATTTTGCATGTCACCAAATTATTAAGGCTGGACAAACAAGCCAAAGAAGCGGAAAAGTTGTATCAGAAACTATGGATGGAATGAGCGTCAGTTATGAGGCTACTGGAAATAAGCAAATAAACGAAAAAAATCAACCTAAAGATTTTTGGGGTTCTGCTATAGATATGATAAACCGCTGGGCTGAATCAAATCTATCTTCACGCACAAAATTGCCATACGGTATTTCAAATTCACGATCTAAACTATTTGATGGAATATATGATAAATATAGGGAGGACAATAGATATGGCGTTCCATAACTTTTCTTCATTAATATCATCCCACGAACGCCAATTTGAATTAATACAAAAAAATCCAGCAGTTCGTGACCCAAATACCAGCAGAATGAAACCAGAAACAGATAAAATACCAATTAGATGCTTTGGGGTGTTTGAAACCATTACAGAAAAGGATTTTGCAAAATTTCCAGATATGGAATTTCAGCACAGTGATCTAAAACTCACTACTACTCCTCAAAAACTTAAAAATGTGACACCAGAACTTAAACATAAGATATCGTATAACGGTATAGTTTATTGGATAAAACGTATTATAAATAAAGTTCACTACGGTGGATATTATATAATCTTTATGAAAGAGGAGGAAACGGTTATATGATTACTCGAGAAGAGCAAAAAGCATTATTTGACAGTTTGGTTGGTGATTTAACAATAAATACATTGCCAGACGGTTCTGGTTTAAATGTAGTTATACCAGTTGAAGTGAATTGGGGACTTGAACCTAAAATAATGACTTTACCAGCAATTACAATTAAATTTATATCATATGGTATTCCGTTAGAAAAAACTCTTGGTGATGTATGGCGAGATGAAACAACTGGCTTTTTCATCGGATATATTGCTGGATATACGTTGCTTGTAAAGATTAGAACACAAGACTACATTAATGGTTCTAACTTTATCGAAAAAACTGATATAGCAGAGGCTTTATATAAACGTGTATGGGAAAAGGCTATGTTCACGTGGGATAGCCTTATTACAGATGGTGGTATCCACGAAGATGGACCAGATCAAGCCACTGATGTGTCAGAAATACTTGAATTAGAATCATATAAAGAATTGCAATTAACAATTAAGTTAAAGAAACTAACTGGCGGAGTTCCAGACGAGTCCGCTATGACAGTAAAGATCACTACTGCTCCAACGATAATATACGTAGAAGGAGTTGTAGAATTAACATAAATAAGAGGAAAGTGATAAAAAATTGGGAAGATATATCGAAGTCACTATATCAACAGAAGGGCTATACAAGGTTGGTTCTCGTTCTTGGGGAATAGTAGGATTGGTTGGTAGGGGTATTGGTGCTGGATTTACAGTAGAAACTGCCTATACAGTTAAAAGTCCGACAGAAGCAGCAACGCTGTTTGGAACGACCAGTGCATTATATAAGTCCATACTATTGCTATTTAAAAATGGAGCAACCAAAGTTATAGTCGTGCCAGCCGCAGTGACGGCAGAAACGCCAGAGTTATTTAATGGAGACGCAAGCACCGTCGAATTTACTCTGACAGAAGTGCCGACACAACCAATCGATACAGTATCTGTAAGTGCTGTAAGCCAAACCGAAGGAGAAGACTTTTATGTTGACTACGGGAATAAAAAAATTATATTTTATACCGCACCCGCTACTGGGACAAACAACATATCAGTCACATATTCTACCCATTCAGCCACTAATATTGAAGACGCATTAGACGTGCTAACTGGACACGAGGCTCAAATAATTTTAGGTGCAATGCTATTTGATTCTGCATCTTTGGCAAAAATTAAAGAGCATTGTGCTGCAATGGAAACCACCTCGCCGAGAATTGCAATATATATGCAAGCAAAAGGTATAGCAACCACCACACTTGCCACAACCCTTGCATCTGAACTTAGTGTATTACTTTCACATAAATCACTTAAAGATGTTGCTGCGGCAGCCGCTGGTAAAATTGCTGGATTAGAACCGTGGAAAGATCTAACTATGAAGCCGCTATTAGACATAGAAAATGAAGGAAACTTCACTTCTACAGAAATGGACGCATTTGACGCAGCGTTTATGGTTGCTGCATATGATCCTCCAAAACTAACTGGTTCTGGTTCAGTATTTTCAACTGGTTGGACGTTAGACACAACTGGAACACTGCAATTTATTGACCAAGTGAGGACAGCCCACCATATTGCTGGAGTTCTTGAATATGGGTTAACAAACCCAAATGTTATTGGAGAACTGCGGATGAACCGTGCTGGTTTACAGCAACTTGATACGTATATACGTTCACTATTGACACCGTGGGTAAACGCTGGAGAAATTGACGGTTATGACATAGATAATCCAGCATTAAGGCTGTTTGAAACCAAACCACCAGATGCTGATGATATTGCTGCTATGGTTGCATTGCAAGCAGTTCGTAGACTCGAAGGTGCTTATATAATAACTTCTGAAATAGTATACAGCGGAACTATTATATTTGTGAAAATGAAGGCTGCTTTAACTGGAGGTGCTGCTTAAGATGGGAAAAGACTGGAAAGCCAAACTATTTGTTAGTGTTGTGACTGCCTCTGGCGGACAAAAATTGCTGACTCCTATTATAGACATAAATCCAACGTTTAATACGCCAAATGTGGCGGAACATTCGCTTGAGGCGGATAATGTTGGAGTCACTATGGGAAATGACACGTTTTCTTTTACATTAACGGTAAAAGCACTGCGTGATGAAGATGCTGGCACTAATCCAGCAGAAGTTTTAGCCAAATTACAATTGAAGCATGAAGAATTCAATATTGTATTGGTTGAACGGGATACCAATGTATCTGGAGGTAAAAATTGGGCGTTTGACAGTTTAATGATGGAGAAATGTTATATTAATTCTGGTTCTCCATCCAGATCTACGCTTGGGACATCCCCAGTTGCTGTATTTAATTGTATTTCTCTTGGAACTAACGTAGACGGTGAATATTACAATGGATATATCCCAGCAGAGTGAACTTGATATTAAGAAAATAGTCCAATTTGGCAGCAGAGTGCCAGAAGACTACAAAATACTTTTTTATAATGAAGTTTATGGGAAAGAAATGGTAGTCAAAATACGAGGTTTAAGCAATTACGAATATGACGAAATAAGTCTTAGAATGTATGAGCACTTAAATGATGCAGCCACGATAAATTATGTATTTAATAAACCAAAGCAAAAAAATGGTGAAGATGAAGAGATTCCTTCAGATGTAAATGTAGCGCACCTAACGCTTGCATATACTGTTAGAGATGTTTATATTGTTTATTATGCAATGAAAGATTACTATAAAAATTTAACAATTGATTCAGTAAAGCAGTTAGAAGGTATAGACGAAATTGCAGACCGCATAAATTTTAAGTCTGGAAGAACTGCGGAGGTAGCGGAAAAAATCAAATTTTTTCGTGAAGAGCGACGAAAGTCTAAATCTGAGGTATCTATTAAGTAGAGGGCACAATTTATGCACAGATATTAAGGACTACACCGAAGCACAAGTTTTTTTTATGGTTCTTGCTGAGGAAATGGAACTTGGAGTTGAAGAACCGCAGAAATCGCCACTAAGTATATCGTCAAGCGACGAACCAAATGAAATAAAGCGAAAGTTTAAATTATGGAAAGGAGGGCTATTTAAGCATGACAACAGTTAGAAGGTTGCTACTTGAACTTGGTGTCACCGGCGACGTAATTACTAAAGAAAAATTAAAAGAAGTCGAAGACGCTGCAAATTCAGTAAAGAGGGCACTTGAGGCTGTTGAAAAGCAAATGGGAATCCTTGGGCAAGGGATGACTGGCTTTCCTTCAATTAATATGGGCTTTTCTGGTTCTGGGATTCAAACCCCTACTGAAAGAGCTGATGATACAAGGCGTTCTGCACTTTTAAGTGCTGAGGCTGCTGCATCTAAAGCAAGATTACAAGAACAAATTGACCTACTTCGGCAAATGGCTGCAGATGCTAAGGCAGACCGTCAAATGACAATTAATGTTATTGAAAATTTAAGCGGTTTAATAAGCCGTGGTCAAGAATACGTAGATAAAGCGAAGAGACCACTTGGTGTAGTAGGGAGACCTCCAAACCAATATGAATATAGTGGTAGAAAAGGCGGAGGCAGAATAGTCACAGAAACGCAAAAGTATAAAGATTATATTGCAAATAAGCGGCAATTATCAGCAGAAATGTCTGCTGGTATTGAAGAGTCTATAGATACAGTGCGTGAGGCTAAAATAAATAAACTTGATTCAGAAACAGCACAATTTGAAGATATTATTAAACGATTCAAAAAGGCTTCACATGATAGTTATGAATTTATGGCGGATGTTGTAAGAAAAGGCAGACCTTCTGGGAGTGACAAAGCCGCTGAAATGCGAGATGAAGCAAATGCTGCAGTTGAAAGTGGGCAAGCGGGAGGAACGTTTACAAATCCGTATTTAGACCAAGAAAAATTAAAAGAAGCAAAATATGTAGGCAAACGACTTGGAAAAGATGGACCGGCAACACAAGAGGAAGTTGCAGCATGGTTAGCCAAAAAAGCAGCCAAAAAAGCAGCGAAAGAGGGCAAAACTGCAGCGTCAGATATAAAAACCAAAGTAATGGACGACAATGGATTAGATATATTTGGTGCTAAGTTAAAGGCTGACGAATGGGCAAAGAAAAACCCAGTAATTGGTGAAATGAGCCAAGAACAACTTGAAGCACACCTTTTAGGGCTAAAAGAAGGTAGAACAAATGCAACTTCATCCAAAACAGCAATTATTAGACCTTATATACCGCTTGCTAAAAAACTTGGGCTATCTCAAGGTGCTGGTCCAAAAACTAAGGCTTTGTTTGATTTTAAAGATAAGGATATGAATGAACATATAGCAGATTTTATTGACCAAATATTAAATCGTGCTGGGTTAGAAGACGAAGAAGTTGGGCAATACCCACAGTTAAAGCGTAGAAATATTGGTTCTAATTTACATAAAATGTTTGAAAGGCGTAGAATTCAGAAAAAAATTGGAGAAATCCAAGAAGAAATGCTTCCAGAATATATACGGCAAGAAGAAATACGTGAACGTGGCTATGCTGTTAACCCAATAGAAAGAATGTGGGGTATAAGCCGTAATGTGCAGAGCGGTGTGAGCACGTTTGGTAAAGAACTTAAAAAAAAAGCAATTGCACTTGTAAGCAAGACTGGGCTTATATCTCCAGCAGAAGAATACCTTGCAGACCGTAATCTTGTAGCACATAAAAATGCTGCTGGATTAGCACGTTCAACTGGAGTTAATCAAACTATTACTTATCAAATTGCATTTAATAATCCTAAAATTGATTCAAAACAAAGACAAATACAACTCGTGCGTGAACTTGAACAAGCATTAAGGGGAATTACACAGTGAACACAAAAAAACGTGAACTTGTATTAATTGGAGGTTTACCTATAGAAATAGTCCATACTATTGCCCACGCACTTGGAAAGACAGCCGTAGGGCACGCAATAGGTGAAGGCGTTCGTATTTATCAAAATCAAAAATCAGTAGAACCAGAGAGAGTCCAATTAAAAGGTAGATTTTTAAGCCAAGACCGATATACACATAAACTAATACTGGAAACACTGCATCAAAGTAAAGTTCCATTTCCATTTGTTTCTGGGCTCACAAATTTTACACTTGCTACGTTTGAATCATTGGTATTTACACAAAGTTCAAGTATTAAGTCTCAAAATGGTGGACCAGTAGTAGATTTTGTTGCAACACTTGCAGAATACAAGCAATCTATTTTAAAGCGATTTATTGGCAAAACGTCGTGGGTATCGTGGTCTCTTGCAACTCATCGGGATCCAAATACAAAAAATAAATTAACTACAACATCCCCAACTGGTGAAGACCAAGCAGCGGTGCAACTTAGTGAATATATAAAAATAAGCATTGATACTATTACTGTTGTTGAGAATTGGAGTGATTTAAATATTATTGCTGCTAATGAATTAAACAATCGCTACCATAAATTGCCAATTAACCAAGATGGTGTATTTCCACAATTAGTAAAGGTTGTTTATCCACCGTCATCAGCAGAATACCAAAAATTTAATGATGTTGCAAATTTACCAAATGATTATGCTGGCTATACAATGCCAGTTTATAATGATGCTCAAATTAAAATAATTACAATAACGCTAACACCAAAAGAAACAAGTAATGGGATATATACAGTGATGAAAGTTGATTTAGATGGAATTGTATACTTTAATCGTAAAGTAGTGCCTAAATATAAATACAATATTGAAGGATATTGCGAGATTTCATTTTCGGAAATTGTTGTTAAATCTAATAACATTAGTCCAGAAAATTTAGTAGGAGGACAATATGGCAGTAAAGTTAGCGGAGGGTTGAGATTGAAGCAATGAGTATTATATTAAATGACCCTACATATATAATTACAATAGATACAGTCACAATACATAGTATTCAAATAGATTGTGATATAAAAGTAAATATGACAACGTTATTAGAGCCAGATAATTTTACTGTTAAACTTTATAATATAGATACTGCACGTAGGGAACTTATTCGTGAAGGATCAATTGTAAATATTAGAATTGGATACAATACAAGCATTCCTCACAGCCTAATAACTGGAGTAATTGACAATATGTATAGTGAAGATACTGATGAAGACCAAGTAATAGTGATTGAAGGGTTTGACTTAAATATATATAAACTTAAATCTACTCCAATAAATTTATCATTTAATGCAAGCAAAGATGTTATGACAATAATAAAATCAATTTGTAATGTTGCAGCAGTGCCAGTATCAATATTATCTAAGCGGACATATGTTATGTTAGAAAACTATACAGTTAGCACTATGAATGCTTACGATGCTACTAAAGAATTAATAGATAGGGTTGAATATAGTGCTACATCTAAAAATGGGCAAATGTATTTTCAAAAAAAATTAGTATCAATAATTACAGAAGGCGTAGTAATAACAGACAAAGTGACTATGGAGTTTACCAGAATACAAGGTTCAACATCAAGCGGTGATAATGCTGTTTCTGGGTATAGATTCTTTGGGGTAGGTTTACCATCTATTTCCCCATTGGCTGCCATGTCGGTTGCAAAATCTGCAGATGGTATATTTGGAAATTTTATGGTTTCTACTGTTGTTCATAACTATTCTACTAAAGAGGGTTATTTTTGCCACGGAACAATAGTTCCAATTAACATAGACCGTGGACAAGCATTAGTATCAAGCACACCAACCGCTACAACAGTAGTTCATCATATAAGTAATATGATAGAAAATTCATTTGTTAATAGGAGAACAATTGATACTGGTGAAGTAGAACAAGCATTTACATCAAACCGCTTTATAACAAATTCATACGGTATGAGGGCTGAAGAAATACAAGGAACAGTTTCTCCAAGTGTTGAAGCAGATGTTGGCAAAGATAATGTTTTTCTTGTAAGAAAACCGCTGATGTCACCATTTGCTGGGGATGGGTTTGGACTTGTTGTTCCAGTGTATAAAGGAATGAGAAGTGTAATTGGCTTTAATAGATTTAACAGCCAAGATGCAAATGTGCTTGGATTTTTATGGAAAAAAGGTTGGACTGTTCCAGACCATGATGAAGGAGATTACATGCTACATCATAAAAATCATAGCAAATATATTATGAAAGAAGACGGTTCAGTAATACACCAAGTAAAAAGCATGCTTATACAAGTTGGAACTAATTATTTAACAATTTCTAAGCCTACTGCTGCTGGAGTTGGGGAATTTAAAATACAATTTGATACTAACAAAGAAATTATATTTGACGGAACTGATATAATTATAAATACGACTGGCACGGTTAAAATAGGTGAGAATGCGAGTAATGTGGAAGTTGGCAAAAATGCTAATGTAATACTTGCTGGCGGAACCAAATTGGTAGCATTAAATGGAGATGATGTAAATATAGATCCAGCATGGTTAGCAAAATTAGCAGCACACCTTCATCCATCTGCTGCACCGGGTCCACCAGCTCCTCCAACACCACCGTTAACCGTGACAAAAATAGGGACAATATTAACATCAGCAACTAAAACGAAGGCAAAATAATGAGCTATTTAACACTATTAGTAGAAGACGGAGACATCGTAATGAATAGCGATGGACAACTTGTAATGGTTGAAGAGTTAGCACAAGAATATAAAGTTCTGCTTGAAACTCAATATAATAGCGATTATCGAGATGGAGAATATGGTTTTAGAAAATATGAACTAATAGGTGCTGACTACGACGGTGATAAAGAACAACTTTTACGTTTATATCTAACAGAGTGCATATTTCAGCACGAACGAACTGAAAGTATTGAGGAAATTATTATTACAAAAACAAGTGATCGTGAATTTTTAGCAGAAATTAGTATTAAAATTAAAGATACAGAAGAACTAATAACAGTAGGTGCAAATATCGGTGTCTGAAACATACGGAATAACAACAATTGGGTTTAACCCAAAAATGCTGGACGTAATCGAAGAAAACTTTAAAGAATTATTAGTTGATTATTTTGGTTCAAATGTAGACCTTTCACAGTTAAGTCCTTTATGGAAAACAGTGCAAGTTGTTGCTACTGAAGCAACTCTTATTTGGACTCAAGCAGAACAATTATTTTATAACAATTTTATAGCAACTGCAGAAGGTTCAGCCTTAGACCTTAAATTAGATGATGTTGGTCTTGAACGTAAACCAGCAATTGCTGCTGGTGTCACATTAACTATCTATAAAAATACAGATAATTCAGTCACAGTTCCACAGTATAGTTTGTTTGAAACTACAGAAGGTGTGCAATTTTTTACAGATATAGAAATTCAAATTGCTGCTGGTGCTAAAGCATCTACAACTGGTTCTGTTTCTGCTACTGCCGCTATTGCTGGAATTGCTGGAAATGTAGCACAAAATACCATTACAACACCGACATCTACAATAACTGGTGTAGATTACTGTAATAATGCTTCGATTGCTGAAGGCGGTGAAGAGAAAGAAACTGATAGTGCTGCACGAAAACGTGCCAGAGATTACGTAGGTGCGATTTGGACTGCTGCTGCAATACGTAGTGCTGCTTTAAATGTGTCTGGTGTTGATGGTGTTAAGATTATTGAGTTTACAACCAGTTATAATTGTTTAATAGTTCCAAAAACAACTTTCTCTGCTGCATTACAAACTTCTGTAGAAGAGGCAATAGAAAAAGTGACTGCAATTACTGTAGAATTTAGTGTCTTAGAATCTGAAAGTGTAGGGCTAATTATTGCTGCAGATATTACAATAGAAACTACATACGACGAAATAAGTGCAGAGGCAGACGCAGAAGTAGAAGTTCGTGAGTATTTACAGACATTGGGTATTGATGACGATGTTTTTAAAGCAAAGGTGACACAAGCAATTATGGAAACTGCTGGAATACTTAATGTATACAATTTGGTATTACTTGCAAAGCCAATAAATGAAACTCATAGGTATCTAACCGCTTCTGGCTATACATATAATTTAGATTATTCAACTGGCACTGATTCAGCCAGCGTTATCGTAAAAGGCACTGTTGGCGGAACTCCAGATACTACATTTACAAAAACAACAGATTACACTATTGGAACAAGCCCAGCACGTGTAATATTTACTGGAACTGGAGATTTACCAGATAACGACACAGATTTTTATGTGACTTATACTTATCCAGCAAATGCAATTGGGGATATAGAAATTAACCAAGACGATATTGCAATATTTGACAGCATAAATTTTACTGTTCCATAGGTGAGATGAATGAGTGTGAAGAATAAAGTAAATGGAGGGTTATTAACATTTTATTCAGATATAGCGTGTTATGATTCAAACAGAGTAAAGACTATTAGCGACGAGAGCACATTACATTACATGATAACGCATTTAACGTGTGAATTAAGAAATATTGATGACTTTGGTTTGAATAAAGAATTAACAAAAATACTTAAAGAGATGAAAAAAATTTATGATAGAAGGTATGCTTAGACGGTTTTATGGTGCTGTATCGTATGAGAACGGTATAAACATAATTAAAGTTGCAGATTTTAGCACAAACGGGTCAGTATTTAATGTTAATATCAATACAATACCAGAAGATCCGTGCCCTATAATTGCTACGCTGAAAACCACTAAAGAAGTTGTTCCATACGAGGACGAAGTTCCTCTTCATTTTGAAATTAGTTATAAAAACCAAAACGATGTGACACATACTGCATATTGTGTTATTCCAGTTTACGCACAAGAAAATTTAGATTTTAGAATAATAATGGAAGAGCAAACAGATTATATGAAAGAAATATTATCTATTAGTCCTCGAACTGGTTATACTGAATATAAAGGAGATTTAAATGATAAAGTAGAAATATGGGCACTTTGTGGTAATATTGCCAAACTCGAGGCTGCTATTTGCGTGGTTTATAGTGAAGCCCTTTATAATCTTCGTATTGCTGGAATTCAAAACTATATAGAAATGGCTTATAGCGGTGGGTTAAAAAAACTGAGCAATGATTACGGTTTAAACCTTGGTTCTACCTATTCACAATCTGAATTACGGTTTTTAACACGAATATTTGCCTCATTTGCAGTGCCAGCAAAAACTGTTATGCAAGAATCTATGACTAAAATTTACGGTTTAATAGATCCAACTGGAACTATTGAGGTAGTGCCCACGTATAGCGATTCAGCATATCGTATGGATGTAAACGTGTATATATCCAAAAATGAATTTACTCCAGAAGAAGTAGCACTATTGGTGCTTTTTACAGAACGGTATCGTCCAGTGCCAGCAAGTGCCTATATTAATATAATATTTCCAAATTACAGTGATGAACCATTATCTGACGAGGGTAGTGTTGTTATAACTGAAAGCACTGTTAGAATGAGTATATCAACCATTATGAGTGCTACTTTACTAATGGGTGCTGGAAATATCATTGAACCAAGTTTACCGTATGATTACTAAACAAAATTTACATATATTCAGCAATAGAAAACTTAGGTAAGGATAATGAGTGAACACGTAAAAATTAAAACAGACGTGCAGATTGACACAATCAACGCTAAAACTGGTAAAGTTATAGATACAAAACACTATACCAATATGATTGTAGATACTGGCAGAAAAATGCACAGAAATTGGGCTGCAAATATAGCACCAGCCAGTGATTCAGATTATAATGTAGATACACGTATTACTCATATAGCGGTAGGAGACAGCAACACAGCAGTTGCAAAAACACAAACCGCACTTGGAAATCAATTACTTATTAAAGAAATTTATCCAACACCCGATACTGGGTGTGGAATTACACTTGTTAATAATGAAACAGTGCAGTTCGAAATACTTATAGATGACACTGAACTTAACGGAAATACAATACGTGAAATGGGCTTATTTAGCCACACGTTTACAAATTTTATGATATCACGTCTACTTACTGGCAATCTCAGCAAGAGTTCAGACGTGCAATTTTTAATAAAATATAGAGTTATATATTCATAGGTGATTATATGGTAAAAACATTGACTGTAGACCAATTCTTTAAATCGGTTGATTACAGACCGCACGCTGATAGTGATGGTGGTTCAAATTATATAGATAATACTGACAGTTTAGATGCTGCCAAATTTAACGACCGATTTAATGCTAACAACAATATGATGAAACATTTACAAAAAATGCTGGAATATGTCAGCATTCAGTCCAAATCTACGCAAGAGTTAAGTTTTATCATACCAACAGACGACATAAATGAAGCAACACGTGGAGAAAGACCATTTAAAATTGAACGCCGTTCTGGAAATCCATTAACATTTGAAGTCAACGGGTTCGGTGGGTGTATTAATGATCAGACACCGCAAAAAATGATTTTCCCGCTTGGAGAAGTTATAGATTTAGTGGATGTAGATAGCCCAGAATATGCACTTGATATTGGAGATAGCAACCGTCATGGTATTTTTTATGACTATCCAACAACTTCTAAGCGTTGGTATACAGTAGGGCACGATGGTGCTGAAGGAGTGCCAGCGGTTATACGATACGCCAATAATCCCGCTGGAGGTGTAGATTGGGCTTCTATGGAGGTAAAATTCTACGATTATGACGACAACCCAACAAGTTATCCGCAAATTATAGGGGTAGAGTCAACCACAAATAGTGAATTCGTGAGGCTTTATTGTGAAGATGGTGAAACCAACTATAGAATTTATTCAGCACTTTGGACTGGCAGTGCCTTAACAACACGTAATGATGAAGATAGTGGAGTTGCACGCTCTGTTGGAGAACATAAACTAACAATATTATGCAAACCAACTGGCACTGTTGTTTACTTGGACGGCACTGAAATTCTTAACTATACAGAAACTATTCAAACCGTGCATGAAGCCTATTTTGAAAGCACAAATACAAGCGGTTCAGCAGATCATATTGATATATACTACTTTCATATATTTAGGTTTGAAACATTTACAGCAGTAGCAAATCAGTGGAATTACGTGCATATAGATTTGTCAGATTATAGTTTAAAGTGTGCTTCATCACTTTCAAGCCAATATAAGTTATTATATGCAATATATATTAAGACTGGGGAAACTACAATACCAGATACGAGAATTACGGATTATAGGGATTTATCTCGCTTTATTGGGCTTGGTCCGTTAAATTTATGGAGAATTATGGCTGATGAAGCACTTATTACAACTATTGATGCAACTACAATAAATGCAACAACAGTAAATGCTGCATTGGTTGGAAATGTCACTGGAAATGTTTCTGGAAATGCTGGAGGTTCTGCAACAACACTTGCAACAGCACGTGCAATAGGAATAATTGGCGAAGTTTTGGCTACTGGTGTTAATTTTGACGGTTCTGCTGCAATAAATATGAATACAACTATTAAAAAGGCTGGGCACGTATGGTTTGTAGATACGGCTGCTAAGTGGATAGAATTGTGGGATGGCACTGAAACACTTGCAGATTATGATATAATAATTTTAAATGGAACATGGGATGATTCTACGAATCAACGGACAATAAACCACAAAATTACTATTTATGGCACTCAAAGTGCTGTAATTAACGTTAGTGTTAGTCACGCAAGTGCTTCAGATGTTCAAGCACATTTATTTGTAAATTGTCATTTCAAATGTAGAGGTGCAAATATTGATTGGTTTAGGGGTATATACATTAATTGTTATTTTACATATAATATTG
>Ga0307377_10003101_pt1 | contig 19039 bp, 16 predicted proteins | sample TR3MG_FD_202535 | JGI IMG/M metagenome (GOLD analysis project Ga0307377, IMG submission 202535) | Soil microbial communities from Risofladan, Vaasa, Finland - TR-3 | ecosystem: Environmental > Terrestrial > Soil > Coastal area > Acid sulfate soil | place: Finland: Risofladan, Vaasa | collected... | reverse complement strand
TCCAGCAGAGGTGAAGCATCCGCGGTTTTTGTTTAATGGCGTTGTTGCAGGGATAAGCGACTACGGGAATCGTATAGGCATTCCAACATGCGCGGGTATGGTTTATTTCGATGAAGGCTACGTGGGCAACTGCGTGGTGAATGTCGGCTGCGTAGGAATAATGAAGAAGGCTGATTTGAGCAGAAGCATGGCGAAGCAGGGTGAAGTGCTTGTCTTGGTTGGCGGGAAGACTGGGCGAGATGGTATACATGGAGTTACCTTTGCTTCGGTGGAGCTGACGGGTGAGGAGGAATTCAGAAGCGCAGTTCAATTGGGTGACCCGATAACTAAGGAACCGCTCATGCATGCGATACTGGAAGCGAACGGGAAGAGGTTGATAAGTGGGATGAAGGATTTTGGTGGTGGTGGCTTATCATGTGCAGTGAATGAGATGTGCCATGCAGGTGGATGCGGTGCTGAGATTAACTTAGAGCGAGTGAAGTTGAAGGAAGCGGGTCTTAGCGCATGGGAGATCTGGGTTTCTGAATCACAGGAACGGTTTTTAATCGCGGTGGAGCCGGATAACGTGGACGAATTGCTGGCAGTATTCGAGAAATGGGATGTAGACGCCGTGGCTATAGGTCAAACGTTGAAACAAAAAGAAGAAAGCAAAAACAATTCACCAGCACCTCAGATAACGATCTTTTACGATAACGAGAAGATATTTGAGCTGGAGACAGATTTCCTCGTTTCCTGTCCTGTTTATACGCGTCCGATGGAGGTGAGGCGGGAAGAGAAAGAGAAGTTCATGGCAATAGAAGAGCCCGCGGACTACACTGAAACTTTAAAACAATTGCTTTCCGCGCCGAATATCGCATCCCGGGAGAGTGTTATAAGACAATATGACCATGAAGTGCGAGCTTCTACAGTGATAAAACCGTTGCAAGGGCTATTAGGAAAAGAGACGCATGGCGATGCCGCAGTGATAAAGCCGTTAGAAGACTCTTATAAGGGACTTGCGATCACTTCGGATGTGAATCCGTCCTTGTGCAGACTAAACCCGTTTTGGGGCGCGGCAAGTGCGATAGACGAAGTATGCAGGAATTTGACCTCGGTAGGTGCAGTTCCTCATGCGTTTGCCGACTGCTTGAACTTCGGCAATCCAGAGAAGCCGGACAGGATGGGCGATTTCTATGAATGCTGTCGTGGCCTCGGCTACGTGGCATCCTCGCTTGGAGTGCCGTTTGTTAGCGGGAACGTGAGTTTTTATAATGAATCAGCCGCGCTGAAAGAATCTATTCCTCCCACACCCACTATTCTGGGTATCGGGCTATGCGAGGATGTGCGAGAATGCGTTACGGTGGACGTGAAGGGAGCGGGCAATCAGTTGTATGTGATAGGGGAAACGAAAGCGGAGTTAGGCGGAAGTGAGTATTACAAGTTACGATGTGTAGAGGGAGGAATTGTGCCGAGGACTGATCCAGCGGTGCTGAGAAAGAGTATGGAATCGTTACGGGAAGCGATGAAGATAGGTTTAATAGCAAGTTGTCATGACGTTTCCGAAGGTGGTCTTGCAGTTGCGGTATGCGAGATGTTATTAGGTGGGGACATTGGCGCTTCTATTAATGTTGCAGGTGTAAATCAGGAACTGAGAAGCGATTATAAGTTGTTCTCCGAGTCGAATTCGAGATGGGTGGTGGAGGTGTGTAGAGGAGAAGCAGCAGGAAGGTTTGAGGAGCTGATGAATACACGAGGCGTTTGTATAAGTAACATAGGTGAGACTTTGGAGGAGAAGCGGATTGGGATTCAAGATAAGAACAAAAAGTTGGTGAATATTTCATTAGAAGAAGTAAGAGAGGCGTGGTTAGGAACAATTGGTTGATTGCTCAAACCTTTTAGAAAAAAGTTCAATCCAAAAATCACACCTTTAGAAAAGGTGTGTACCAAAACTCAGGTGCGAGAGTTGGTAAGGGGGGCATGGCTCCTTACTGGGTCTGACCCCTTATGTCGGGTGCAAGGTTTTTAAGCACAACTTACTCTCTCATATGGTTAGCATAGGAGGTGAGTAGGAACATGGCATGTACAGCGCAGATGTTCAGCGAAGATGAAGAAGACTTGCTGCGCATCTTAAGGAAGAAGCCGCGGCGAAGCGAAGTGTGGCTCGACGTTGAAGAAGACCTGCTGGAAATGGACGAAGAGTTTTAACACGCCATCTACGGAACGGACGAAGTGCAGTAAGTAGATAGAAATTGGACGGAAGAAATTATTCCCACTTTTTTCTTATTTTATTGTGTATAAAGTATAACTCCTCTCATTTTTTCCTTCCCTCTGGACATTATGGGAGAAGTGGTAGCCTCACCAGTTATGCTCTTTCCCTTTCTCCTCTTCTGTCTCTCAGCTATTCAAGAATCAGTACTATCACCTCCCGAAAAAATTGGCTGTTTCCATCGATCGGAATTCTCAGTAAAGGACATCTTTATTTACCGACAACCGCAATTTGGGATCGCTATTCTATTATTACTTCCACAGGCGGGAGGTACGGCCGGTAGAGCGAGAAGAAGTGGAGAAGATGATGAGCTGCAAAGGTCTGGATAGAGGGTGTTACGTTTATCAATGTCCAAAATGCGGGACAGAAATGGAATTCGTCTGCGAAGCGTTTTGATCAAACTTTTTAAAAGTTTAATTCTTCAAGAAAGATCCGCCTCCACCCACTATCTGAAAAATGGGAATTTGGTACTAAATTGGACGATTGGAACTACCTGTGTGCTAGCTAGCTAAAGCGCTCTAAATTTCCCCGAAGGGGTTTTGTTCACGAAATAATTTTGGGACTCGACATGATTTGTTACGTACGTAAAGTCTAAAAGCTTTGTTACATACATACACATTGCGGCATTCTTTTTTTCATATCGTGTCACAATAAACGGGATTAACATGGATGAGAGGCAGAGATCAAAATCTTACTTCAGATATCTCATTTTACGGAAGAGGATTGATTGGCCGATCGGCCGGCCGGTTACGTTACAACAGAAATGGTTGCCAAAGAGAGAGAGGTAGGTAGTATGGTATGGCATGGCCGGGAATACCGCTCAAATAAATCTATCGGAGTAAGTTAGTAAAGTAAGTCAAGGAAGGGTTCGCGAAAAGGAAAAAGGTGGGTATACAGACAGAAAGAACCAATGGATGATCACTCACTCACGGACGGGGGTAAAAAATTTGCTAACCTCCCAGTGAGATGAGAAGAAAAACTGCTTTCTTTGGAAAGAAGAAATAGCATGGACATCTTTTTCATATTTTTCCAAAACGTGATGTGTCTGCCGATAGTATATATGTAAATTGAGTATGAGAGATCCTAACCTGATTTTTAGGTGCATCAGAAGGTAGGTAAGTTAGGTTAGATTAGATTAGAACAAGGGTACATATAGGGCAAACAAGGGTATTATTAGTGGGGTATGGGGTACTGAACGGTAGGGTAGATAAGGTAGTGGAATAGCCCCTTTTTTGCGTAAAATAAGCTATAGATTACAGGCTCATGACCTATAGAATACGGACTCATTACGAACTTTATATTGTGGACTACCTACCCTATTGATTACTATCTATGACACAAAATCATATTTTATCCGAGCCAGGAGAAATACGACGGGAAAAATCCTGTGGTGAGTTTCAGATTAAAGGAGGAAGATAAGAAGAAGCTGGAAGAGATGGCAAGTAGAGAAGATATGACGGCAGGTCAATAAATAAGTACGAAACTATCTAAACTTTCAGGAATCGTAGAGGAGCGAGAAACGGAGGCTAAAATTTATAAAAAGGTCGTAAAGACGGATTCGATGATGGTCGGAAAGAGGGTTTAAAGGAAGGCTACAAGGAAGGAATGACTGGGCAATTTGGTTCGAATGTCGCAAATGTGGCAAGCCGTGTTATATTGAACCTGAAGATGAGGCGGCACGTAAAGAGATTTCAACAACGTTTATTGGATGGGGTCATAGTCCTGTACTGAGAACAAAAGAATAAATGATCTTCTCATTCCAGAGGGGTTCTCTGAACTTTTATTGGCGGCCGAGCGGACAACCAGTTCGAAATCGGACGAAAAGAATGAATAAGATGGTGATAAGATAAATCCTGCGTTTGCTTTGCTTCCTGAACAACGGCGTTCCATCCATGGTTTATGCGGTCTGTGCTGTGCAGTCTGTGCTGTGAGAAGCGGTTTTGAGATAACACTTGTTGCCAATATGTTCTGTTTTTATTCTATTGGTGGCCATTCCAACTTAATCGTCGTTGATCATTAGAATTGGCGCGATCGGGCACACCTCTCTTAACCATAACTTGGTGCGGTGCTGGTGCGCGTAAGCCCTTCTATTTTTAATATCCCATACCATATAATATACCAGCATAGCATGAATGGTACAACCATGAACCTGTTGGAAGTGGATGATAGCAGCTGGGAGCAAGACGTAGAGCTTTCGGAGCTACCCGTGCTCGTGATGTTCTTCAGCCCTGCCTGCGTCCACTGCAAGGAGATGGAGCCGTATTTCATCCAATACGCGCAGGAGTACGAAGGGAAGGTCAAATTCGCGAAGCTCAACATCGTCGAGAACATGTTCACCGCCGAACGCTACGGGGTGATGGCTACCCCGACCTTCACGTTCTTCTGCCAGGGCAAACCCGTTCAGAACCTTGCGGGCGCCGCCTACCCCACGCTCATCAAGAAAATGATTGATGAGTCGCTCCAGTACGGAGAGCAATGCCTGGAGAAATCAACACCTGTACGATTCGACCCGGCGTATGCGTGAGGGGAAAAGAAGGAATAAAAGTTAGCGATTGAAATCTAATAAAAGGAGAAAAAATTACTTTTCAGCCTTTTCCCATAAGAATACCGACCTTAGGTTCTTACTCCAAGGCCTTAACACTATTTATTCTGGCTTTTCATTGATTACGGCATAGGATGACCTATTTTCGGAGGTCCGTGGATACGTAAGAGATCCCGATAAAAAACGCGTTAGCACTAAACAAAAATTTTGGAGGGAAAAAAAGAAAGGGATGAAAAGGGAGGTGATGAGATAAGGTATGACTTTAAGAGGAGGTAAAAGAGGAAAGAAATTCCCAGCGGTATTGACACTTTTAGTTATCGTCAGTATTAGTCTTGCGGTGCTTTTGCCTGCTGTTTCCGCGGATACCGATGGAATAGTGACTACCAACGCTTCGGTAAATCCGGGAGAGATACGTATTGGAGATACGACGAGAGTAACATTGACGATAAATAGTGTTAATGTGACAGAAAAGGTACCGGTGGATGTGATGCATGTGATAGATAGGTCTGGAAGTATGGGCTGGTATGGTGACGTGATACATAACAATTCAGGCTTATTAACCTTTGAGTGGACAGAAATCGACAATTTCATTATAAATTCATCAATCACTACATTCGATGTTCTTTTGGAGACCAATTCTGACGATACAAAACAATATTTGCAGATAAAGAGTCCTTCTGGCGTGTGGTATGGCTATAACTGTTATAATCCTGATGGCATTTCTTATCGTCATTATGCTGGTAGAGATCATATCTGCTTGTATAGTGGTAGAGTGGAGAGTGGCACATGGGAAGTATACGCAAGAGGAGACGTTGTTGGTAGGCCCTATGTCTTGGCAGTTCAAGTTCCGCCTATTAGGCTTGATGCAGCTAAGGATGCGGCAAAGACTTTCGTGGGGTTGACGAGCGATCAGGACCAAATGGGCGCTGTTTCTTTCAGTACGTATGCCACACTCAACAAGCAATTAACTCTGCTTGACATACAAGAAAACAGAACTTCTGTTAATTCAACCATAGATGATTTGAGTGTGTCTTCTTCTACCGGAGTAGGTGAGGGTATTAATAAGGCAAAAGCGGAGCTTACAAGCACAAGAAGCAGAGACGATGCATTAAAAGTAATGGTTCTTTTATCAGATGGCGTTTCCAACAGTGGAAGCGACCCAAGAACAAGGGCACAAGAAGCCGCAGATGAAAATATAAAGATTTTCACGGTTGGATTTGGAGAAGCTGACCATGAATTGCTAAATGATATTGCGGATATAACAGGAGGGAACTATTACTATGCACCAAGCGGGAGTGATTTGCAGGAAGTTTATAAGACCATTTCGGAAGATATAGCTGCAATGGCCAGTCGCACTCATGCATATTACGTGCTTCCCGATGATGTTGAATACATGGGAAATGCAACGAGGGAACCAAGCAAAATCATAGGGAATACTTTGAGATGGGATATAGGGGATTTAGCGCCCGGGACACCGTGGGATGTTTCATTTGATGTGCGTCCGACAACAATGGGAACAGATATTCCAGTAATTATGGCGCCATATTCGAGAGTGACTTACGAAACAACAGAAGGAGAAGAGGGTCATGTGACAACAGGAGGTAATATCTACTCTTATGAAGATCTGACTTTCGGGTTTGTGGTGCATGAGGGGGCAAACCCCGGTGACAATTTTGAATTCCATGACCACGCAATTGGGATGAATGTCCACAGCAACAGTACATCCATTCACACAGTCACAGTATCAGGAAGCACTGCTACTTTCTCAGGTAACGCTACGGTCAATGGCGTAAGTGGATACGAATTCATCGTGCATGTTGAAGACAACGCAGAGTCAGGAGATATATTTATGATAACAATCACAGGCCCCGACGGATTTAAATACACCGCAGGTGGCGTGCTTGATGGAGGTAGTATCCAGACTCATAAGGGCTCGTCAGAATCCGTGCCATTCCCGGCGGCATTGTCTGTGGATGTGAACGGCTGTAGATCGGAAGGTTTAGATGTTTTTGTCCCACCAGAATGGAAAGTAATAGGAGAGACAGTAGGTATTACCGGTTATGCAGTAGTTGACAATCCCGGAAGCAAAGCAGCAAACGTTAGTGTAAAATTATGCGTTGATTACCCCGCCATGGGCTACACCATGGGCCCGGCCATAGACGAAGCTCCCACCATAGGGCACACCATGCACAAGAGCATAAGCACAGTAAATGCGGGTGAAACAAAGAATATCACAGTTTCCACTACGTGGATACCGATGTCCAGCGGAAAGCATTCCATCTCAATATATGTGTATGAGCACAGGGATGATGGAACAGAGCTTTGGACGGAATCACAAGGACCAAACAGCAAAACAGTGAATAAAACGATATACATAAGAAGGGTAAGCTAAATATTTTTTTATTTTCTTTTTTATTTTTTATGTAAATCAAAAGATTGAAATGCAAAATCCGAAAAATCTCCTAACCCAAAACCCTTAGCGGCCATGGAAGAAGCGGTAAGAAGGGAGTGAACACACCGAGTATTTCTGAAACTTAAGCGTACCACGGAGAAGAGAAAATATGATTCTCAGATCACTACAGATCACCACAGCTCATTACAGTTAACCATAGATAACATTTTTTGTAAAAAGCTAAAAAGTAATAGTAAAGTATGGGGATGGTGAAAATTGAGGTTTTTAAGTTCTTTTTGATGTGCCCGGAATATACCCTGATTCTAAGAAACATCATATGCAATATCAACCAGTCTATCACGCCCTTAAGCGATCAGTATGCACAGCCAAAATGTAGATGCCAGTTCAAGAAGACTTGCGAGAATTCTCAATCCAGAGTAACCGCTTAAGCAAGCAAGAAGGAATATAATGCAAGCATACAGCACAAACGTATCAGTTGGAGACCTTGCCCTCTTCTTGATGAACTCAAGATCATTCTTTATATTACCCCACTTTTTAGCTTGCTCGATAGTCCGTATAAACCAAGGATGTGTATATTTAAATGGCGATGCAAGATGTACTCGAACAGCAAAGACGAGCGATGAAACATATACCAAGTAATATCTATGTATTATAACGATAGAAATTATCGCAACTACGGAAATTGCAACCAAAAAATAACCAATAAAGGTCTCTATTACTTCTTTTTCAACACCCAAGTTCTCTGAGAAAGTTAAAATAGCAAACAGAGCAGTTAGTAAAGAAAACATGATTGTGATGACATATCTTACATGAGAGTGAAAGAGTTCTAGTGTTTTGTACACTTCTTTTCTCGAAGGGGTAAGGATCTTTTCTATGTCCACTCTCTGAGGTACCCCCTCGCACAACCAAGCAGGGATCTCAATTTCCTCCCTTTGTCGCCTCTCTTTAAAATAGCCTATTAATTGATTTAATCCAAGCGCAAAAACAGCACCTACCAGTACACCTATTAAGAAGGCAGCCAAAATTTCTGATTAAACCATATTGTTCAAGAGTTGATGTTTAGCTTATTTATATCTTCCTATGTCAAGTATAATTTCTTTGGAATTAAAAGCTATTTATTCATCTCCCTTACCCTCTTGGGAGGTTCGTGAATCCGCACATCATTCCAGTACCTATCGTATATCCCTTTGAGGTCATCGAAAGCTAAGGCTGAGTAGTGTATGAGGTCAATATCACCGTTTATAGAGTGCCCCATCAGCCTCTTCTTCACTCCTGTTGGCATCCCAAGCGTGCAGGCGATATCTTTATCTTTGGATACACCTAATGTTAACATCATGAAAACGACAGAATATACCCACATCAGAGTTTCTAAGGAACTACATGCTATATTGAAAAGCGAAGCGGAAGCGAGAGGGATAAGTATAGCTAACTACATAGATGAACTTCAATCTAGTATTAAATCAATTAAAGCCCTTGTTTCAAGTGATAGTGATGTTAACATTGATAATATAGCCCAATCTACCAAAAACCCCTCAAAAACGTTAAACCTCAAAAATCTTGATAGTCCCGAGAGGATTCGAACCTCTGTCACGGGCTCCAAAGGCCAGTATGCTTGACCGCTACACCACGGGACTTCTTTTCTTTTACGTTATCCAATTATCTCTTTCAGCATTAAAAACTTTTTTTCTTGCTCTGAAATGCATGCATCCACAAATCTACGGCATCTTTTGCCTGACTCGATCGAAGTGATCTATTCCCTATTCCTTTGTTACTCCTCGCTCTCGCTTTCCCAGGCCTGCATATACCGCAACCCTAACTCCTTCAGCCGTTTTTTATCAACATTAGCGCCGACCGAGTACTTCTCCATGAAGTGCTCGTACTCCGTATGTAACGAACGAGACATGGGACGTTCAGTAGAAAGTAACTCGTTATCCCGCTTGAACTCGTATTTTATCTCAAAATGAACTGCAGACCGTGTCAATCGCTTCAGCTCGTCAAAATCAAGTGAATGATAGACCTGCATGGGTATGTCCAGCACCTTTAACCGCACTACTTTATCTCCGGGGTCGCATTCCTGGATGCGATCCGTTATAGCGCGTTTTATCTCCTGCGCATCGAGCGTGCTACAAACAATGGGCTCCAAATCCTCCATCTCCCGCGTTCTCAATTCGTGAAATATAATCTCTTTTTCATCATCTTCGCTCAAACTGACTTCCAAGAAGCCTTTAGCCTCGTTCACCTCGTTAAAGCTGAATCGTTCGGTTGAACCCGCGTAATATGCGTTGTCTCGTACTCTTATGTATTTGTGATAGTGCCCCAGTGCGAGGTAATCGAAGTTGGTCAAGTCGTGAATAGTAATCAGTTGCTCGTTGAATTCGTCCATTAAAAACATCTGCTTTCCCGCGCCGTAAACGCCTGCATGGAGCAGTGCGATATTAAAACCCGTGTTGTCGCGGTTCAACCGCATTTTCTGCTTCTCACTCTCTATATCCTCGCAATGAGGAATCGCATGAACCTTTAGATCACCAATTTCAACGAGTTCGTATTTATTTCCATAAACTACGTGAACACCGGGAATATGCTCAAACAGGCTGAATACACTGCCCGTCTCTTTCAAACGGGGCGTTTCGTGATTGCCTGAGATCACCACAAAAGGGATGCCAGCTTCGCTTAACCGTATTAATTGCCCGAGCACGAACGAAATAGCACGATTCGTTGGTCGCACGGAGTCGAACAGGTCACCCGCGTGTACTATCACCTCGGGCTTTTCAGCAACTGCATAGTCCACAAATTGCTTGAATGCCGCGTAGGTGTCCACTTCACGTTGGTTCAGCCCGGTCGCTTCGTCCATCCTCCGGTATGCCGAATAGCCTATATGCGTGTCTGCAATGTGGAATATTCTCTTCATCGCACTTTCTTTTTTTAAAAGAACCTGCACTAAGAAAAACGTTATTCATCATAAAAGTATTACGGAAACATTTTTGTTGCATACTGCATTTGGCCCGACCACGTTTCTGGAGTCTGTTTTTTTAACTCACTTCAACATCTTCCGCAGCACATCCACATCCGCTTCTACCTCTATTGGCGGTTCGCATATCTCTATTACGCGCTCAGGGTCTTTCAAGAGATGTCCCGTGGTAATGCAGACAATTCGCTCATCTCGTTCTACTACTCCCATCTCAACTAATTTCTTCAACCCGGCAATTGACGCTGCACTTGCAGGCTCCACTCCGATGCCTTCCAACCGTGCCAGCTCGAGCTGTGCCTCTGTTATCTCATCGTCAGTCACTGATTCCGCAACGCCTCCGGATTCCCTTATAGCGACTAAAGCCTTTGCAGCATTCACCGGATTTCCGATTCGTATCGCAGATGCAATGGTTTCTGGTTTAGCTTCTGGCGTTATCTCAGCTTTTCCTTCTTTTAAAGCCCTTACTATAGGTTTCGCACCCTCTGCTTGAATGCCCGTCATCTTTGGTATAGCGTCGGTGATGCATAATGTCTTCAACTCAGAGAAGCCTTTAAAAATCGCACTTATGTTCCCCGCATTCCCGACTGGCAGAATAAGCCTATCCGGCACTTCCCAGCCACGTTTCTCGGCAACCTCAAACGCTATAGTCTTCTGTCCTTCCAATCGGTACGGATTCACGGAATTCAATAAGTATAGGCTTTCTTTTTCGCAGAGCACACGAACAACCCTTAAAGCATCATCAAAATTGCCCTTTAGCGAGAATACCTGCGCACCATGCATCATCGCCTGCGCTACTTTCCCTAACGCTACCTTGCCCTTGGGAAGAAGGACATAGCACGGAAAACCAGCCTTTGCCGCGAAGATCGCGAGTGACGCAGACGTGTTACCCGTAGATGCACATGCGACACCTTTCACACCCAATTCCACTGCTTTCGTTACACCAACGGTCATTCCACGATCTTTAAACGAACCTGACGGGTTCAGTCCTTCGTGTTTCACCCACAAATCCGAGATGCCCATGGCTTTTGCCAGTCGATCACACCGGTACAGCGGCGTATTTCCCTCGTTTATCGTTATCGGCTTGGTTTCGTCATCGAACGGTAATAACTCACGATATTTCCACACGCCCTCTCCCCTCGCGTTTACGATTCTCTTTACATCTACTTTAGAATAATCGTACTTTATGTCCAGCAGCCCGCCACACTTACTGCACGTATAGATTACATCTTCCTTCGAGTAGCGTGCGCCGCATCGTATACATTCTACTTCGTATTCTTTCATGGCTAAACCTTCACGTCAATGGTATGTATTGATAGAGATAATAAGAATATAAAGGAGGCGTGCGTTTTAATTTTTCGTTCAATAAAGTTGCAATCTTTGGTAAATAAGGTTGATAAGTTATACACAATTGCAAATCGAGCCACGAGCTAACTAACAATCAGGATCATCGAGAAGCTCACTTAAATCGCTTATAACAAATTCATCCTCTTTTCTTACCTCATCCTTTACGTTCCTTTTTCGCGCTCTATCCAGATAATAAGCAGTTATGCCGATTTTGCGTGGATTGAGAAAATCAAACACCCAATGGTCACCGGTATGAACAACCGCCTGCGGCTTCACAGCCAGAATCTCACACACACGTGCGAAGAACCCGTTGGTCTTCTTTACCTCGCCGAAATCAGACGTTGCTGAGAACACATGCGAAAAGAATCTTTTGATAGGTTCAATCTGGAATTCAATGAATTCAGTTGCCGCGTTTGAGCTTAATATCAGGTCGTAGCCTTCTTCCTCCAGCACGGTCAGAACACCTTCTACTTCCTCGTATATCATTATCTCGTCTTCGTATTTCTTGAAGAGCGTCTCGTACGGGATGTCCAAACCGAACTTCCGCAGCCAGTAATCTATGTTATACCACTCTATCCGGTGCTCCCCGATATTATCATACTCGCTCTTTACATATTCAAACGCATGCTCAAAGCTCAAACCTTCCGTCTCCGCATAAGCCTTCGGAATTCCTTGTAGCCAAACGCAATCTACAAATCCCGGGCTCACTAAAGTGCCGTCAACGTCAAAAGAGACCACTTTTATGTCTTCCCGTGCTTGTCCTGCTCGTAACATCTTCTCACTCCCCCTTCAGGTGGAATACATATGCAAAATCCCTCTTCTCCACCGGTATAATCTCGTCCAGAATTCGCTCAACTTCTGCTCGCGTGCACCCACCTGCAACTACCTCGCCCTCGAGTATCGCAAACCAGGCATTCCTCAGCCCTATCTTTGATAAGCATCTACCATACGTCCGTGCATGAACTTTGCCCATCTCCTGATGATAAACCGTTAAAAGGCTTGGATCCTTCTTAATCAGCCTGTCTATCTTACCCCCATATTTCAGTCGCATCGCCTCACTGCTCAAATATGATTTTAAGCGCTCTTCGTCGCTATCTTCTATCTCCACCCACGGAAGAGAGGTTATAATGCCAAATCGCGCTTTTGCTTCTTGATATCTCTCTTTCAAATCCTGCCGAATACCCGGACCGAAACTGACGGGGGAGGGAATCAAGAGACCATCGTAGATAATTTGACCTTTAAAGGGTAGAAGAACCGCTTTGAGGTAAACCGGAAGTTCTTGGCTAACTATATCCTGGAAATCACTCACAAGTGCAAGCACACCATACGCCTTCGGTGGCGAACGGTTATCGAGAAAGATCGCATACTTCTTGAGATAGCGGAACAAATAGAACTCAGCCTTAAGGAAGTTATTCCAACTGCGAACTATCTCTAACGCGTTCTGCGAGAAATTGAAAGGTTTCTCCTGCACAAAGGCATCAATCAACCCGGGTTGCCCGTATAAAGCTTCTCTGATTTTGTTTATCTCTTCGGATGGTAATTGCATGAACTCGTCAATGGTGGTTACACTCCTAATTATGCCTTTTTGCTGGTTTGTGTAAACAAGCAATGCCGGATACAGTTTATAAAACAGTTTAGTATCCTCTTCTGATTGTTTCATTTTTCTATTCCCCCTCCCTCGCTGAGCCCCTCATCAAAGTCTATGGGGTCCTTATGCCAGCGTTCTTCTTTCAGTGTCTCGTATACATTGAATACTATTGGACAGACAGAGCAATTCGCTATAACCTCCATAAGTCTAAAAACAAAACCCTCTTTGTGTAAATGCGGGTAAGACCTGCAATCCTTGGGACGATATGCATATAGCCAACAGGAATTATCTTTTAAGAAAGGACATGGTTTCATCTTAAATTTAAGACCGTCTTCATCTTCAACCAGATATTCTTCGTAAAACTCAGCAGTAGATATTCCCAATCCCGCAGATAGCTTTACTATATCATCTTCGTCTAAAACTGGTGTAACCATCTTACAACAGTTTGCACATGCTTTGCAATCTATTTTTGACGAAATCTCTTTGGACAACCTGTGCACAACTGCATCTATCTCCTCCGGTGACATATTGCATTCTCTCAAATAGGCTCGGAACGCCCAGTTCTCCTCAGCTTTTTCTTTCGATGCCTCTTTAATTATCGCGATGTCCGTTTCCATCGTTTCTAAATGTAACAAAAAGCACTAATCCCCTATCTCCTCAAACCCTTCTTGTAACTTTTAATTTTTTCTTGATACCTTCGGCAATCCAATTCTTTAGGAGAAGGTTAGAGCTAACGCCCTCTTCAAGCGCTATCTCCCTCACCGATCTCAAACGGTCCTCTCCCAACGGAATAACCAAAACCCCTTTCTCACGTGTAAATGTAACTTGGACTTCTGCATCTTCCATATCCCAAAAATATTCTGTCGAATCGTGAGTATCCCAAAATTTCCCTATCTCCTCTTCCGTCATAAATCTTGGAATTTGTCTTATAATAATTTTTAGAAATTAATTTTAAAGCGTTGTGGATATTACCCCTTTTGCTGCGTCCAATCCCTTACCTTCCTCTTCTATAAACTTATTTTCCATCAATACATGTTCCAATACCTTGATAGTCCTCAAAATTTCCGTGCTTGTTATATTCCCCATTGAGGCTATCCTGAAGATCTTACCTTTCAGTTCTCCCTGCCCTCCTGATACGACTACACCTTTTTTCCGCATACCGCCTCTAAGCTGCTCATCGGTGATGCCATTCTCCAGTGGCATGTTTATCGCCGTAACGGTGTTCGAGTAATCGCTTACCGCGTTTAGCTTCGGGAATAAGCTCAGCCCCAAGCTTGTAACTGCCGCTCGAATCGACTTTGACAGTGTTCTATGTCTTTTTACCCTTTTTTCCATACCTTCCTCTCGTATCACCGCTAAAGCTTCATGTAGCGCGAAGAACAGAGGCAAAGCCGGTGTGTAAGGTGTTTGTTTCTTCTTAAAACTCTTCTTATACGCAACAAGGTCTTGATAATAAGGTCTGCTTGGGTTTTCCTGTATCAAATCCCACGCCCTCTCGCTAATTGAGAGTGCTGCTAATCCCGGTGGTGTGCCCAGGCATTTCTGCGAGCCTACAATCGCGATGTCCGCGCCAAACTCGTCCACTGGAACGTTATCACCGCCTATTGACGTGATGCAATCGAGCACGAAAACGAGATCGTGCTTCTTCGCAAGTTTCCCCACTTCCTTTGCAGGATTGAGTATCCCTGTAGATGTCTCATTATGCGCCATCGTAACGACCGTAGTATTGGGTCTATTCTCCAACGCTTCCTTTACCCGTTCTAATTCTATCGAATGTCCCCATTCGAAATGAACAGGTGTAACATCCGCTCCATAGCGCTCCGCAATCTCTGTAAAACGCTCACCAAATTTGCCGTTCGCTATCGTTACACATCCCATCTCCGTTTTCCCAGCGCCATTCGTCCTCTTGATAATATTCCCTATAGCTGCTTCCATTGCGCATGTCCCAGACCCGCTGAGCACGAAGAGGTCATTACTCGTTTGAAATATGTTCTTAAGGTTCTCGACAATCTCGCCGTATATCTGTGAGAATTCGTCTCCTCGGTGGGTTATCATCGGCTTTGCCATCGCTTCGCGAATACGTGGTATCACCGGTACCGGTCCCGGGATCATTAACAACTCTTCTTCCATTTTAATCGCACTATTTTTTTCTTTAAAGCATATAAAAGCCTGACACTTTAGCTTTTATTTTAATTTATACTGATAACATAATAAATGAATAGGAGAATAGATGGGAAACGAAGAAGAGAAAGATAAATCAGTGATATTACGGGTAGCCGAGGCGTATCATCGGGATGCAGGTAGATGGATAGCACGAATGGATACGGAGACGATGCGAGCGCTGGGGCTCATACCCGGAGATGTAGTAGAGATAGAGGGTAGGAGTATTGCCACAGCTATTGTGCATCCCGCCTATTCGCCGGATAGTGGTAAGTCAATCATACGCATAGATGGCAATATAAGAAGCAATGCTGGTGTCGCCATAGATGATAAGGTGAGAGTGAGGCAGACAAAGGCGAAAGATGCAAAAAGAATTACGCTTGCACCTACACAACCGATAAGAATTGCAGGTGGCGAACGATACTTATTAAGCCGATTGAAAGGTGTGCCAATTACTAAAGGGCAAATCATAAGGATTGAATTGTTGGGCAACCCTGTTTCTTTTGTCGTTACTAATACAGTACCCGCGGGCACGGCAATTCCAAATATAGATACGGAGATTGTGCTTCGTAAGGCGAGAGAAGAGAAGATAGGCGTTCCTCGTGTGACTTATGAGGACATCGGTGGGCTAAAGCGGGAGATAGGGATGATACGGGAGATGATAGAACTACCGCTAAGGCATCCTGAACTGTTCGAGCGGCTGGGGATAGAGCCTCCAAAAGGTGTTCTCTTGCACGGACCGCCGGGAACTGGGAAGACATTGATAGCGAAAGCAGTGGCAAATGAGACCGACGCCAATTTTCATTCGATTTCTGGTCCTGAGATAATGAGCAAATTCTATGGAGAAAGTGAACGACACTTGCGAGAGATATTTGAGGAAGCGGAAAAGAACGCTCCTTCTATTATTTTTATTGATGAGTTGGATTCAATAGCGCCGAAGCGGGGAGAGACAACCGGAGAAGTGGAAAGAAGAGTAGTCGCTCAGCTTCTCTCTTTAATGGATGGTCTTGAATCGCGTGGGCAGGTGGTAGTAATCGGTGCTACGAATAGAGTCAATGCACTTGATGAGGCATTGAGAAGAGGAGGTCGTTTCGACCGCGAGATAGAGATCGGCATCCCAGACAGAAATGGTCGTGAAGAGATCATGGAGGTGCATACGCGGGGAATGCCACTTGCGGAGGATGTAAATCTAAAAGAAGTCGCAACGCTCACGCATGGATTTGTCGGTGCGGATCTCGCGGCGTTATGTAAAGAAGCTGCTATGCACGCGATCCGGAAAATACTACCGGAGATAGACATAGAGAAGGATATACCGCCAGAAGTGATGGAGCAGCTGACCGTTTCAAAGTACGATTTCAGTGAAGCGTTAAAGAATACAGAGCCTTCTGCGCTAAGGGAGGTATTTGTGGAAGTGCCGAATGTGAAGTGGGATGACGTAGGTGGCTTGGAACATGTGAAACAGGAATTAAAGGAGGTGGTGGAGTGGCCACTCAAATATGCTGAGGTGTTCTCTCAGTTAAATACAAAGCCGCCAAAAGGTATCCTTCTGTTTGGACCACCGGGTACCGGAAAGACGATGCTGGCAAAGGCAGTGGCAAATGAGAGTGAGGCAAATTTCATCTCGGTTAAAGGACCAGAGCTCTTGTCGAAGTGGGTGGGAGAATCAGAGAAAGCGGTTCGTGAGATTTTCAGAAAGGCGAAGCAAGCTGCTCCCTGTATAATCTTCCTGGATGAGATTGATTCAATCGCACCGGTACGAGGTATGGGTTATGACTCGCATGTAACAGAGCGCGTCGTTTCACAGATATTAACCGAGATGGACGGATTAGAGGAGCTGAAGGATGTGATCGTTATAGCGGCGACAAACAGACCGGATATGGTAGATCCTGCATTGCTCAGACCTGGAAGACTTGATAGATTGATATACCTCCAAATACCGGATAAAGAAGCGAGGCAGAAAATCTTCGCGGTTCATCTAAGAGGTAAACCCCTTGGAGATGATGTGGCTATAGAAGATCTTGCGAACATGACTGAAAAATATGTCGGTGCGGATATAGCGGCCATCATTAAAGAAGCGGTAATGGCTGCTTTGCGTGAGTTACTCGCTTCCGGAATAACCGAGGAATACATGGGGGATGCTGTAAAGAACCTCGTAGTAAAGAAGCAGCATTTTGAAGCCGCTATTAAGGGCTTGAAGCCGACTACAACCCCTAAAGCACAACAGGAATTTGAAGAGAAAGCGGAGGATTTGGTGAAACATGCTTATGCGTAAACGAATAATGATAGTAGGAGTAATGAACTAAAAATGGGGAAGCATCAAAAAAGGATAGCTGCACCTCGTAGCTGGAAAATAGAGAGAAAAACATCATACTGGGCGGTTAACCCAACACCGGGACCGCATCCAAAGGATAGAAGCATGCCCTTGCTTTTAGTTGTGCGGGACATGCTGAAGTTAGCGGACAATAGTAGAGAGGCAAAGCGGATATTGAACGAAGGCAAAGTAGTCGTCAATGGCAAAGTAAGGAAAGACCATAAGTTCCCGGTAGGCATCTTTGATATTCTTTCCATTCCTCTTGTAAAGGCTAATTATATGATGCTCTTGGACAGGAAGGATAAGTTATCACTGGTGGAAATAGAGGAAGAAGCGGCATCGAAGAAGCTGTGCAGGGTGAATGGGAAGAGAATAATCAAAGAGGGTGCGATACAATTGAACTTGCATGACGGTAGAAACATTCTCCCCGGAGAGTCCGGTGCGGACATAAACACGCACGACTCATTGCTGATTTCCATTCCTGATAATGAGATATTGCAGCACTTTGCGTATAAAGAGGGGTGTAAAGTGGTGGTGATTGGCGGTAAGCACTCTGCCCAGACAGGAGAAATAGAGGAGATACGGATAGTGGAAAGTTCGCAGCCAAATGTCGTGCGGATAAAAGCTACAGAAGGTGAAGAGAGCTTCGAAAGTCGCGAGGATTCCGTATTCGTAGTGGGCGAGGAAAAAATAGAGGTGCCAGGATTGAGTATAGCATAATCAGGGCTATTTGGTATTATTAAACACCGGAAGCATCCAAGAAAGGAGAGTAAGGAAATGACAGAAAACCCGATGAGGAGAATAGAAGTGGATAAGGTAGTGATAAACATGAGTGTGGGCGAAAGTGGCGAGAAGTTAGCAAAGGCTGAGAAGCTGTTGGATTCCATTGCGGGTCAGAAATCGATTAAGAGAACAGCGAAGCGAACCCTCCAGCCATTTAGTATAAAGAAAGGTGAAGCCATTGCGTGTAAAGTCACGTTACGAGGAGATCGTGCACGGGATTTCCTTAAACGCTGTTTTAAGATACAGAACAGACTTTTTAAGAGCCAGTTTGACACGTACGGTAATTTTTCATTTGGTGTTGCAGAGCATACTGACTTTGGCATCCGCTACGACCCAAAGGTGGGCATCTATGGAATGGATATTTGCGTATCGTTAAAGCGGCCGGGGTATAGGATACAGGAGCGGAAGCTGCAAAAGAAGAAGCTGCCACAGAAGCAGAGGATAAACAGAGCTGACGTCTTTAGTTTTTTTGAGGACGAGTATGGCTTAGAGCTGGTGGAGGACGTAATGTAGCCTTTCTCAGCTTGCCTTTCTTCATTTTGGACTAAAACAATAGAGTAGAGTAGAAAGAAGATAAGATCATGCACATCGGCGTTATCACCTGTGAAATTTTACGGAAAGAGATACGAGATCTGATCAGGGAGACCGGTGTGAACGATATTTTTTTCGTACTGCCTGAGACCCA
>Ga0307377_10003099_pt1 | contig 19047 bp, 11 predicted proteins | sample TR3MG_FD_202535 | JGI IMG/M metagenome (GOLD analysis project Ga0307377, IMG submission 202535) | Soil microbial communities from Risofladan, Vaasa, Finland - TR-3 | ecosystem: Environmental > Terrestrial > Soil > Coastal area > Acid sulfate soil | place: Finland: Risofladan, Vaasa | collected... | reverse complement strand
TTTCGTCCCAGATTAAGAGATCTACATCTTGGGGAGAACGTACGAAGCAAGGTGTAGCTTTTAAAGGTAAGGAACCTTTTTCATAGCCAATAACAACATCAACTTTTCCATCAGCCAGTAATTGGCGGGCTGTTTCTCGGATTTCTTTAGCTAGATTATTCATCCGTTGCACCCCCGTCATCCACTTTAAAGACCCCTTTATTAGGTCCCAGAGCAGTAACACGCTCAGTGACCCCTTTTACGACTTCAGCAAATCGCCCACCTTCGGCTGCCGATACCCAGGAAAAACTGACTCGGTCATCTTCCAATCCAACATGTTTTAAGAGAGATTGGATGAGAGCAAATTTTCTGCGTGCTACATAATTACCACTGATATAATGGCAATCTCCAGGGTGGCAACCAGAAACTAATACTCCGTCTGCTCCATTAGCCATTGCTTTTAAGATATACAAAGGGTTAATTCTTCCTGAACAAGGGACTCGAATCGTTCTGATCGATGCAGGATATTGAATTCTTCCTACACCAGCTAAATCTGCACCTGCATAACTACACCAGTTACACAAAAAAGCGGCTATTTTAGGCTTGAAAACATTAATATCTGGTTGGTTCACGTCTACCTGACATTCTCCCATAATCATCTACCTTCCCATAATTATTCAATTTATAGGGAGTTTAACATTTGTACAATTTGCTCATTAGTACACCCTCTAAGACTGATGGCACCACAACGGCAGCTTGAAGCACACGCCCCGCACCCTTTACACAAAGCATCGTTAACCACAGCTAAACGGTTTACCAAATCGACTGAAACCGCTTTAGCCGAACAAATAGATTCACACGTACCACAAGCAGTACATTTGCGTTTATCAACAAACGCATTCAACCCTGCCGATTCTACCATTTCCTTAGACAACGCCACACCAGCGCGCCCTGCAGCAGCTTTGGCTTGAGCAACAACTTCTTCCATGTTCTTAGGACTATGAGCTATCCCTGCCATAAATACTCCATTAGTACTAAAATCGACAGGGCGCAATTTCATATGTGCTTCTAAGAAGAAACCTTCGGCGTTTAAGGGGATTTTGAACCACTTAGAGAGCTTCTTGCCGTCTTCAGGAGCTTTAATGGCAGCAGCTAAGCATAGAATATCTGTTTCAATTTCCAAGGGGCGATCTAGGACGTGATCCCGTACCGTTACAACGAGGGTATCCCCTTCTTTAGTCAAGACAGGTTTGTCATTCTCACTATAGCGAACAAAAATTATTCCTATTCGTCTCGCTAATTCATAATCCTCTTCAAAGTAACCGTAGGTTCTCATGTCGCGGTAGAGGATGAATACATTAGCTCCAGGATTCTTGGTTTTGACTTTAAGAGCTAATTTAACAGATTTTGTACAGCAAGTACGGCTACAATAAGGATTTTCTTCATTACGAGAACCGACGCATTGGATAAAGACATAGTTTTGTGCATTTTCCAACTTGGAATCATGATTAACTAATGCTTCATCCATCTCAATTTGAGTCATTGCTCGGTCATCTTGTCCGTAGAGGTATTCCGTAGGCTTATATTCTTGACCACCAATTGTAAGGAGTGCTACACCATGCGCAATCTGTTCGCCATTATCTAAAGTTGTTGTAAAGCTCCCTAAGAAGCCTCCAACCTCTTTAATGCCAACACCGACATGGAGTTTAATGTTCGAGTGTTTGCTAACGCTTTCAATCAGATCCGCAACAAACGCTTTAACATCTTCTCCTCTGAATCCTGTAGAGAATCTTTTAGCGATGCCACCCAAAGTCTTATCTTTTTCTACCAGATGAACTTCATACCCTTGATCAGCTAAAGATAAGGCACTCGTCATCCCAGCCACTCCACCACCAATAACCAGGGCCGCATGGTTCATGGCCATAAATATCGGCTGAACTGGTTGCTGCATAGAAGCACGAATAATTGCGAGTTTGGTTAGATCTTTAGCTTTTTCAGTGGCTTGCTCAGGCTCATTCATATGCACCCAAGAACATTGGTCACGAATATTGGCCATGTCAAACAAATGAGCGTTTAAACCGGCTTCTCTCAACGTTTCTTGAAATAAAGGCTCATGTGTCCGAGGACTACAGGAAGAGACTACAACTCTGTTAAGTTTTTGTTCGCTAATTAGAGCCTTAATGGAGGCCTGTGCATCTTGAGAACATGCATAGATTTTTTCAGTAGCATAGACAACAGTAGGCAGAGTCTTGGCATACTCAACGACAGCAGGGACATCTACAACGCTACCAATATTGACACCACAGTGGCAAATAAACACACCAGTCCTGATGACATCTCCAGCAACTTGCAATTCTGGTGGATATTGCTTTTCACTTACCAAGGTTCCTCGCTCTTCAGATAATAAAGCGGAAGCAGCTCCGGCAGCTGCGCTAGCCTGGATAACTGTCTCTGGAATATCTCTGGGTCCACTGAAAGCTCCAGCTGCGAAAACCCCATCTCTAGATGTATTCACACCAGTCAGAGTTTCAAGCTCAGCAAAACCGAATTTGTTAACCTTAAGATGTAATAGTTTGGCTAATTCTTTGGAACTATCCCCAGGTTCTATTCCTACTGACAGGACAACTAGATCGAATTGTTCCACCCCTATTTGGCCATCTTCTGTAGAATACCGAATGACAGCATCACCCGAGCCATCGACAGCTTCGGTTACTTCATAAATACGTGAGCGAATGAAGTTTACACCATGTTGATTCTTTGCACTGTCATAATATTTTTCGAAATCTTTGCCATGGGTTCTCATATCCATATAGAAGATCGTGGTATCAACAGGAATATGACTGTGCTCTTTAGCAATAACCGCTTCTTTAATAGCGTACATACATCAAACGCCAGAACAATAATTCTTATCAATCTTGACGTTTCTAGAACCAACACACTGAATCCAGGCAATTCTCTGTGGTTCTTTTTGATCAAAAGGTCTCACCAAATGTCCATCAAAAGGTCCTGAAGCACTTAAAAGACGCTCAAACTCAAGGCTGGTAAGGACACTCTTAATCTTGCCATACCCGTAATAATCCAATTTTGAGGCATCGAATACTTTAAAGCCTGGGTTAAGGATCATCGATCCTACTTCTACCTCGATCTCTTTGTCTTCCATCTGATGGTTGATCGCTCCAGCTTGACAAGCCTTTTCGCATTTTTTGCAAATGTCCTTGCCTTTGGCTCTACCACGTGTTTGATATAAACAATTCTTTTCATCGATTGCAAAGGCATTTGGGAAAGCTTGAGAATACTGCTTGTATGCAGCCTTACGCTTTCCTAAGCCCTGGTTAAATTCATCGTCAACTTTGACTGGGCATGCTTCAGAACACGCTCCGCACCCAGTACATTTGTCGAGATCAATAAAACGGGCCTTCTGCTTAATAGTAACTTTAAAGTTTCCAGCTTCACCCTCTGATTTGATAACCTGAGAATTAGTATAAATACGAACATTAAGATGGCGTCCGCATTCAACTAATTTAGGGGACAAAATACACATAGAACAATCATTAGTCGGGAAGGTCTTGTCCAACATAGGCATAGTACCGCCAATGGCTGACGACTCTTCTACTAAGTGGACTAAGTATCCCGACTCTGCCAAATCAAGTGCAGCCTGAATACCGGCAATCCCCGCGCCTACTATCAAAACAGCACCGACTTTATTTTGACTCATTACAACACCTCTTCATCCTTACTCATAATCATAAAGATAGTTAATACAATCACAATGTATTTATTCGCCATGAAATGCAAAAATCCTGCCTCAAACTGACAATGTTTTTTGAAAAAGTGTGATTAGTCCATTAGAAAATCTGATTATGGTCTAGAAACAAGTATACTTGTTCAGCTAAAGCTGAACATCGGGGACAACAGGTAGGGAGTTTACCCCACTTGAAGTGGAGACCGGGGAGAAAAGGACTAGAGGTCTGCAGTCGTGGATAAGATTGTGCTTTATTGTGTAAAAAAAGGAAAGCCTGGTATATGAAAGTCTTTGCGAAGCTCATTAGATATGACGATTTCTCGTCCAAGTGTAAACGAATAAAGTGTACAGCATGAGACGTTTATTTTAAGTAAGCGTTCAATCGCAAGAGCATAAAGTGAGAGTTGGAGGGTATACCGTTCCAGCAAGATCTGCTCCGGATCAGTTTCGCTGTTCTCCTTTTTGCCCGTGCTCATTGTCCGAAATGAATCTGTCTTATAGTCAATAATTTCCGCGTGAATTTTATGGTATTCATCCTTACTAATCAAAACAACATCGATGACGCCTTGAACTAAGATTTTCGATTGGCTCTCGGACGGAAAAGTTAACGTAAAAGGGATTTCTCGAAGTATTTGCTCTGCGCTAAAGAGCCGACCTCCCAGTTGAGAGCCCAGAAACTGAGTAATCTGACCTTGGTTTATACTATTTAATTGCTCTTGACTTAGAATTTCACGTTGATTAAGCGTACACAGAAATTGCATAACGACATTGATCTGTTCTATCTCGGGCAAAGTTCGCCACTTTGTTGCCCATTCTTCAAAAGGAAGGTGTTGCATTGCCGTGTGCATCGCAGTACCTCGTTCAGCAGCGGTAAGTTCCAGCACTCCTTGAAGAAATTTCGGGCGTTTCATGGAATCTGTATTTTTCAAAAGCTTCAAAAGCGGAGTTGCTTCCTCGTTGGCGTGCCAGTTGTATTGACGTTTCAATTCACTAACACTGGTTTTCGCTACCTGCCGAACAGAATTGAGGTGCGGATACCGCCAACTTAGCCTGCGGTTGACCTCAGAAAACAATTGGTCTGACGCAATTTCCTTTGCTTCGCTATTCTCAAAGCTCTTCACTTGACCTTCGTCTTGGCTATCTCCGAGACTATTTTCCCTACTTTCTTCCTTTCTCGATGTTAAACTACTATGAATCTGGATCTCCCAGCGTGAATTGACTTCCGGTATGGTTAAGGCTGACTGTCCCTCAGTCACGCCGAAGAGCTGTTCTGGATGGCGGGCTAACGCTGGGCCTATCCAATCCAGGAAGCATTTGGCACTGCGGAGCTGGCCGTCCGGTAAAGAAACCTCTTTCCATTCGAGAGTTCGATACCACTTGAGAAATGTCTTATCCAAGTTATCCATAGTCCCATAGAGGAACAATCGTTCTTTGGCACGAGTAAGGGCAACATAAAGAATACGCAACTCTTCTGCTAAAGCTTCTTGAGCCAAACGTTGTTTGACTGCATACTGGATCAAAGAAGGGTAGCGTACATTATTTTCAATATCAATGATTGGCATTCCTATACCTAATTTAGAGTGAAGAAGCACCTTCCCTTTTAGACTCTGTGTGTTAAACGTTCGTCCCAGACCGACAACGAAAACAACTGGGAATTCCAAACCCTTGCTAGCGTGAACTGTTATCAAACGGACGACGTCTTCAGTTTCTCCTAATGCACGAGCATTTCCCATATCCTTCCCTTGTCCCTGGAAGCGATCCAGAAAGCGAAGAAAGCGGAACAATCCGCGGTACCGTGTTGCTTCAAAGCGACTGGCACGGTCATAGAGTACCCGCAGATTGGCCTGCCGCTGAGCACCTGCCGGCAACGTTCCGACATAAGCCAAGTACCCGGTCTCTTCATATAGAGACCAGAGAAGATCAGCGAGTGATGTACGACGAGAACGTGTTCGCCAGGTTTGTAGCTTGAGCCAAATATCCGTAATTTTATCCTTCAATGTCGGAGCAGTGGCCAATATTAAAGTTGCTTTTTCAAGCCGTAGCTCCATGGATTCTTCATATAGTCCTAAAATCTGTTTGAAATAGTTGGTTCTTTCCGGAGATAGGCTTCTATTATCCAGACCAGCCCAAACTGCAAGAGTCAACGCTTCATAGAAATCTCCCTCGGGAAGAATCATTCTAATTTTACCTAATTCACTCCCGTTTAGGCCAACGAGTGGAGAACGCAGGACGGCAGCCAATGGAATATCCATACGAGGATTGTCGATGATCTTCAGAAGGGACAACATCGTCTCGACTTCACTGGCGCCGAAGTACCCAGTCGTCGTTTCTGCGTATACAGGGATGCCGGCACTCTGGAATTCTTCTACAAAAATTGGCGCCACGGCAGAGTAGGAGCGTGTCAAGATCACGATATCTGAATACTGCACAGGTCGAAAATCCATGAGTTTTTTATCATAAATCTGGAATTCTGCTCCGTGAATTAATTGCCGGATTCGTTCACCGACTAGACGTGCCTCGATCCGAACCTTATCGAGATCTTCTGGAGATATCGCATCTTCAGTTCCTGAGGTTATTTCATCTTCGCTACCTGAGCTACCTCCCTTAGGGTCGGACTCGGGGTCGTCCGAATCTATTATTTCCTCGTCTATGGAAGGATTGGTTAGCTGGTTTTTTATACTTTTGGGGTCAATAAGGTGAACCTCAATTGGCCCTTCTGCCGTGCGAATTTGATCTTGTCCAGTAACAAAGGACGCACCGTATTGTAAGGCGGCTAGATCGTCGTAAGAGATTTCTCCTGCACCTTTTGTCATAATCTGACGGAATAAAAAGTTAACCCCCTCCACCACCTCAAGACGACTTCGAAAATTGCGGTTCAGATCAATCACAATCTTCGTAGGAGGTATGCTGTCAAGCATTCCAGAGTTCCAATGTGGTAGGCTACTGTATTTGGCAAAAAATAAGCTTGGGTCCGCCATACGGAAACGATAAATACTTTGCTTGACATCTCCGACCATAAAGAGATTGGGGGACTCCTCTTGCCTTGATACCAGTTGCAAGATGCGTTCTTGAACGGGGTTGATATCCTGATATTCATCAACCAATACTTCTGCAAAATAATTCTGTAATCCTTGAGCCATCACAGAGGCCTCGCCCTTTTCCTCCAGTAATTGGAGGGCGAAATGTTCTAAATCGTTAAAGTCTAAGATGTTGCGATGCCCCTTTGCCACCGCATAGACTTGCGAAAATTCACTCACTAAGGTTCCAAGCGTTTGTGCCATAGTCCCCATCTCGCGTAAAGCGGGAAGCTGGTCTCCAAGGGGATAAGCAAAGACTTCATTGTTTAGAGAATTGAGTTTCTTCTTAGCCTCATCCCTAAGTTTTTTACATTCTTCTTGTAAAATCTTTTGAATGCACTCGTCGATTATTACTTGTTCTATTGCAGAATCCGATGCGAGTTCGGTATTTGAACCGGATTTAGCAACGGATTTCTTCTTTGCTTTAGTGCGTATGGCCGGTAGTTTGGGGTAATTGACAGCGGATTGGAATTGTTCTTCGACCTGAGCCCAATCACCTTCTCTTAAGGCGCGGTTTAATAACCGAACTCGGTTAAGATCATCTTGTAAAGTCTGAGCATAGAGGGTCGGCCCCCCTGGGCGCTGGGCAATTTGTTCTGCCCTTTCAAATAAGCTTAAACTTTCACTCACCCGGTCTAGTAGTCCTAGTCGAACGGCTTGACCCCATTCGCTCTGCATCATGGATTCAATATCGTCCCACACATAGGCCAGTTCTAGGCCCCTAAGCCATAGATCCGGGTTGGGTTGACTGTAGGCAAACCCATAAAGACGTAAAACATGTTCCATCAACGGTTGATCATCTCGATCCGAGCCAAAGGCATCGACAAGTCTTATAAAAGTAAGATCAACACGTTCATATAGGGTTTCAAAGAGCTCTTCAACTACGTCCTGACGCAAAAGGTCCGCCTCTGCTTGATCCGCAACCCGAAACGCTGGATCAAGTTCTAGCAGGTAAAAATACTTCCGAATTAATTCTAAACAGAACGAATGCAGCGTCGTAATACTCGCCCGATTAAGAAGGGTGCGTTGGCGGAGGAGACGCTCAACTTCACCAGTTTCTTGGGCAACAAACAAAGCCTCGTCCAAGGCCTTGCCGATACGTACACGCATCTCACTTGCCGCCGCTTTAGTAAAGGTTACTACAAGAAATCGATCCACATCCACTGCTTCAGTAGGATCCATGATTCGGTGAATTATCCGTTCCACTAATACGGCTGTTTTGCCTGACCCAGCAGCAGCAGCGACCAAGAGTTCCCCTCGTAAGTTGATAGCTGCACTTTGATCCTTAGTCCAGTTGGGCTTACTCACTCCAGACCGTCTCCTTCACTTAGTTGTTGTCTCTGTCTACCCCGGTTTTATCCAACGAGTTTACGCTAGTCTCCTGTGAACTCTTCAGGTTATCTTCCACTAATCCTTCGAGACGTCTCAAGACGTCTTCTTGTTTTAAGGCGGGAAGATCGCGGTATTGATTTTCGGGGAGATAGGGATCAAAGTGGCAAACGGGTTTATACGAGCAGTACTGGCAGCCCGTGCTCTTCCCTCGCCGATAAGGGGAGAGGGAAATATCTCCGTTTAATATCTCTTCACCTGTTTGCCGAAACCACTGGTGTAGATAAACACTGAGCAAGGAAAACTGATCTTCGGTCAGGACGTTTGATCCTTTTTTGAAGGATCCGTCTTTCTTTAATTTAAGCCCGAGTAAATCGGATTGCCCTGCGGAAAAGGAAGAATCCATGGCTTCTAATACGCGTGGATTGGCTAATAAATATCCGCTAACTTTGACGGCTTTAACGCGATGCTGCTCCAGCTCGTCCAAGCTAAGGGGGATTCTCTCCTCTAGCTGCGGTTCCAGTACAGGGAAATATAAAAAACCTGCGGGAATCTTCCGAGGTAAGACACTTTCAATTTCTGTTGCGACTTCGATACCTGTGTCTTCTGGACTGGTAACCTGCGAGGGCAAGGCTAAAGTTGTATTTAGCAAGACTTCAGCTCCTTGTAGGGCGACATTCAAATAGGTGAGCAGTTGAAGATTTAGCCCATAATAGATTGAATCCAACGCTAAGGATAATTCGCGTGATTTATAATCAAGAATACGCAAATACACTTCTCCATCTAAGAACGCGGCGTCTACGCGGTCGATTTGACCACATAAAACTAGTGAATCGTCCTCTGATAACCGGATGTCGACCCCAGGGAGTGTTTCTGTGGGGCCAAAACCAACTTCTAGCTGGATTGGAATAAATATCCCTCGGCGGGCATGCTCTCCGAGCACTCGAACAGCGTGGTGAACGGTACGCTTAAGTTTATGAGTTAAATAGCGATAGCGGGCGCTACTTAGAAGGATCTCATGCTGAAGACTTGGGGCGAGTTGCTCTGTCAGTTCACTGACGAGTGCCCAAGATTCTCCCTTCGTTAATTTTCCCCAATCTAAGCCTCGTTCTTGTAATCGAATTGCGAAATCATGCAGCAGAGCATGGAAGAATTCACCCATATTTGGACTCGATAACTGATAGGAGGACCTTTCACGTAGCTTCAGACCGTACCGTGCAAAATGTCCGAAAGGACACTTAGCAAATTGTTCTAAACGAGAAACACTTGCCTTCAGGCGTTTACCGTATAAGCGTCGCGCGAGTGGGCGTTGAATCCTGTCTTCCTGATTATGGGTCAAGAGACTAGCCTGCAATCGCTTCACTTGATTCTGGCGGATTGGATCCTGAGCCAGCCATAGTTCAGTAGCCTCCCAAAGGGGGGAAAGCGGTTCTCCCTGACGAAGTGTACGCAATTGCTCCGCATAGGATTTAAGGGCAAAATCTGCTTGAGTAATAAGCTCTAGGTCCTGCTGATCGCCAAAGAAATTCTCTTTGAGAGTTGGAAAAAGATGCTTTAGTCGTGTGACAACAGGCGAAACAATTAGTCCTTTACCTTCCTCATCAGTCAGTGGATAACAAACTACAAGTTTCTCTGTAGCCCGAGTCAGTGCTGTATAGATAAAGAACTGTTCCTCAAACGTCTGAGCCTTTCCCTTCGGGGCAAGAACAACCCCTGCTTTCTCCAATTGTTCCCTTTCCTCTGCGTCAAGTACGCCATCGGAGTCAGGTCGAGCAGGAAGTACACCTTCATTAGCGCCGAGAAGGAAGAGAACTCGTACTTCAGGATTCCGTGAACGATCCAATGACCCCACCAAGACTTGGTCAAGCCCAGGGGGAATCAGCCCGAGTTCGATCGCTTCTATCCCGGAAGCAAGAATTAAAGCGTAGTCCTCAAGCTCCAAGCATTCTTCTCCTAGTCCGGCGACGATTTCATCCATGACTTGGATGACGGCTTCCCAGATTTGTTCGTGTAGCTTGGCCTCGCTGAGTTCTCCCTTTTCCTGGGCCTCTTGTGACCACTTCTTTAAGGTCGCTGGAACATCAAGCCTTTCTAAGAAGGAATACAGAGTTTCAGTAACTTCCCGTACAGTTAAACACCCAGCTTTGGTATTCTGTCTGATCCTTAGAATAAATGGGGCTATCAGGGCATAAACAGTCTGTCTAGTGGAGTTAAGCTCCGCTTGAAACTTAATCTCGGTGGCAAGTTGTGCCTCGTTTTGCCCCAGAGACCATTGACGATGGTATCTCCATGCAACGTTCTTGTTCCAACCCTCACCATGTATTCCGTGTTCAAGCACGTAGTTTTCCAGACGGTCAATGGTATCCCTCTGAAGTGGGAAAAAGTCCGTCTTTAAACAGCGAAAAAGAGGTTCGTAAGCCCAATAACTCTCCGCAACTTCCGGTATGGATTGAATCAACTCAATCAAGGGATGATGCAGGACAGAGCGTTTATGATCTGAAAAATGAGGTATCTCATAAGCCGTAAACACCTGTGTAATCAGCTCATTATAGCTTGTGAGGTCGCGGGTCATAACCGCCATCTCATTCCAGCAGAGTCCTTCGTCCCTAGCAAGACGACGCAGTTCCCGCGCAACACCTTCCAGTTCAGCCCGCCGGTTGACGGCTGATAAGATTTGAATTCCTTCTACCATGGGGCTCTCTGGATTCACAGGGGATTCATTGAGCTTGGACATTGGAGCGTGAGACTGAACCTCCCCGTAAGCCACTGTCGGATAAGTAGAGAAATATTTTTCTAAATGCCAGAGCCAGGGATGTTTATAGCGTTTCGTACCCTCAAACAAGACGGGAGGGTGTAAAAGGGTACAGGTCTCCGTGGCAAGGCGTTGTAGATCCTGATAAGTATGCCAAGGGCCTGCAAATAACTCCTCTCCCACTTTAAATGTCCCCGGTTCCAGCTGGCGTTCATCTGCAAATAAAACCGGATCAAGTGGGGATGTTATGACAACTTCATTGGCCGTGTGCAGGATGATTTTTAAGACTTCTAATTCCTGAGGGGTGAATCCCGTAAACCCGTCCACCCATACTTGCGTCCTTTGTATAAGGGGTGCATAAGGGATTTTTTCTGCTAAAACTGACAGTTCATCATCAGGATCACGGACTCCTTGTCCTAAAGCTGCTTGAAATTCTTCATAAATAAGGGCTAAGTCTTGGAGTTTATCAAATAAAAGTCCGTTTGTATTTCTAACTTTACGCAAATCTACCGGTGTAATCCGGTAAGTTTTAAATTCTCCAATTGCTTGAGCGAGAAGATCAGCCATACCGGGCCGGGTAGCAGATCGTGCGAACGCTTTTAATTCAAGACGATGCTTTAAGAGGATTCGGCGAAGGAGCATCCGTTTGCCTATCGCACCGATTAGGACTTTTTGCCCTCCCCCGGTTTCAGAAAACACTCGCCAGCCCAGCCGCCGAAAGCTCAAGACCTGGGCTCGTAAACTTCCACCTAAATCGGGCGTATTGGATAAGGTCACTTCCATCTGATGGGTTGCCTGCTCGGGGACGAGAAGGATCAGTGGTGCTCCCCAAGGACTAAGCCGCAGTTCTTTGCGAATTTCTTCCATGCATAGGGTGCTCTTGCCTGTTCCAGCGCGACCGAACACGAATCGGAGACCCAAACAAATCGCTCCTTTCTAGGGACATGATGTTAAAATAATGTTGATATGCATGGAACTCGGCGATCATCCATAGGTATATAGGAGCGACTTGGGGGTGAATGTTGTGCGCATTTATGTGTTATCTCGCCGTAAGCTAGTTCTTTCATCTTTGTTTCTACTCATAGTTGGAGGAATCCTCACCATCACTCAGAGTTCATTAACTTCACCATCTTTGGTACGGGCACCTGGAACCTATTATTTGGCGAATACTCAGGAAAAAGTCATAGCCCTAACCTTTGATGATGGACCTGACCCAATCGATACGCCGGCTGTATTGGATATCCTCAAAGAAAAGAATGTCCGGGCGACTTTCTTTGTTTTGGGTCAGGCGGCTCAAGCTAACCCTAACTTACTAAAACGTATAGTTGATGAAGGGCATGAAATTGGAAACCATAGTTTTAACCATGATTATCAGCAGCGTAATTTAGTTGAAGAGATTAAGCAGACAGACCATGAGGTCTTTGTCTCAACTGGTGTTCACACTTATTTCTACCGCCCTCCAGGCGGGTTCTTATCCAAAAGTCAACTGGAAACCGTTAAAAAAAATGGTTTTATCGTAGCGTTGTGGAGTGTGGATAGCAAAGACTGGCGTAACCCAGGCGTAAAGCAAATTGTGGATAATGTAATTAAAAATGTTTTTCCCGGCGCCATTATTCTCATGCATGACGGTGGTTACCAGCGTACTCAAACCGTTAACGCGTTGGGTCCAATTATTGATGCTCTTAGAGATCGCGGTTATCGATTAGCCACACTGAGTGAGCTCAAAATGTTGGATTCCGAAATTAAGTAGCGGTTTTGCGCATGAAATTGTCAGGAACATACACGCTTAACTGATCTTTCCCGTTACGTTTTGCAGCATAAAGGGCTTCGTCGGCATGTTTGATTAAGTCTTCGGCAATTACGGCATGTTCAGGATAAGTGGCCAAGCCAATTGAAACAGTGGTGTGTAAGTTAATGGTATCCTTCATGGTTCTTGACCGGATCATTTCGATTAATCGTTCTCCAACGCTAATAGCAGCTTCTAAACTTGTATCTGGTAGGAGGATGATAAACTCATCTCCAGCATAACGGATCACAACATCCCCTTCTCTAATTCCCTCTAGTAATAGGGCTGCAATAAAGCACAGAAACTGATCTCCGACAGGATGGCCAAACTGATCATTAATTTGTTTGAAGTCATCACAATCAATAAAGAAGAGGGATACACACCCGGCGGATGTCAGGGCATGACTTAAAGCACGCTCCGTTAAATCTAACAGGGTGCGTGAATTTAAGAGTCCAGTTAGGCCGTCGGTTGTAGAAAGGCAGCGGACATGTTCATACAATCGGGCATTTGCCAAGGCCACACTGACTTGATTGGCAAAGATTTGCGCTAATTGAAGGTCCTCTTCATTGAAAACGTCTAGATTTAGTTTATAAACCCAAAGGACGCCAAAGGTTTCCCCTTCGGCTTTGAGGGGAATCCCCATCACAGACTCATCGTCAAAAGGTGTGCCGGGAATGTGCAAACTCCGAGGGTCCTGTTCAGCATTTCCTGAGAGAATGGACTCTCCAGTAGCAGCAACATAGCCAACCATCCCAAATCCAACTCTTGGATGACTGTTTAGGATTTGGTCAAGAATCTCAGGATCAGACTGACTTTCTCGTGCGCTGATCACCCGTAACGATTTCTTTCCTTCTTCCATCAAGTAGATCGTGCACCCGTCAGCTTGGAAAAGCGAAAAGATATGATCGACAACTTGCCTCGTCAATTCGACTAAATCGAGTGTTTTGGTTAATGTCGTTGAAATGTGAGATAACGCGGTCATTTCTTCGTTATGACGTTGAATTTTGCGTATGGCATCGATTTTCCGATTAACCGCTATCCCTATTAAGAAATAAACTAGGGTGTCAATAAACCATTGCCGGAGGGCAAACAGATGCATATCATGGTATAAGACGAATAAAGTTAAGATGGAAGCAACCGCGACGTGTAGTAACATAATTTCCCATTTTGAGTAGAGAGCGATAACTGCAATCATTAAGAAAAATAATGACACCAAAAAGAGACTTTTTTCTCCAACGAGAACCATAAAAACAGTTAATCCAAGAGCTAAGAAAATAAAGTAAATAAGCCATAATATCCTTATTTTAGGAGCGCAAAAGGGAAATTCCTTCGATATTTTGTTTCCTGTCATATTTACACCTACCATTCTACGTCGCCTCGGTCTCTTCGTTTTGTTCTATACCTAGTTATAATGCTATAGATTATTGTCTAATAAGTTACATATTATATATTTCTCCATTACTCATTGTAAATCCTGCAAGATAATCCCAAATATTTTATCAAAATTTAATCATTCGAAATAAAGCCTGTGCCGAAAACTTCTCCAGCATTTTGGACTATCATAAAGGCTTGCGGGTCGACTTCCCGCACAGCCTGTTTTAGCCGGCCTATTTCAGGTAGACTGACGACACAGATAATCACGTCTTTCGGCTCGCAAGAGTACGCTCCTCGTCCATGTAAAAAAGTCGCTCCCCGGCCCAAATCAACCATAATTCGGTTAACTAAGGCCTCGGATTGGTCTGAAATGATAGTAATAGATTTCGAAGGAACTCCACTCTGTATCAGATCAAGCACACGGCCATATACGAACAAGGTAACCAAAGTATAAAGTGCAGCTTTTGGGCCAAGTATTACCCAGGATATCAGGATTATAACGCTGTTAATGGCAAGCGAAGATGTTCCTATGGGAACTCCATACTTCCGCTGAATGACTTTGGAGACGATGTCTGTGCCACCTAGGCTGCCACCGAAGTGAAATATTAGGCTTGAAGAAATCCCCGATATCACTCCACCATAAAGAGCTCCAAGAAAAATATCGTCAATGGATATTGTCTGAACTCCTTTAAACAAATCTAAAAATAGAGAAAAAATTGCCAATCCCCAAATGGTCTTAAAGACAAATTTTCGATTCACCTCACGCCAGCCTAAAACAAATAATGGAATGTTTAAAAAGAAGGTCATCAGTCCAATTGGAAGCTTCAGTGTATAGTATAATAGTAAGGCGATCCCGCCAATCCCACCTCCGCCTAACCCAGAAGGTACAATAAAGCCCTGTACTCCGAAAGCAGCCAGTATAGCTCCAATTGCAATTCCGGTAATCCCTAAGACAGACCGTAACCGTTTTGAAATCTTCAAAATGTATGCCCCCCATTAAAATTGAAAAAATTCGATATTGAAGAAAAACCTCCCCCACCTTGCATAAAGTGTTAGGGAGGTTTAATGTAATTCAATTAATCCTATTATTAGTATATAGATATTATCAGTAGTCGTAAAGGCTTATTATCATATATTTCGTTTTTTCCAAACGAGGTAAGCGACCCAGCCCAGAGCACCGATGATAAGATATGGAAATGCATAGCCTAACCCCACCACAAGATAATTAAGGGTATTCCATGATATGCTGAGGGTTTTCAACACGGCATCTTGAGTTGCTTTCCAAGTATTACTCCAGGAGATTGGCTGCCAGGGATTCTTCACATTCAGATTAGGACTTTGCAAGGTAACGAGCTGAAGGTTTACAGTGGAGTAATCCACCATATTGTTCCAGAGTTTAAGTTGGCCCTTTAACTGCTCAATTTGCTGACGAATGTTGCCCAACGCGTTTTCTACTTTTAAAATGTCCTCAACGGTCTTGGCTTGGTTTAAGATTTCGAGGTATCGCTTTTCCTCGGCCTCAAGAGTTTGAAGGCGAACCTGGGAATCATAGTATTGATTGGTAATGTCATTTGCTAGCGTGTGTTGATCTAGTATTTTACCCCAATTGGCAAGAGAATCGCGTAACCCATTAAGCTTATCGGCAGGGATCTTTAGCGTCAGATAAGCGGATAAATGACTATCCGACCCGTTTTGCTGAGATTCAACGACATACCCACCCTGTTGTTGGACCTCACGGCTAATTTGAGTAACAGAGTCATTGATGGCGGCTACCTCGAGAGTTAATGATATATTTTGGGTGATTTTACGTGGGATACCGGCATCGGCCGGTGGAACAGGAAGGACTTGAATAGCTCCGCTCTTGGTTGCAGAGTAAGTCGAACTATGCAAAGAGGACGATTGCGGGGCAGCTATATCTGCTGTTAAATTATCTGCAGGAGCTCCACCGAAGAACTCCGTACCGCCTGCCCTAACCGTGCTTGGCGTCTGTTGAGGCATGGATTTGGTTGAATTTTCTTTGTTACCAATACGCGGGAGTAGATTAAATGAATCGTTCATAACTCCTTGCCCGATGATCACCAATATCGCTAGCCCTACTGCCGAAATACCGAGTTTCCATCGCCTATGGCCTAACATGGCGCATAATCTGGTTCGTATCGGTTGAACTAACCCGCCCTTACCAGTCACAGGCAATCTCACCAGTTCTTCTTCTTTCGCCATTTTTTCAAGGGCTTTTTGCTTAATACTCTGCTTTATTTGTTCGATTTCCCCTGAATCTGATTGGATTGTATCGAAGAAAGCTTTCATTCGTTTCAAATCACCATCTTCTTCCCAGAGGGATGTGAGATCCGTTCTCTTTATAAACCTCTTCATCAGCCTCTTCCTCCTTTGTGCGGGTTCCCCTGGTAGATTTTACGGAACCCTTTCTTCGCCCGGTATAAAAGGCTGTCGACTGCCTGATGGGTTGTACCTAGAATCTCTGCAACTTCACCGGCAGTAAAGCCTTCGATCAAGCGGAGTTGAATGACATTAACTTGTTGAGGGGAGAGTTTTGCCAAGGTTTCTCCAACACTCAAAAGGGTTGCCCATGTCTCACTTTGATCGGATTCCTGAGGTAGGGGTTTAGGTATCTCTTCTAAAGTCATAACTGGCGTGCGTTTATAAGTCCGGTAATAATCTGCAATTTGATGTGTTGCAATCTTTAGCGCCCAAGCTTTAAGAGCGTTTTTCTTCTCAATATCAGGCAAACCCCGCCATACTTTCACGATAATTTCGGCTGTTACATCTTCCACATCTGGCTTAGGTACACGGATAGATACAAATCGGTAGATTAATGGGAAAATTACTTCATAGGTCTCATCAAAGGACGAATCGGCTTCCACCTAGTCGTCAGCCTCCTTCCGTCTTGCCTCTTCATACGCTACTCTATTAATGTTGAAGAAGTAGCTAGTTTAACTCACATACTATAATCAAAAAAAATTGCATGATGTTATCCTTACTATTCTATAGACGTATGCCGGATGCCTTTTCTGATGAGGCTAAGGAATAAAACATTTAAGACATGAAAAAGAGATGGCCTTATTAGATAAAGATGCCATCTTCTAAGGCCTATTACTTGGTATCTTCTCATAAAACTGATGAGAACAAACGGGCACTTGATTCTTTGAATCGGTCATAGACAGGGCGGTTTTGAAAAGTTTTAAGGGCGAGTTCAATACTCTCGTTTATGTCCTGTTCAAAATCTAGTTTCAGCCTTTCAACTAAGGCCTGGTCATATACAAAGGCACAGATCTCGAAATCAAGGAGAAAACTCCTAAGATCCATATTGGCCGATCCTACCGATGCAAGATGATTGTCGATAAAGAAGATTTTAGCATGAAGAGTCCCTTTCATGTATTTAAATATTTTTACGCCTGCTTGAAGCAATTCTTCAAAATAAGAATGCATTGCCAAATAAATTAGGTTATGTTCTGGGATTCCTTGCACAAGAAGCCGCACGTCTAAACCGCTAAGCGCTGCTGTTTTCAAGGCCATAATCAGACTTTCATCTGGGATGAAATATGGGGTTTCGATTGAGACGCTGTGTTTAGCCATTGTAATCGCATTGAAAAAGCCATGCAAAATTGACGCCCAGTTTGAATCTGGCCCCCCCCCAACAATTTGTACTGGCAGGACTTGCGAAATGAAAGTTTGTGGGAAATAACTGGCCCCTTGAACCTCTTGACGGGTCACAAAATACCAATCGTTCAGGAAAATGGATTGGAGGGTGTGGACGGCTTCCCCCTCAAGTTTTAAATGGGTATCTCGCCAAAAGCCAAGTTTAGCGTCGCGAGACAAGTATTCATCTCCGATATTTAGTCCACCCATAAAGCCAGTACGTCCATCCACCACGACGATTTTACGGTGGTAGCGCAAGTTAAGTCTGGATGTTATATAAGGAAAACGAATCGGAAAAAACAATTCTGCCTGAATTCCTGCTTGACGCATGCTGCGTATAAAACCGCCTGAAATCGACATACTTCCCATTCCATCCAGAAGTACTCGAACTTCTAAACCTTCGACAACTTTGCGGGCTAAGATCTTCAAAACGTCTTCCCCTATTTCATCATCTTTAAAGATATAATAGCTGAGGTGGATGTGATTGCTTGCTCCTTCTAAGGCATTGAATAACGCTTGGAATTTCTCGCCTCCATTCAAAAGGATTTCAACCTGATTATGAAGAGTTATTGGGGCAAAGCCACTTTTCAACAGAAGACTAACCAGTTTATGATGAGAATCTGTGTGTTGTGGCAACATGTCGCCCTGATGGTAGTCAATTTGCTGTCGAACCGTTTTTACCAATCGATTATCGGGAATATGTTTATTGCGAAATAAGAGTCCATGAGTTTTTCGACCAAAGATTATATAAATGATAAATCCTAAGACGGGGAGAAATCCTAGAATACTGAGCCAACCAATAGTTTTTCCAGGTGCTCTATTTTCTAGGAGTATCACAGTCCCAATCAGCATCACCTGAAGGGAGCTTATTAACAGCAGAAAAAGCCATACCATAACTTAACCACCCTATAAGTACTGATTCAGCAGTCCTATCTAAATGATGAAGTAGTCTAATTAACTTTATGGAAGGAATGCTTTAAGTAGTATGCACAACTTCTGCTCATTTTAGATTACAGAAAAACTGCAACCATGGACTCCAATGCTTTCACTTCCCTTCGTTTTAAGCGACATTAAGAAACCCAAGAGAGTGGGTATATCTTGGGCCATGAGGATGGGAGTTTTCTCTCATCCACACCGTCTATATGTTGAATAGCCTTAATAAAGCTTTCCTGGACAATTTCCTCCGCTTCTTCCTTACGACAACCGTATTTTAATAAATAACTGTAAAGGGGGGTAGTCGGTTAGCTCCACCTCATTCTACACTTGAAGTGTTACCCCAATCGTAGCCATTTGTCACATCGTCCTCAGTAGTCGGTCCAGTGACGACCGCCTGTTCAAGAAGTCGTCGGAA
>Ga0307377_10003098_pt1 | contig 19050 bp, 15 predicted proteins | sample TR3MG_FD_202535 | JGI IMG/M metagenome (GOLD analysis project Ga0307377, IMG submission 202535) | Soil microbial communities from Risofladan, Vaasa, Finland - TR-3 | ecosystem: Environmental > Terrestrial > Soil > Coastal area > Acid sulfate soil | place: Finland: Risofladan, Vaasa | collected... | reverse complement strand
GAAGACTTTTTTAATTTTGACGGTGCTATGGGGTTTGATCGAGCTTCAACATTTAATCTGAATATACGGTATGGCAAAATGTCTTTGGCTTTACTGGCGCAGGCGGCAACTTATCAGTTTAGACAAAAACTTCCCGAACCGTATAAACGTTGGAATTCAACTCATTTGGCAGAGGCGGTGTTCGCAAAAATAGATGGAGATATCAGAGTAAAAGATGATACAATTATTATAACGTGTTATAATGCGCCAAAAGAACTAAATTTGCATAATCATTACCAGAGTTTGCCGGCCAAGTTAATATCTGAGGGAATTAACCCAAAGGTTCCCTGGCTCTATGATTATAAATTGGATTTCAGGTTCAAATAAGATTTTTACTAAAATGAATACCCAATAAAAAATCGCTGATAGCTATCGGGATGGGGGCATTGAATTTTACGGTCTCGACTTATTTTGATTATTAGGCCGGGGTTTCATTACAGGTTTTTGCGGTAGTTTAGCATCACGCATTGCTGCATTATAGATAAATGAAGCTGTGATTACTGCATTATGTTTTAAATCAGACATTACAAGTCTTTCATATGTATCCATTGTGGTATGATAACCACGGTCGTACTCTAAGGCATCCTGTATGTACTGAAAACCTGGCAGACCTACTGCATCAAAAGAAAGATGGTCAGTACCGGATGTGTTTTTTAGTGTTAATGTTGAGCATCCCATATCTGTAAAAGGTTTTAACCACTCTTCAAATATTGGTCTTACAAGCTCATTCTCCTGCATATATATTCCGCGATATTTACCTGATCCATTATCCATATTAAAATATACCGAGAATTTATCGAAATCAGGTTTGTGTTCTTTTGTCTCTGAATCAACAAGATATTTATTTACATATCCGCGTGATCCGTAAAGCCCCTGTTCTTCACCACCCCATAGTGCTATTCTGATTGTTCTGCGTGGGGCAACATCAAGGTTTTTGAGGATACGCAGAGCTTCTATCATTACTATACAGCCAGAAGCGTTATCAGCGGCACCGGTTCCACCATGCCATGAATCGATATGAGCTCCGACTAATACAATTTCTGCCTTTAGTTGTTTATCTGTACCGGGTATTTCGCCAATGACATTTAATACATCAGGACTGTCAAAAAATTTATTGGTAATTTCCACTTCCATCTCAACTGTAACATCGTGGCGAATCATACGCTCCATCCTGCCATAATCTTCTATAGGTAGATTAAGCTCTGCTATTGGTTCACTATCCCCTGAAGTATAGTTTGCCCCATTTGAACGTGGTACATTGAATGTTCCGGAGTTATTAAGAATCACAGCTACTCCTTCATTATTAAGAAAAAGAGATACTTTCTTTTGAAGCTCTCTTCGAGCCATATATGCAGCAAAGTCAAAATTTTGTCTTCTTCTTCGATCCGGAGAAATGCCCATTGAAAGGTCCTTCAGTTGTTCATCGCTTAAGCGGCTGGCCAGAGCTTTATAACTAACTTCATATTTGTTGGTTGAAGCTATTAACACAATTTTGCCAGATAATTTACCTTTATACTTCTCAAGGTCGCTTTCTTCCTTCACATCCATGAGTACAACTTCACTTTTCACAGATCCCTTTGTGCTTCCTGTCCAGGCAACAGGGTTGCAAGCAAAATTTGAGTAATATGGTGAAGTCATTGCGGCATAGGTCTTCAGATTATCCCAGCCACCTCGATTGAAATCATCTGCTTTTTCAATTCTAACATTTTGTAATCCAATATTTTCCATTTTCTTCTTTGCCCACTCATTACCACGGTTGTTTCCACTGGACCCGGTTAGCCTTGGGCCAACAGAATCTGTTAACGCAAAAGCAAGTTCTTCAATGCTGGAATATTTAAACCCTTCTTGCTTGATTTTGTAGATCATACCAAGATCAATATTCTCGCTCTGAGACATTAACCCAAATGGCAGAAATATGATAATTATAAATGCGGTACTTATTCTCTTAGTTATCATCATAATTTTCTTTATTTGCTAATAAAGATTCAAATGTAAAAAAAAATTCGGTTATAAATTATCTCTAAAATATTTAGTAATATTCGACCATGAAATATTGCTAAGCGAAGTCACAGACTTCGCCGAGCAAGAGTAAAATCACTGCATTAATCACGGGATTAATTGATCGATGGCGCGAGTTTGCAACTCGTGCCAGAATTGAAACACGGATTACAACCGAGCAGACCTGAAGCACGGATTATAAATCCGCGCTAGCGGATTGCCTTTCTCATTTTGTCTTTTATCTTTGACTATGATTTACCCTGAAAATTTTGAAAATAAGATAGGTTTTGACAGGATTCGTGATCTGTTGAGCGATAAGTGTCTTAGTCCTATGGGATTGGACATGGTTAATGATATACAATTTATTGATGATTATAATACATTGTCACATAAATTATCTGCAACATTTGAATTTCAGCTGATACTCCAATTTGAAGATTTTTTCCCTGCTGAACATTATTATAAGATTTCAGATTGTCTCACTAAAATAAGAGTTGAAGGTACATTTCCGGAAGTGCAGGAGGTCTTTGATCTGAAACGGACGCTGGAAACAGTGAAAACCATTCTTAATTTTTTCAGAAATAAAGATAGTGTGAAATATCCTGTTTTAAGCTCACTGTGTAACTCGGTTAAGACTTATCCATATGTCCTTGATGCAATCGACAGGATAATTGACCGACGGGGTATTATTAAGGATAATGCTTCATCCCGGTTAAAAGAGATCAGAGCTGAACTTGTTGGGAAAAGTATACAGGTTACAAAAAGGCTTAATGCAATTCTTAAACAGGCCCAGTCTGACGGAATTGTTGATACAGATTCCTCTGTATCAATTCGTAATGGGAGAGGAGTAATTCCTGTTGGGGCATATGACAAAAGAAAGATAAAAGGGCTTATTCATGATCAGTCAGCATCAGGGAAGACGGTTTTTATTGAGCCGGAAGAGATTGTTGAAATGAACAATGATATAGTAGAGCTTGAGTATGAGGAGAAAAGAGAGATTGTAAGGATACTAACAGTATTTGCAGATAATATCAGACCTTATATTGACGATCTGCTTGAATCTGATCAGTTTCTTGGCGAGATTGATTTTATCAGAGCCAAAGCATTGCTTGGAAACCATCTTCATTCAATCTTACCTTCCATTGTTGATAAACCTTATGTATTTTGGAAAAAGGCTATACATCCACTATTGACACTTACTTTTGAGAAACTCAAGGGAAGAAAGGTGGTTCCTCTTGATATTGTTCTTGATGAGAAAGAGAGAATCTTATTGATCTCCGGTCCTAATGCAGGAGGTAAGTCGGTATGTCTGAAGACTGTCGGATTAATTCAGTATATGTTTCAATGCGGGTTGACTATTCCGGTGGCCGAGGGATCGGAGACGGGGATATTTAGAAATGTTTTAATTGATATTGGGGATGAGCAAAGTATTGATAATGATTTAAGCACCTACAGCTCACATCTTACTAATATGAAGTATTTCATTAAAAACGGGGATGGAAAAACATTATTACTTATTGATGAGTTTGGTACAGGTACTGAGCCCATGTTAGGAGGTTCCATTGCTGAGGCAATTCTTGGTGAGTTGAACAGGAAGTGTGTTTTTGGTGTAATAACAACCCATTACACTAATCTGAAGCATTTTGCATCGCTCACCAATGGCATAGTAAATGGTGCTATGGCTTTCGATAATCATCTTATGCAACCTCTGTTTTATCTTACAATTGGTAAACCCGGAAGTTCATTTGCATTTGAGATCGCAAGGAAGATAGGTCTTCCTGAAGATATACTTGCTGAGGCTTCAGGTCGGGCAGGAGTCAAGAATATTGATTATGACAGGCATCTGAAGGATATTGCACGAGACAAACGATATTGGGAGACAAAGAGGCAAAGTATCAGGCAGAAGGAGAGAAGGCTGGAAGAATTAATGACAGATTATGAATCGGAGCTATCAGGGGCCAAAGCTCTCAGGAAAGAGATTATTTCAAAAGCAAAAGACGATGCACAACAACTGTTGAGTAAATCTAATCGTATGATTGAGAGTACAATAAGGCAGATAAAGGAATCACAGGCTGAGAAAGAAAAAACTAAAGAGATCCGCCAACAACTTGAAGAGTTTAAGAATATTGTTGTTGAGGAACCAAGCCAGGCTGAAACAGCCATAGAGAGAAAAATAGCGAAATTAAATGAAAGGGCAAAAAATATAAAGATGGAACCGAAACCGGAGCCTGTAAAAGAGAAACCGGTACCAATTGTGACTGTTGAACATCCATTGAAGCCTGGTGATGCGGTGAGGATGATTGATACTATGGCGGCCGGAGAGGTGATTTCTATAAAGGGAAAAAAGGTTCAGGTCGAAACAGGGAGTCTCAGGTTTTTCGTTACTGTTGATAAGATTGAAAGGATTACAAAGTCAGAACTAAGAAAAAGCCTAAGGTCCAACCAGGCTAAGAAGGAATATGATCCAGGTATTGTTCAACGTAATATTAGTTTTAAACCTGAGATTGATATTCGCGGAGTACGGGGAGAGGAGGCTATTAACCTGGTGCGTGATCTGATTGATAATGCCCTTATTGTTCAGCATCGCAATTTAAAGATACTACATGGGAAAGGTAATGGAATATTGCGTCAGTTGGTTAGGCAATACCTTGATACAGTTGATGTTGTAAAATCATTTCGCGATGAACATGTGGAGTTCGGAGGATCGGGTATTACAGTTGTGGAGATGGATATATAATGGCGCAAACCACCTTCGCCAAGGCTACGGTGGTCAAAGGGCACAATGGCGCAACGGCACAACGGCACAATGGCTTATAGGGAAAGTATTAGTTACTGAGGGGGGTGTAAGAGTTGTAAAGGTTGTATGTGAAGTATTCTATGCTGTTTATCACTTAATTGTATCCTTTGCCAGTTTCCTGAAATTCTTAATACGGTGGAAGGTCAACCAATTTGCATCGTGAAAGTTATTGGCCCCTCCAAAGTCATCATCATAAGCAGTACGCGACAAGAATATTATATCCCGGCTATCAAATTGCCAGTCAACATACTGGAATCCATGTTTATTAACATCGGGATGATACAAAAGCACTTTTTTAACTGTCCATGTCATTAGATCCGGCGAATTTTTTAATACAAGAGTATTACGTATTGAGCCTGCATTCATGTCAGTGAATCCTTCACCAATCATATTGGCGATTGACCAGTAAAGTCCTGATTTCTCATCATACCGGATAGAAAACTTTCTAGCCCCACCTACAAAATCCATAAATCCTGTTTCCGTATCGAAGGTGGCAACAGTACCATCCTTGTTTATGTTTACAATTGCAGCCATATCACGCCCTTTCTCAGAAGTTGCTACACGTAATATATCGACAATATTACCTTCTGGTGTAACAACGGCATTTCCTTCCAGCCAACCATTAAACTTACCATTCAGGTAAGTTGAATCGTAGGGCATACTGTTAGATGACGTCCAGCTTTCTGATAATAACAGGTCTGCATCCAATGGTGCAGATATAACCATTGCACTGTATCGTTTACCCCATTCTGTGGTGTTTGATTTAGCGTTCTCAATAGCTCTCCATATTCGACCGTTGTGAACAACCATTGGCATAGGAGCTGTATGGTATTCCCCTTCAAGCAATAGCCCTGTTTTCTTATCAACTGGATTGGTCCAGGTAATACCTCCATCCAGAGAACGACGAATGATAAAATTGCCATGATGTTTCCATGGACCCATGATATACAATGCATTTTTATGCACAAATAAATTCGACCAGAATTGGCCATTTATTTCTGATATCTTCCTCCACGATTTTCCCCTGTCGGAGGATTTATAGACAGCCGTTAAGGCTTGCTGGTGCTCAGTTGTAGCAGGGCCAAAATGGTCGTGTGAGGCTACATAGTCGCCATTTGGAAGGATGCAAATACTTGGCGAACCAATATATGTCTTTGAAGATGCCGGAATATGGTTTACAACTACGCCAGGTGGTTTATTTGATTGTCCATTTGCCTGCAACAGCGTGACAAACAGAAGTATTGTTAATAAAATAACAATAAAAATATAAGGTGTTTTCATAGGATAATTGGTTAAGTGATTTTCATAAGTTTATAATAAAGAATTTATTATATATATACTTCTTATCAAAAGTTCAGATAAATCAATATGAGATTCCTCACTTCTCCGCCTGATGGCGGATTCGTTCGGAATGACAGTTGTCTTTTTTTGTATAGTGGGAGATGAGAGCGCAGGCTCAGCCTGCGCTCTCATCTCCTGTGACCCTACACCGACCCTGTCATTCCGAGTACCGCCGGGAGGCGGACGAGGAATCTTTCTATCTCTTACTGTGACCTTTATTCCGGGGCCCTGTCTTTCCTAGTCCCGCCTGAGCGGGACGAGGAATCTTTCTATCTCTTTCTGTGTACCCTTTTCAGGTACCCTGTCATTCTGAGTCCCTGGGAATCCTTATTATTCCTTTGTGGTACAAATCTTTCCATCCAGAATTAAACTTATCAATCAGAAAAATCTTTTTTGAACGGGAATATCCTTTTATCTGTTTTTCTCTTGCAATTGCTAAATCAATAAAATCAAATTTCTCATAATAAATAAGTTTATTAACATTATATTTTTGAGTAAAGCCCTTAACAATTTTCTTTTTATGTTCAAAACACCTTCTTTCTAAATCATTTGTGACCCCAGTATAAAGCACTTTATTATTTGAGTTTGTCAGGATATACACATAATATAAATGAATTTTCATGGTAATATTTTTAGCTGGAAATATTAACCCTAAAAGGCACAATTTATCAAGATATTATTTCGAAAGTAATCAATAAAATCTTATTTTACAGAGTGCATAAAAATATGATCAAAAGATTCCTCACTTCTCCGCCTGATGGCGGATTCGTTCCGAGTGCCTAGGGCGTCGCAGCTTCAGCGAAGGTGACCAGCGAGGAATCTCTTTATCATTATTCTCCTTTCTGTTATTACGTCTCATTCATCCACTCGAAGTCCTCTCAATATATGTTCTCTCGTAATTGTGATTCTGGATACAGCCTGCATTCTCTTGGCTCATGTTCCCCAGTGATTTTGTAATACCGGCCGTCAGCAAGGAATCACTATATTTAATCAATTTCAGTTTCACTTTTTCGTAATATGGTTAATAATGTATCCTATAATAAAACCTATAATGAATATTACGGTTGTACCGAATACAATTGATAAGTAGCTGTGAAACGGGCTGGCAAACTTTTGAAGATTTCCGCCGGTGAAAAAGATAGGAGAGAGGCTCATCCATCCGATAACCAGTATTCCGGCAATAACTCCAATCAATGCAGCTACATTATTAGCTTTTTTTACAAGATAGCCCAGCAGGAATAAACCAAGCATACCTCCGCTGAAGATGGAAGCCAGCTTCCACCACGTCTCCAATGCGCTCTGTACATTTATCATCGCTATTGCAATAAGGATACTGATGAGGCTGAAGAGAAATGAGGAAATATATAAGATTCTCATTGACTTTTTTTCGGTATTTTCTCCTTTCAACGATTTCTTAAAATAATCGTTAAGAATTACTGTAGCTGTACTGTTAACACTTGTTGATATAGTACTCATACCTGCCGCAAATACAGAAGCAATAAGTAAACCGGTCAGCCCTACAGGCAGTTTGTTTATAATGAAAAAGGGGAAAACTCTGTCTGCTTGTATATCTGATGGTAACATACCGGGATAAGCTGAGTAATAACTAAATAATGATGTACCTATAAACAGAAATAATAAAGAGACGGGTACATATAAAAGGCCACCATACATGGCTGATTTTTTAGCCTCTCTATCAGAACTGGCGGTCATATACCGTTGGATATAGTTTTGATCGATACCAAAATTCTGAAGATTAATAAACATGCCATAAATCAATACAACCCAGAAGGTTGACTGTGTTAATTCCAGCTTGAGACTTCCCAGACTGAATTTATTACTGTCAGCGGCAATCCGGAATAGTTGACCTGGTCCTTCTGGCATTGAAAACAATATTAAACCAGCACACAAGAGAGCCCCGGCTATTAGAATAATACCCTGGATTGCATCTGTCCAGACCACTGCCTGTATGCCACCCAGGAGAGAATAGATCATCACACTAAGCCCGGTAATGATGATAACTGTTACTATACTCCATCCTAAGATTACATTTAGTGTGAGAGCCAGCAAAAAGAGAATTGTTCCAGTCCTCATTAACTGGGTAAGAAGATACATTATCGAAACATATGTTTTTGCCCATGGGCCAAATCGTAATTCGAGATATGTATATGCTGATGGACTATTTATGGAACGGTATAGTGGCACAAAAAACTTTACGGCAATCAAAGAGGCAATAGGTATCGACAGGCTGAATACAAAGGCATTCCAGTTTGACTGGTAAGCCTGGCCAGGAAGAGCGAGGTAACTGATACTACTTACAAATGTTGCGAATATTGACATTGAGATTACCCATGTTGGAATATTTTTATTACCAAGAGTAAATGCAGCTGGTGTTTTATTTTTTCTATAAAAAGAACTGCCAAATAGAACAATACCAACAATATAGACTACAAATATGGTGATATCAATTATCCTCATCTTTATTACCTTTAAAACCTTCTTTCAGGATCCGAACTTATAGTGCTTCCTGACTGCTTTATTGATTTTCCACCGGCATTTCATCCCTTCAGGAAAAACGACCAGATCTCCTTTTCCGAATTTTACAGGATTGCCTTTTTCAGGTGTGACTATAACTTCTCCTTCAAGAATATAGCAAGTCTCCTTTTCATCATATTCCCAGGAAAACTCGGAGGCCTCCTTTTCCCATATTGGCCATGATTCAATTTGATTCTTTTTTAAGAAATCATTCGAAGGCTTTTTGACTGCAATCATTTTCTTTGCTTAATTATACTACTAAGAAAAACAAAATCTATGTGATTACATGAATGTTCATATAAAAAAAGGGTCATGCCATGGCATGACCCTTTTATGGGCTTTATTATAATTAATCTTTTAGTATAATTTCACCGAACCGTAAGATGCTTTTATCTTAACTGAGGCAGATGGGGATTCTTCATTTCCGACCGTACCCGATATCTCTTTGGAATTATTTTCAACAATTCGTTTCTGATTCTTAAAATAGTCCTCATTGTAACTCAAACCACCATAAGTAACCCTGGCATCAAGAGTATAGTTTGCAGAGCTTTGAATTCCAATCTTAACACTCATATACCTGGTATCTACATCTATTGATTCAAAATCTGCCGGCACATCTTCTACAGTAATAGAACCGTAACTTCCTTCATAGTTTAGTTTTTTTGTCAATTCGCCAATATTCACTTCTGTGTATCCATTTTCCAGAACAAGGTTTTTGATACTTTGAATATTGATATTGTCATATTTGCTTTCGCCCACAATCGAACTTGAATTACCAAAAGAAAGCTTTGAATACTTGCTATCAAGGAGTAGCGCCTGACTTTTAGTGATTTCCAGTCTGCCACAATACCTTAAGTATAGATCAAGCCAACCTGCTTCATCAATGGACCCTTTTCCATATGCCAGGTATAGCTTGTTAAGGGGTTTTTCATTTCCTCTGGTCAGTTTGCCTGCAGTAAGGTTTCCATATTTGATACTCAGATCCACCAATCCAGATAGTTCATCAATATCTGTATTGCCATACTTATTGGAAAGGGTCAATGCAGTTTTTGCCGGCATTTTTATATTATAGTCAATACTGAATTTTCTTGAACTGCTTCCCCATCCCGAGAAGTTGAATTTGTCATCTATAACTGTGGTCGCCGAAATATTGTTTTCATCTTCTGAAAACTCTACACTGATATAATTCAATAGTTTCTGAGCTTTTTCTCTGTTAGATAATTCTACTGTTATTTTGACATCTATAATGATCTGGTTTTTATCCCAGCTCTGTATCATAACATCACCATACTTGTTATTGATTTCAAGTGTAGTATTAGCTCCTGCAGTATACTCTTCATGGAATTCCTTGGTAACTTGTTGTGCTGATAATGTGAAGGTTATAAGGAACAGAGATATGAGAAGGAGCATCCTTGGTTTATAAATTGACTTTTTCATTTTCTAATGTATTTGGATTATCATTTCGGATTGTCTTAAGTTGATTAACTATATATGTCATGACCTCAAGTTTTGTCTGATAATGCTCTATCATAGCATTAATTATTCGTTCATCGTTAGGATTCGCTTTCAGTTCTTTCTGTAGAGAGACGTAAACAGAATCCATACTCTTCATTTCCTTCATTAGCACTACTTTTTGTTCGGGACTATTAATAAGATCAACATTTACAATCTCATCTTCAACAAGGTTTACCTGATGAATGTAATAGTTTTCCACTTCTTTGTATTCAGGAGAAACCTGTCCAAGTGTCATTCTGCTGCTGCCGGGGCGAATGAAATGATCCCATGTCCAGAGAGAAGAAAGTGTCACGAGCAGGGTAACTACCGCTGCTTTTAACAAATAGGGGACAATACTTCTTTTAGGTGCGTTAGCCTGGCATAATATTTCAAGCTTCCTGTTAAACCTTTCAAAGTGACCATTCGAAGGTTCTGCATCTTCGAAAGCGTCCCTGTTATTCCTGATTATGTCTTCTATAGTTTTCATCACAGATAGATTTTCTTATTTTTCTTGTAATACTGATATTAGTTTCTGTTTGGCTCTTGAAAGTTGTGATCGTGATGTACTGCTGGTTATAGCCAGTATATCTGATATTTCATCGTGATCATAACCTTCAAGAAGATAGAGTGAGAGTATGATCCTGTAACCATCAGGAAGTTTTTCAATTGCTTTTTTGACTTCATCAGCACGAACATCAACTTCTTCATTTATTGCTGAATAATCATCACTATCATCTCTGATACCAACATGAGATTCAATATCTTCAAAGATCGCTTTTCTTTTATTCAGGGTATCAAGTGACCGGTTTACTACTATTTTTTTGAGCCATGCACCGAAACTTACAGTTCCTGAATAAGTGTCAATTTTTTCAAAGGCCGACAGGAACGATTCCTGCATAATATCCTCAGCTTCCATTGTGTCATTTACAATCCTCAGACTTGTATTGTACATGGCTTTGTAATACAATTTATAGATCTGAAACTGTGCTTTCTGGTCGCCATCTTTACACCCGTCTAAAAGATCCTGGTGTAGGTTTTTGAATGCCGCTTCTACATTTGCCATCTTCACGTAAAGACTAGTTTTTATATGTGTTGCTGCACCCACTTTCTATTAATTCTCTAATCAATAGACGTGGTGAATTTTTTAATGCTGCATTGAAATTAAGAAATTTTCAATAAATATCAGAAAAAATTCAGAATAATCCCCTGAGTTACCTGTCCGCTAGAGTAATCTAACTCTGATCCAAATAGGCTATGTGGTATTGAATATATTAGTAGCAGAACGAATGCAGCTAAAGCTGTATAGAATGGTTTATCTTTTTTTCGGTTCATTACAACAGCCAAAATCCAGAATATTAACGCAATAAGTGTTTTGTTATCAGTCAGGTCCCACCCGAATGGTATTCCTGTCCATAAATCACCAAAGGCATAATTTTGTACTATCGGACCAAGAATCATTCCTCCGGCTATAAATAATACAAGTGTCCAAATAGAATATTTTTTATATAAGGGGTATTTAACTATACTCATAAGTCCTGCCAAAGTTGAAAAGAACATTGCGCAAAACATAAAAAGGATATGGGGCAGCAGTATGAATCCTGGTACTCCTCCCTTAAATCGGATAACAACAGGCGAATCCTTAAAATATGATTGAGTTCCTTTTAAATCGGTTATTTCAACGTAGTACTGAAGTTTGCCGGCCGCAGGTTGCTGTGGAACATCAGCGAAAAAGCTTTTTTCTACACTAATCTTAAAAAGATTATTCATCAAAAATGAGTTCACAGGATATTCCCTGTAAGTGAATTCTGCTATCTGGTATTCTTCTTCAGATTCAAATCTTTTAAAGAATAGTCTTGCACTGACAGTTGTATCCTGTAACTTCAATTTTACTTCTGACCTTTCATCCAGGGCAAGGCTTCGGACAAGTTTTAAATTATATATCGAATCATTCAGGGCTACATTAAAGCACTTCGGATAGGTTGGCCCGGTTTGTCGCTGATAAATTGCAGCTCCGATTGTAATTACAAATGCCAGGAACCATAGAATGAATTTTTTCATTAATTATAACTGGATTAATAAAACCTCTTTCTTGCCGTCCCGTAAAATTTCCACACTTATTGTCTCACCATGTTTATGCTTACCCATTCTGAACATATAATCCTGAATGTTATTAACGGTTTTACCGCTAATTGCTGTAATAATATCACCTTTCATCATGCCCCCAAGAGCTCCGGGTTTACCGGGAGTAACAAAATCGGCTCTTAAACCATTCTTTATATTTCCAGCAAAATCAGGCATAATACCAAGGGTAACTCCTTTTCTTCTCATAGGACGGCCAGTTTCTATTTTTGGTCCGGATTCTCTGAATTTAAGCCTGTAAGAGCTTGATGCAAGTCTGGAACCAATACTAAAAACCATGGAGGCAATATTAACCATACCGTCATAATTTATCTTATCGTAAGTATCTGATGGAGTATGATAGTCTAGATGGGCGCCCGTAGAGTAAAATAGGACAGGGATATTTTTTCCGTAAAAAGATGAGTGATCTGATGGACCATACCCTTCATCGGATAGTGTGAGTTTGACCACTGAAGTATCACTGGCCGAATAAATAGTATCTTTCAGACCTTCCGCTGTACCGACCCCACTTATCTGAAGAATGTTTGTCTCCTTAAGTCTTCCAACCATATCCAGGTTAATCATTGCATTGACTTTTAACAGATCAATGTCAGGATTATCTACAAAATATTTCGAACCAGGCAATCCAATCTCTTCACCTGAGAAAGCAATACAAATGATACTTCTTTTGTGGCTGCCCTTTGTTCTTGAAAATTTTTCAGCCAACTCAAGCATCATTGCAACACCTGAGGCATTATCATCAGCTCCATGGTGAACTCCAATAGTATCAACAGCCCTGCTTGAAGAACCTGGTCCTCCCATTCCAAGATGATCAAAATGGGCCCCAAAAATTATGTATTCATTCTTAAATAATTTATCTTCTCCCGAAAGAACCATCACTACGTTTCGGGTATTGGCACTTTCCCTGACAATCTCAGTTTTTCCTTTAAGTGTGACTTTAGAGTTAAAACTGGACGGTCTTCTGGTCTTATTAAGGCTCTTTTCAAGGGCAGATATGGTTTTTCCTGATTTTTTAAGAATGATATCTGCAAGCTCTCTTTTTATCCTGAATGCCGGAATATCAACTGAGAAGTCTCCGGCATTGAGTGATTCAAAAGTATCCTGAGGATCAAATCCCGAACCTGAAACCATGAGTATACCTGATGCTCCCATGTCTTTGGCAAGTAAGGCTTTATCTCTGTCGTTGCTATAAGGAATAAATACGCTCCTGGTATTATCTGTTTCCGGATCAGCCCTGAGTATAAGGATCCACTTACCCTTTACATCAATCCCATTGTAATCGTTCCACTTCAGACTGTCTTCGTTTATGTTGAATCCATACCCTGCAAAAATAACCTCTGATTCTAATTCTGAATTTGAACTGAAAGCAAAGGGTATAAAATCTTCCTCAGGTGAATAGTTAACACCATTAACTGAAAGAGAATTTTCCTTCCCGGGAACTATCCTTGTTGATACTTTGAATCTTTGAAATCCGTCACCTGTAAGAGGAATCAGTCTATATGATGAAAGTTCACTCTTAATATATTCTGCAGCAAGACTATCTCCTTCAGATCCGGTCATCCTTCCTTTTAATGAATCAGACGAAAGGTATTTAATGTGGCCTAAGAGCTCATCAGCAGTTATTTCCTGGTTTTTTGACCGTCCACATGATGTGAAGAGCAATACCAAAAGGATCATAGCAGCAAACAACCTGCGCATTCGTATTAATTTGTTATGGATTATCATAAATAGAAGTTTTCCTCAGCTTAAGTACTGAAATTTTTATTGAAGAATTTTGTATAATCCGGATACAGTACAAAGAGTAATCAGAACTGATTATTCAAATAATTTAAATGCTTGTTTAATCAGTCCGATAGCTTCCCTAAGTTGTGCTTCGGTGATGGTAAGGGGAGGAGCAAAACGGATTATGTGACCATGAGTTGGTTTTGCAATAACTCCTATCTCTTTCATCGCGAGGCATACATCCCATGCTTCTTTCCCATTCTTTGGTCTGATGACAACAGCATTGAGGAGGCCTTTCCCACGTACGAGTTCAACCATATCTGACTTAATATTCCGGAATTCTTCACGAAAGATTTTACCCAGACGTTCAGAATTCTCTGCAAGCTTTTCATCCTTAACGACTTCAAGAGCTGCAATAGCAACTTTAGCTGCCAAAGGGTTTCCGCCAAAGGTGGAACCATGCTCGCCTGGTTTAATGGTAAGCATAATTTCATCATCGGCTAGTACAGCAGATACAGGTAAAACACCACCTGATAATGCTTTGCCCAGTATCAGAATATCGGGACGAACCCCTTCATGATCGCAGGCAAGAAGCTTCCCGGTTCGTGCTATGCCAGTCTGAACTTCATCCGCAATAAACAGGACATTTTTTGATTTACAGAGATCGAAGGCTTTTTTAAGATAACCTTCATCAGGAACAAATACACCGGCTTCACCCTGAATAGGCTCTACCAGAAAACCTGCTACGTCAGGATCTTTCAGGGCATTTTCAAGTGCTTGAATATCATTGTAAGGTATAATAATGAATCCCGGAGTAAATGGGCCGAAATCTTTTTTGGCATCCGGATCTGTTGACATAGATACTATGGTTATTGTGCGACCGTGAAAATTCCCGTCACAAACAATAATCTTAGCATTGTTTTCTTTAATACCTTTTTTCTTATATGCCCACTTCCGGCAGAGTTTTAAAGCTGTTTCATCAGCTTCAGCCCCTGAATTCATAGGCAGTACCTTATCATATTTAAAATACTTTGTAATATATTCTTCATACTCACCTAAAACAGAATTATAAAACGCCCTTGATGTAAGTGTAAGCTTTTTTGCCTGGTCGCATAGTGCTTTTACAATTTTTGGATGGCAATGTCCTTGATTTACTGCTGAATAGGCTGAGAGAAAATCAAAATAGCGTTTCCCTTCAACATCCCATACAAATGGTCCTTCGCCTCTTTCAAGAACTACCGGAAGAGGATGATAATTATGTGCACCATATTTATCCTCGCGATTAATATAATCCTGTACATTCATGTTGTTGATTATTAAGTATTTAAAAAACAGATATTTATATTACAATTTTACGAAAGCTTTTTGTATTTTCAAAATCAATAAGGTGAAGAAGTAGAAGGGGTTGAAATGTCGAAATATTGAAACTGCAAGACAAAACATCTTATTCTTCCCCTGCGAGATCCGGTCTTAGCCTGGCTGTCCTTTTAACCGACTGTTCATGTCTCCACTTTTCAATTTCTCCTGTATTGCCTGATAAAAGAATATCAGGTACTTTCCATCCCCTGAAATCTGATGGTCTGGTAAATACCGGTGGTGCAAGAAGATCATCCTGAAATGAATCGGATAGAGCAGATTGTTCATCAGAGATGGCTCCCGGAATAAGCCTTACTATTGCATCAGTTATAATTGCTGCAGGTAGTTCTCCTCCGGAAAGAACATAATCTCCTACCGATATTTCTCTTGTTATCAGATGGTCACGTATTCTTTGATCAACTCCTTTATAGTGTCCTGCCAGAATTATTATATTGTTTTTCAGTGAAAGTTGGTTTGCTGTTTTCTGATTAAATTGCTCTCCATCCGGGGATGTATAGATAATCTCATCATAATCTCTTTCGCTCTTAAGTTGTTCGATCGCCTTATAGACAGGCTCTATCAACATTACCATACCTGCTCCACCACCAAAGGCATAATCATCAACACTCTTATATTTATCTTTAGTGAAATCCCTGAGGTTAATAATGTTTATCTCAACAAGCCTTTTCTCCCTTGCTCTTTTAACAATCGAATGGTTAAACGGGCTTTCAAGTAATTCAGGAAGAACTGTTATAATATCAATTCTCATTTAATTTATTTTTCGTAAAAATACAAAGAATATATGGAACGACGCAAGGCGCTAGACGCAAGGGACAGAGTGCAAAGGTGGCTTAACAGTAAGATGATACACAATAAAATTTAATTTTTGCCTTTTTACTTTTATCTTTTTACTTTTGTCTTTTATCTTTTGTCTTTTATCTTTTCAATGGATTGTCGTCCCGATTGCGGAGCTTGTTGTATTGCACTTTCGATCTCTTCTCCGATGCCAGGTATGCCTGATGGCAAACCGGCAGGCGTGAGGTGTATTAATCTTCTCGATAATTATCAGTGTGCTATTTACAATGATGCGGGAAAACCAAAAGTATGTACTGATTTCAATGCCGAGCCGGAGTTTTGTGGCACAAACAGGGAAGAGGCTATGAAGATATTAGGGTCGCTTTCAAGGTAGCCCCCCATCCCCCCTGAAGGGGGGCTTAATCTGTGGATGCAAGTGTAATCTCATTAATTATCAGTGATTTAACCCCCTTTAGGGGGAAGTCACGCATTGGCGAGACAGGGGGCATTATTTTCTTGAAGCATACACTACCTTTCCCCCTGTAATCGTATAATCCACCTTCGTCTTCATTATTTCATTCTCGGGAATAGTCAACAGGTCTTTATCGGTAATTACTATATCGGCAAGATACCCGGGTCTGATCATTCCTTTCCGGTCTTCCATGAACTGGGCATAGGATGAGCCCAATGTATAATATCTTATTGCCTCTTCCATTGTGATTTTTTGTTCAGGATACCAACCTTCTCCATCTTCTCCCAACCGGTCTTTCCTTGAGACTGCGGCATATAGTCCCTCCATTGGATTAAGAGGTTCAACCGAATAATCTGTACCAAAAGCCAGCATTGCACCTGCATCTGCAAGGCTTTTCCATGCGTAAGCACTTTTGGATCTGTCTGATCCAATCCGTTTTTCACAGAACCGTTTGTCAGAGATACAATGTGTTGGTTGCATAGAAGGGATTACCCCTAACTGCGCAAATCGAGGAATATCAGAAGGCTTAAGTAATTGTGCATGTTCATCTCTATGACGACTTTCTCGCTTCCCGTTTACCTCCTGTGCCTTTTCAAAAGCATTTAGTGTCCAGTTATTGCCTTTATCACCTATTGAATGAACCCCTATCTGGAAACCATATTTATCAGCTGTAATAACCAGATTTTCAAACTCATCATATGGCATCATTGCCAGTCCTGATGTCTCCGGATTATCTAAAAAGGGTTCAAACATTAATGCTGTACCTGATCCTAGCGTTCCATCAATAAACTCTTTCAGAAATCCGAATCTTATCCAGTTTCCTTCTTTTGGGTACTTTTTTTCAAGTTCCAGGTATTCCCGGAGAAGAAGAGTGTCACCTGTCATTGACCTGCTAATGTCTACCCTGTTAGTTAGTTCTCCATCTTGTTGAAGCTTTTCATATATTTCAAAATCAGATGTTCCGGCAATCTGTATACTGGTAACTCCCAGCTCTCGGGCCTGTTTTAATGCCAAAAGAAAACCCTTCCCTAATCGGGCAGCTGATTCTTCAGTACTTCTTTTATTTTTTACTTCTCCGGTTTTTATCAGTCCGACAGCAGTTTCTTTCAGCACACCCGTTGGTTCACCGGTTACAGGATCTTTTTGTATCTCCCCGCCAAAAGGGTTAGGTGTATGTTTTGTAATACCCGATGCTTTAAGAATGTAGGTGTTAACCAGAACAGAATGTCCGTCAGCTCTGCTTAGAATAACAGGATTTACCGGGGATATTTTGTCTAAAAGGCTTTTTGAAGGCCATTGTCTGTCAATAAACATTTCATGTTCCCAATGTCCTCCTCTTATTAACTCGCCAGGAGCGGATTTTGCAACCTGTGCTTTGACTTTTTCAGTTATAACTCCTGGGTCGGTGGTGTAGCGGAGTTCAATGTAATCAGGATTAACAGGTCCAAAGTGTGTATGAGCATCATTAAAGCCGGGCATTACAAGTCTTCCTCCTGCATCAATAACTTGTGTAGAGCCTTCCTGAACCATCCGTGAAATCTTTTTGTTCGAACCAACTGCAATTATGTTTTCTCCTTTAACTGCAATAGCTTCGGCATTAGGGTTATCTTTGTCAATTGTCAATACCTTCCCGTTAATTATTACAAGGTCAGCTTTTTCAATTGGTTTACAGGCAATTGTCATAATTATGGCAGTTGCAGATAATAAGGTTACTAGTTTCATTGTATAATTAATTAAAATGAGCATTGGTTTTTAATAATAAACTGTTTTAAGTTCTTAAATATAAATTATTTTATCCCATGAACTCACCATCTTCCGATAGCTATCGGAACCCTCTCTGCCACCCCTGCAGTCTGGCTTCTCCCTAAAATTGCCCACTGGGCAATTACTTTACGGTCGTCCCTGCAAAGAGGGGGGGATGAGTACATGAAGTAGGTATTAGAAGTTTTGTACTATTATTATTTATTACCGATAGTCATATTATTTAATTCTGAAATGCATTAAATACTTGAGAAAAAACAAGATTATAAAGATTTTGCGTTATATAAAATTATTATCGGCGATATTTGCATTTATTTTTAAAAAGTAATTTTAAAAATTTGTTTGAAGATAGTTATCACGAAAAATGAGTTATCAGGCTTCAAAGTTTTTAAATTCAGGAATAGTATCTTTGAACCACCCATTACTAGAAACAGATATATTATGAATAATTTTCGCATCTTGACAGTCTTACTTTCAATAATTATTCTTGGGATTGCAGGTTGTTCTCAGAATAGTACTCCATGGAGTGGTGAAAACAATATAAAGCCATATTTGAATAACCATTCTTATTGGCAATATAAAGGCAAACCGGTTTTACTTA
>Ga0307377_10003097_pt1 | contig 19052 bp, 15 predicted proteins | sample TR3MG_FD_202535 | JGI IMG/M metagenome (GOLD analysis project Ga0307377, IMG submission 202535) | Soil microbial communities from Risofladan, Vaasa, Finland - TR-3 | ecosystem: Environmental > Terrestrial > Soil > Coastal area > Acid sulfate soil | place: Finland: Risofladan, Vaasa | collected... | reverse complement strand
CGGCGGACATGGCCGCCAGTCGTTCCTGGTCCGCAAGCAGGCCCGTCAGCTCAGCCAGAAGCCTGCCAGGATCGTCCAGGTCCTGCTCTTGCAGCATTACGGCGGCCCCTGCAGCAACCATCGCTTCGGCGTTGCGCCGCTGGTGCTGGTCCGCGGCGGCGGCAAAAGGCACCAGCAGGGCGGGCTTTCCGGCCGCAGCCAGCTCGGCCACCGTGGACGCCCCACTGCGGGCCATAATCAGGTTGGCGGCACTGAAACGCGCTGGCATGTCGTCCAGGAACGGGCAGACCTGCCAGCGCGCCGGATCGGCCCCACTGGCGATATAGGCCGCCTCCGTGGCTTCAAAATGGCGCGCGCCGCTCTGATGCACCACCGTAAGCGAGGGAACCGCCTTGAGCAGAGCCGGCATGATCGCAGGAACGTGGGTATTGAAGATTCGCGCACCCTGGGACCCGCCAAAGACCAGCAGGTGAGGTGCAGCGCTGGTAGGCGCCTGAAGGGTGAAAAAGGCCGGACGGACTGGAATGCCCGTCACTTCACAGTTGTTGAACCACGCGCCCGCCGTGGGAAAGTTGACCGCGGCAGCCTGGATTCGTTTGCCGACCAGCCGGTTGGTCAGCCCCGGCATGGCGTTTGGCTCGAAAACCATGGTGGGCACCTTCATCCAAAGCGCCGCCGCCATCGCCGGCCCCGAAGCATACCCACCCACCCCAAAAACAACACTGGGCCGAAACTCCCGCACCAACCGTTTGCACTCTGCGATGCTGCGCGGCAGCTGCAGCAATGTGTGCAGGCGCGTAGCCAACGATACATTCTTGAGCGGGCCCACCTCGATGAGGCGCAGGCGAAACCCCGCCTCGGGCACAAGACGGATTTCCAGGCCCCGGGCTGTGCCCACAAAAAGAACTTCGGCCCCGTGCCGCTCAACCAGTTCGTGGGCTACCGCCAGGGCTGGAATGATGTGGCCCCCCGTCCCCCCCCCCGCAATCAAAATGCGCAGATCCGACAACCCATTACCTTTCTAATGAGACTCGACGCCGTTGAAGGGCGCAATCGAACTCCCGATACTTGTGCCGCTCAGACGAACCTTCCATCGAGCCTCACGCCCGCGTTCATTTTAAGCTACTTGCCGTATATTCAGCCTTACTCGCGGCAGGATGTCAATTTGTGGAATAAGACAGTATCGCCTAGCGCCCATGCTAAGGCGAATTTTTTCGGGTCCGCGAACCGTTCCCGATCACAAGACCTGGAATGCGTAATCCGCAGCCCTGGAAATCCGGAAATCGCGACATGCCTACGATTCCTCACTTTGGTCGCCTTAGTCGACCTTTCTGGAGATGTTGAGCAGGATGCCGATGCTGGCGAGTGTGAAAAACAACGAAGATCCGCCGGAAGAAATCAATGGCAGCGGAATACCCTTGGTGGGGACCAGCGACAAAACGACGCTGATATTGAAAAACGCCTGAAGTAGGATGCTGGTGGTGATGCCAAAAGCAACAAGACGGGCAAAAGGGTCCTGAGAACGGAAAGCAGTGCGCAGCCCGCGCACACCAAAGAGGACGAAAAGCGACACGATGGCGATGGCGCCGATGAAGCCGAGTTCCTCGGCGATGTTGGCGAAGATGAAGTCGGTTTGGGCTTCGGGCAGGTAGAAGAGCTTCTGCATGCCTTCCATGAAGCCGCGGCCCGTGAGCCCGCCACTACCCACTGCGATGAGCGATTGGCATATATGGTACCCGGCACCACCAGCGTCCTTGGCGTCGCAATTGGGATGGAGGAAGACCAGCATGCGCTGACGCCGCCAAGCGACCATGAAGAGCAACGCGGCGAGACCGGGAAGCATTGCGCAAAATCCTGCTAACAGATACTTCCATTCCATGCCGGCCAATATCAGCACCATAGCCGTGACGCCGACTAGAACCAGCGCTGTGCCCAGATCTGGCTGCTTGACGATCAGGAGGATAAAGACCACGGGCATGACAACCGCGCGCAGCAAGGTGTGCTTGAGGTCCCGCATGTGTTCAAGCCGGGAGTGCAGGAACCAGGCCAGGAACAGAATCAGAACCGGCTTGGCAATCTCGGAGGGTTGGAACGTGAAATGCCCTCCAAAGCGTATCCAGCGATGAGTGTTGTGCGAACCGGGAATGAAGAACACGAGGACGAGCAGCAGCGTGGTGACACACAGAGCCGGATAGATGAAGCGGGGCGAGTTGTAGAATGTGTAATCGATGTGCATGAGGGCGAACATGACCAACACGCCGCCCAGCGCCCAACCCGCCTGTCTACCGAGGTCCGCGAATTCTGAGTGGTAACGCTCCTGCGCCACCACAGCCGAGGCGGAAAAGACCATGGCGAGCCCCACCACAACGAGCAAAAGGGTGGTAAAGAACAACCACTTGTCCACCCCAACACGCGCTGACACTACTTCCACCCCTGCCGTTCGGTGACAAGTTGCTTGAAGACGCGACCACGCTGCTCATAGTTTTCAAACTGGTCGAAACTAGAACAAGCCGGCGCCAGCAGCACAATTTCTCCGGGGCGAGCAGCGCTTGCAGCAGCACTCACCGCCTTGTCCAGCGTCTCGCAAGAGTTCAATGAAACGACGCCGCGTAGATGTGACTCGATTTTGGCAGCCGCGGAGCCGATTGTGTAAACCGCACTCACTCGCTCACGCAGGAGTTGCGACAGTTGCGTGTAATCGGAATCTTTGTCCTTGCCACCCAGGATAAGGTGAACGCCCGCTGAGAACGCGGCGACGGCTTTAGCAGTGGCGTCGACATTGGTCGCCTTGGAGTCATTGTAGAACTCGACTCCATTGATAGTGGCCACGTACTCGAGCCGGTGTTCGACGGCCTGAAACTTCTCGATAGCGAGGCGAATTGCATCCGCCGGCACGCCGGCCAATCGGGCTGCAACCACCACAGCCAGCACATTCTCAACATTGTGCGTGCCCTTGAGCGGTATTCCTTTGAGCGGCATCACCTGCTCGATGGAGGCGTCTCTGGCTACCCGGTAGACCACAAATCCATCCTGCAACCAGGCGCCCTGCTCGACTGGGTGCTCGACGGAAAACCAGTAGATCTTGGCCTTCACGCGGGTTGCGGCCTCAACGGCGGGCGTATTGTCAGCGTTCAGCACCGCGAAGTCGTTCTCATCCTGTGCTGCAAAAATGCGCTCCTTGGCACGCGCGTAGTTCTCGAAGCTGCCGTGCCGGTCAAGATGGTCCGGCGTAATGTTCAGAATGACAGCAATCTTGGGATGGAACTCGATAGTGCTCTCGAGCTGAAAGCTGGAAACCTCAAGCACCGACCAAGTATCGGGAGTGCTGTCTTCGATTAGCCCTGCGACTGGAACGCCGATATTGCCGCCCACGAAGGTGGGGAATCCAATTCCGTCGAGGATCTCGCCAAGCAGAGCGGTAGTGGTGGTTTTCCCGTTGGACCCGGTGATTGCAATGATCCTACCCTTGAGGAAACGCGCGGCCAGTTCCAGTTCGCCGATCACGGGCAAACCAAAGCCCTTCGCTTGCACAAGCTCAGGTGTGTCGAGCGGCACGCCTGGGCTAACTACGATCAGGTCCTGGCGGCGGAAGGTAAGAAGACCGTGGCCGCCTGCCTCAACCATGATGCCTTCATCGAGGAGTGCCGGAATGTCCTTCGCGAGGGCATCAGCGCTGCGCACATCGGACACGGTGACCTGTGCACCCCTGCGGCGCAGAAACAAAGCCGCCGCCAGTCCGGATTTTCCCAGGCCTACAACGAGTACCTTTTTGCCTTTGAGTTCCAACATGTGTGTTTCTTCCTTGAGGTCTCGCGGCCTCAATTTTTATTGTGCACCGCGATAGCCTGGCGCAGGTCCTGTCTAGCGCAGTTTCAGGGTGGTGAGTGCAAACAGTGCAAACACCAAGGCACCGATCCAGAAGCGGACAATAATCTTGGACTCGCTCCAGCCGAGTTGCTCGAAATGATGATGGAGCGGCGCCATTTTGAAGATACGCTTCCCGTTACGCAGTTTGTAACTGCCCACCTGCAGCAAGACGGAAAGCGCCTCAATGATGAAGATGCCGCCAATAAACGGCAGAAGAAGCTCCTGGCGGATGACGATTGCGATGGTTCCGATGGCTCCGCCCAGGGCCAGCGAACCTACATCGCCCATAAAGATTTCAGCAGGGTGGGCGTTGTACCAGAGAAAGCCGATAGATGCGCCCACCATGGACCCGCAAAAGACGGTGAGCTCGGCTACTTTGGGAATGTGCTGGAGTTCGAGGTAGTCCGCAAAGACCACATTGCCGCTGACATAGGTGAGCACGGTGAGCGCACCGGCAGCGACGATGGTGCAGCCAATGGCCAGCCCATCTAGACCGTCGGTCAGATTGACGGCGTTGGAAGAGCCGACCAGCACGAAGACGACAAAAACGACAAACGGCAGGAATGCTAGGAAGCCCAAGTGTGGGATCGTGGTGGGCCAATGCCAAAGAAGGTCGGGGCGCCAGCTTTTGATGAAGGGCACGGTCAGTTGCGTGGAAAACATTCTGAACTGCGACAACACCGCTAGGGCAATAGCCACCGTGGCTGCGGCAACGCCCTGCCAGAAGAGTTTAGCGCGCGCCGTGAGCCCAAGGCTGCGCCGCTTGACGACCTTGATGTAGTCGTCCGCGAAACCGATGGCCCCAAAGGCAAGCGTGGAGAACGCCGCAATCCAGACAAGGGGATTGGCTGGATCGGACCACAAGACGGTGGGCAGCAGAATGGCGATGCAGATGAGCACGCCACCCATGGTGGGCGTGCCCGTTTTTTTCATGTGCGATTGAGGTCCATCTTCGCGCACAAATTGACCGATCTGAAACTCGCGCAGCTTTTGAATGACGTATGGCCCGATGAAAAGGGCGATCATCAGCGCCGTTAAGGAGGCGAAGGCGGTGCGAAAGGTCAGATAGCGGAAGATCCGGAAGGGGTGAAAGAACGGAAACAGCTTTTCGTAGAGCAGCCAGTAGAGCAAGGGGCCTCCGATGCCGGAATGAGGCGGGTTTCAGGTTGATTCTACAGGGCTGGATGCAGGTGGGTTGTGGAAGAGGCTTGCAATAGCACGGCCCGGCATAATCAGACTGCCGGGCCGAACTTGAAACACTTATTGAAGCCTTACCGATTCTTGGCGACTTCTTCAACTGTGACGGGATCGAGGAAGGGCATCTGGGCGCGGAGTTGCTTGCCGACGATCTCGATGGGGTGTTTGGCCTCCGCTTCCCTAAAGGCCATAAACTCCGTGCGGCCGGAGTTCTGGTCGGCGAGAAAGCGCTTTGCAAAGGTGCCGTCCTGGATCTCCGTGAGGATCTGCTTCATGGCCTTCTTACTCTCGGCGTTGATAACCCGCGGACCAGACACATAGTCGCCCCACTCAGCAGTATCGGAAATGGAGTAGCGCATGTAGGCCAGACCGCCCCGGTAGATAAGGTCAACGATCAACTTAAGCTCGTGAAGAACCTCAAAGTAGGCACTCTCTGGCTGATAACCAGCTTCCGTAAGGGTTTCGTAACCCGCCTTGATGAGGGCGCTGACGCCGCCGCAGAGCACAGCTTGTTCGCCAAAGAGGTCGGTCTCGGTCTCTTCCTTGAATGTGGTCTCGAGTACTCCGGCGCGGGTGCAGCCGATGCCCTTAAGATAGCTGAGGCAAAGCGCGTGGGCTTTGCCAGTCGCGTCCTGATGGACGGCGATGAGCCCGGGAACTCCTCCGCCTTCGGTGAAAACTTCGCGGACGCGATGGCCGGGAGCCTTGGGAGCAGCCATGCCGACGTCGATGCCCGCGGCAGGAATGATGGTCTTGAAGTGGATGTTGAAGCCGTGCGCGAACATCAGCAGCTTGCCTGCACTCAGGTTCGGCCCAATCTCCTCCGCATAGAGTTTGGCCGCAGTCTGATCGGGAACCAGAACCATGACCACATCGGCCCACTTTGTCGCTTCGGCGACTGTGGTGACTTCAAGGCCGGCCTTCTGCGCCTTGGCGATGGACTTTGAGTTCGCGGCCAAGCCAACTTTCACCTGAACTCCGGAATCCTTGAGGTTGAGGGCGTGGGCGTGCCCCTGGGAGCCGTAGCCAATGATGGCGACTTTCTTCGCCTGGATGAGAGAGAGGTCTGCATCGTGATCGTAATAGGTCTTCGCCATGATATTTTCGGTTTTCCTTTTTTGCTTGCCTGTCAGGCTCGCTCGGTTAGGGTTGATTCACAATTTGCGTAGGCGGATTGGGGTGCAGAGTTACTCTCGCTAGACGGCTGCTTTGTCTTCCGACACATCCTCTGCCCGTTCGCCTCCGACTGCCCCCATGGCTCGCAGAACGCCACTGGTATGATGACCGCGGCGCATGGTCATCTTGCCGCTGCGACAGATTTCCAGAATACGGCCCTCGTCTTCACGGAGCACTTCAATAAGGCCTTCGATCTTGCTTTCGACCCCGGTCATTTCTATCATGAGCGATTCTGAAGTGAGGTCGACAATGCGTGCACGGAAGACCTCGACGAGATCGAAAATCTGCGCGCGGTTGCGGGGCGTAGCTGCCACTTTGATGAGCGCCAATTCACGAGTAACAGATGGCGCCTGAGCGATGTCGTCCACATCGACAACATTCTCAAGCTTAAACAGGCTGGCACGGATGCGGTGGCCGGCCTCGGAGGAGGCTTCGCAGACCAGCGTGAGCCGGGACAAACCCGCTCGCTCGCTGCGCCCGACAGTGAGCGAGTTGATATTGATGTTGAGGCGGCGGAACAGCGATGCCACGCGCGTGAGCACGCCCGGCAAGTCTTCAACGTAAGCGACAAATGTATGCAGCATGAAATAGCTCCTGGCTTCCGACATCTAACTGCTCGCTCGTTGCTTCTGGCTCGATGCTCACCGGCTACTTAGTTGAGCGCGGCAATGGAGAGCCATAAGCCGAAAGCGGGCAGCTAGAAGCTGTCTTACTTGTCGTCTGGGGACTCGAGCAGCGGGTCCTTTTTGGGGCGGCGGATCATTTCGTGTAATGCGCTGCCGGCAGGGATCATCGGATAGACCGAATCTTCTTTTTCGACCATGAAGTTGAGCAGGTATGCGCCCGATGAGGAGCGCGCTGCTTCAACGGCGGAAGCCACTTCAGCGCGAGTGCGAACAGCGCAGCCCGGGATGCCATGCGCATCAGCGAGCTTGACGAAGTCAGGGCTCACCAAAGGCGTGGCCTCGTAGTTGCTTTCGTAGAAAAACTGCTGCCACTGGCGCACCATGCCCAGATAGCCGTTGTTGATGATAGCGATATTGATCTTGATTTTTTCCTGAACGATGGTGGAAAGTTCGGCGGCAGTCATCTGAAAGCCGCCGTCGCCGGCGATGACCCAGACTTCTTTCTCAGGGCAGGCGAACTTTGCGCCGATAGCTGCGGGTAATGCGAATCCCATGGTGCCAAGGCCACCGGAGGTGATGAGCGTACGAGGATGCTCATGGTGAAAATACTGTGCCTCCCACATTTGGTGCTGGCCTACGTCTGTGGCAACGATGGCGTTGCCGCCAGTAATACGCCACAGGTCGTGCATGACGTGAGCCGCATAAAGATGGCCGGAGTCGGGCAGGTTCTTGATGTCGCGCACAGCGACCGCCCCCTTACTGTCCTGGATCGCCTTGATCCAAGCAGAACCATCGCGGCCCGCGATCCGCGGAAGCAACTGTTCCAACACATCGCGGAGATCGCCGACCAGTGCAACATCGACCTTGATGTTTTTGTTGATCTCGGCTGGGTCAACCTCGATATGAATCTTTTTCGCTTTAAGTGCATAGGTTGAGGTGGTTCCGGTAACGCGATCGTCGAAGCGCATCCCACAGGCGATGAGGAGGTCAGCTTCCTGAATCGCATGGTTAACCCATGCCTCACCGTGCATGCCCATCATACCCATGTTGAGGGAGTGCGAAGCGGGGAATGCTCCGAGGCCGAGCAGCGTGAGAGCGACAGGGATCTGCGCGCGCTCAGCCAACGTGCGGACCTGCTCCATCGCGCCGGACTCCGAGACGCCATGACCCGCAAGAATGACGGGGCGCTTGGCGTTGCGGATCAGTTCAGCAGCCTGCGCGAGACCTGCATTGTCCACGTGAAGCATGGGGTGCGACCTATAGGGATGGGGTTGAGCTGCCGCGAAATCAAAAACAGCCGTTCCTTGTTGCGCATCCTTTGTAATGTCGACCAGCACCGGGCCCGGGCGCCCGGACTTCGCGATCTGGAAAGCCAGGCGCAGTGCAGCAGCCAGATCCTCCGTGCGGTTGACGAGGAAGTTGTGCTTGGTCACGGGCAGCGTGATGCCGGTGATGTCTACTTCCTGAAATGCATCGGTGCCGAGAACTTTGCTGGAGACATTACCTGTAATACAGACGATAGGAATTGAGTCCAGCATAGCGGTGGCAATGCCGGTGATCAGGTTAGTGGCGCCGGGGCCGCTGGTAGCAATACAGACGCCCACCTTACCAGATGCACGCGCGTATCCGTCGGCCATATGCGCGGCGCCCTGCTCGTGGCGCACTAGCACGTGATGAATGGGAAACTTGCGCAACGCGTCGTAAGCAGGCAAGATAGCACCACCGGGATAGCCGAAGACATCGGTGACGCCCTCGCCTACCAGCGTGGCCCACAAGATCTCTGCGCCCGTCAAGCGGGTGGGCGTGGTCAGGTGAGCATTCGAGTCCGTGATCTTCAATGCGTTCGCGTTTGTTTTGGTTCCCATAAGAACTCCTTGAACACTGGTTGCTTTAAGCTGCCCTTTTCGCGCTTACTACGTCGTTGCTCCCTCGGATGCGGAGCTGACTCGATCCACATATTTGCGGAAGACGCCTTTTGGCCAGCGCAAAGCCGGAGGCTTGAAACCCTTTAACCGTGCCGTCATCTCCGCGTCGCTGATCTCGACGTTGAGAGTACGCTTGGCAATATCGAAGTGGATGATATCGCCCTCGCGGACGGCCGCGATCGGGCCGCCTACGAAAGCTTCCGGAGCGACGTGGCCAGCTGTGAATCCACGCGTCGCGCCACTGAAGCGGCCGTCGGTCAGCAGTGCCACATTCGCACTCAACTCCGCATTCGATGAGATGGCCGCGGTCACTTGCAGCATCTCCCTCATCCCAGGTCCGCCCTTGGGACCTTCATAGCGAATAACAATAACGTCGCCGGGCTTGATGCCTCCAGCCTGCACGACCTTGAAGCAATCTTCTTCGCAATCGAATACACGGGCTGGGCCGCGATGCTCATAGCGGCCCGCGGCGGCGATTTTCATTACGCAGCCATCAGGGGCGAGATTGCCTTTAAGAATGACCAGACCACCGTTGGGCTTGATAGGGTTCTCAAACGTATGAATCACATCCTGCCCGCGCGTCTCTTTGGCCAGCGCCGCTTCTTCAGCAAGCGTCTTTCCGCTGATGGTGAGCGTGGAACCATCAGCGTGACCAGCATCGATGAGGCGCTTCGCAAGCAGTCGTGAACCGCCCGCGGCCTGATAGTCGGAGGCAACATACTTGCCGGCCGGAGTCAGCGAGCAAATGTATGGCGTGCGCTTGGAGATGATGTCGAAATCGTCGATCGAAAGTGGAATACCCATCTCGCGGGCTATGGCCAGCAGATGGAGCACGGCATTGGTGGAGCCGCCACTGGCGGCCACACTTGCGATGGTGTTCTCGATCGATTTGCGGGTGATGATCTGCGAGGGACGCCGGTTAGCGCGTACCGCATCCATGAGAATATGGCCGGCTTCGCGCGTTGCAGCGTGCTTGTCTGCGCTGGTAGCGGGAACGCCTGAAAGTTGAATGGGTGAAATGCCAAGAATCTCGCCGCTCATGGCCATTGTGTTGGCAGTGAACTGGCCACCGCAGGCGCCTGCGCCTGGACAGGCATTGGCTTCAAGCGCTTCCAAGCCAGTATCGTCGATTCTCCCGGCAGCATAAGAGCCGATGCCTTCAAAAACGTCCTGAATCGTAATATCGACACCGTTCAATTTGCCGGGAGCAATCGACCCTCCGTAGAGCATCATGCCGGGGATGTCGAGGCGGCAGAGCGCCATGATGATGCCGGGCATATTCTTGTCGCATCCGCCAATGCCAACGAGGCCGTCGAAGAGGTTGCCGCGCGCAACCAGTTCGATGGAGTCGGCGATGACTTCGCGGGAGACCAGCGAGGCCTTCATGCCTTGCGTACCCATGGTGATGCCATCGGAAATGGTGATGGTATTGAACTCCATCGGTGTGCCGCCAGCTTCGCGAATGCCTTCTTTCAGGGCCTCGGCTACTTCGCGAAGATGAACATTGCAGGTGCCGATCTCGGTCCATGTGTTGGCGATGCCGATGATCGGCTTGTGTAGATCGTCTTTGGCGAAGCCGGAACCGCGCAGATAAGAGCGCGCTGCGGCGCGGCTTGGTCCCTCGGTCAACGGAATGCTTTGGCGCTTGCCTTCGATGGTCATTACTTTCCTTGGCGCGGTATTTGCGCGGTTATTTTGCCTTCAGCCAGCTTGCTTCGTCGTGCTTGGCTTCATACGTGTCGAGCGCCGCAGCGTGACGCAGAGTCAGTCCGATGTCGTCTAGGCCTTCCAGCAGACAAAACTTGCGGAAGGCATCCACTTCAAAGGTCGCGTCGAAGCCGCGGCCATCGGTTACCGTCTGCGCCTCGAGGGAGACAGTGAGTTGATAGTTGGGAATCGTCTTTGCGTTGTCGAGCAGCTTGGAAACCTTCTCCTCGCTGAGACGGACGAGCACGATGCCATTTTTGCCGGCGTTCGAGAAAAAGATATCGGCGAAGGTTGGTGCGATCACGACGCGGAATCCATAGTCGGAGAGCGCCCAGGCAGCATGCTCGCGGCTGGAGCCGCAGGCAAAATTCTTGCCCGAGATTAGGATTTGCGCACCCTTGTAGCGCGGGTCGTTCAACTCGAAAGACAGGTCCGGGTCGCCAGCGGCCGTACGCCGCCAATCAAAGAACAGAAAATCTCCGTAACCGGTACGCTCGATGCGTTTCAAGAACTGCTTGGGAATGATCTGGTCAGTGTCGACGTTAGTGCGGTCGAGCGGCACGGCAAGCGATGTGAGTGTGCGAAAGGCTTCCATCAGGCTTTTACCTCTTCACGAACGGTCCAATTGCGTATGTCGACAAAGTGGCCGGCAATAGCGGCGGCGGCGGCCATCTCGGGTGAAACCAGATGCGTGCGTCCTCCGCGACCCTGGCGACCTTCAAAATTGCGGTTGCTGGTGGATGCGCAACGCTCGCCCGGCGAAAGGATGTCGGGATTCATGCCCAGGCACATGGAACAGCCGGGCTCGCGCCAGTCGAATCCAGCCTCCTTGAAGATGCGGTCCAGACCTTCCTTCTCAGCCTGCGCCTTTACGGCTTGCGAGCCGGGAACGACCATGGCACCTACGTGGCTGGAGACCTTGTAGCCCGCTGCAATGCGGGCTGCGGCGCGCAAATCTTCGATGCGGCCGTTGGTGCAGGAACCGATGAAGACTCTGTCAATCACGACATCTTCGAATTTCGTTCCAGCTTTGAGATTCATGTATTCAAGCGCGCGCTCAAAGGATTTCCGATTGAGTTCGTTGCCCGCGGCGGCCGGGTCGGGAACAGCGGCGGTCACAGGCGCGACCATCCCTGGGCTGGTCCCCCAACTCACATACGGAACGAGTGTGGCGGCGTCGATGACAAGTTCACGATCAAATTTTGCGCCGGGATCGGTGGGGAGCTTGCTCCACTCGGAAACTGCTGTGTCCCAGGCAGCGCCTTGTGGCGCGAAGCGGCGGCCTTTCAGGTAGGCGAATGTCGTCGCATCGGGAGCGATCATGCCGGCACGCGCGCCAGCTTCAATGCTCATGTTGCAGATAGTCATGCGACCTTCCATCGAGAGGGCGCAGATCGCCGAGCCTGCGTACTCAATCACGCAGCCGGTTGCGCCGTCGGTGCCGATTTCGCCGATGATGGCGAGAATGATGTCCTTCGCCGTCACACCGCGCGGCAGTTCGCCCTCGACCGCGATGCGGAAGGTTTTGGGCTTGGACTGCGGCAGGGTTTGCGTTGCGAGAACGTGTTCGACTTCGCTGGTGCCAATGCCGAAAGCAAGCGCTCCAAATGCGCCGTGCGTCGAGGTGTGCGAGTCACCGCAGACGATGGTCATACCCGGCTTGGTGATGCCGAGTTCGGGACCGATGACGTGGACGATACCCTGATCCCGGGAATTTACGTCGTAGAGCTCGATGCCGAATTCAGCGCAGTTCTTGCGCAGCGTGGCAATCTGCGTGGCTGCAATCTGGTCAACGATATTGAGACGGCCTTCGAGAGTTGTGGGAACATTATGGTCCACGGTTGCGATCGAGCGATCCGGGCACCGCACTTTGCGGCCGGCCAGACGCAGGCCCTCAAATGCCTGTGGCGAGGTGACCTCGTGCAGCAATTGCAGGTCAATGTAGAGCAGCGTGGGCTCACCTTCAGGCGCAACTACAACGTGCTGCTCCCATACCTTTTCAAAGAGCGTTTTGGGTTCGGTACTCATTCGTTAGTTCACCATTCCAGCGTTGATCGTGCGTGCGGTTTCTTATTCTGCGGACAACAAAGGACAAGGTTGCTCACATTTCTTTTCAATCCAACTTACGCCCCGCCTTTGGGACTTGATTGCTCAAGCGCTCACGAGCAGTGCTTTTACTGTTTCTCGGACCTTGGCGCCCATATCTTTCGTTGAAAGTACCGGGAACCCTTCCGGATTAGAGCGCGCCAGATCGGGCGTGCGAAAGCCCTGCTCCAGCACTTTGCGGACAGACGCTTCGATTGCAGCGGCTTCAGTTTCAAGTCCACCGGAGTGACGCAGAACGAGCGCGCCTGTGAGGATTGCTCCCAGCGGATTGGCTAGACCCTTGCCTGCAATATCGGGCGCGGAGCCATGAACCGGCTCGTACAAATTGACCTTGCCACCGATTGTGGCCGAGGGCAACATGCCGAGCGAGCCAGTAATGACGCCAGATTCGTCGGTGAGAATGTCGCCAAACAGATTCTCCGTGACGACGACATCGAAGTCGCGCGGGCGGTTCATGATGTGCATGGCCATGGCATCGATGTACTGGTGTTCCAGTTCCACGTCAGGAAACTCTTTGGAAACCTCGATCACAACTGCGCGCCAGAGCTGCGAGACTTCGAGAACATTGGCCTTGTCGACGCTGGTGAGCTTCTTTCGGCGCTTTTGCGCGATCTGGAAGGCGATGCGGGCCACGCGGGCCACTTCGTCCTTCGTATAGACCATAGTGTTGTAGCCGACCCCCTTTGCCATGTCGCACTCGCGAGGCTTGCCGAAGTAAGCACCGCCGAGTAGTTCGCGGACGAACATGATATCTGTGCCTTCCACGATTTCGGGGCGCAATGGGCTGTTGACCGCCAACTCTTTGAACGAAAAGCAGGGGCGCAAGTTGGCGAATCCACCCAGCGCGGCACGAATTGCAAGGAGACCGGCCTCGGGGCGCTTGTCGGGGGACATCGAGTTGAATTCGTTGCCGCCGACTGCGCCGAGAAGAACTGCATCGGAGTCGAGTGCGGCTGCGAGCGTGTCGGCAGGCAGGGGGGTGCCGTCCTGAACAATGGCCACGCCACCTATTCGCTTGGCATCAAACTCAAGCGTATGACCGCCAATTGCAGCAACTTCCTTGAGCACCGCAACTGCTTCATTTGTAACTTCGGGGCCGATGCCGTCGCCGGCCGTGACTAGAATCTTCAGTTTCATTCGTGCCTTTTCCAGAGTGTCAGAGATCAGTTATTGGTGGTGCGCAATACTATTCAATCAAGTTCAGAGACGGGCTCGTGGCGGCGTTCGCGAATCTGGTCAGGGAGCAGACCGACGAGATCCTGATCGTAGATGTTCTTCTTGCGATCGGCCAAGGCCACAAAGCGGTAGTAGACGTGCTGAAGTTCGTCGCGAGTCAGGGCGAAGCCCATCTGCTCAAGACGATGGCGCAGGGCCGCGCGGCCTGAGTGCTTGCCAAGGACCAGATGAGTCTTGGCCACGCCCACCAGCCCAGGGGTCATGATCTCGTAGCAGAGCGGGTTGGCCAGCATGCCGTGCTGGTGAATACCGGACTCGTGAGCAAAAGCGTTGTCGCCAACGATCGCTTTGTTGGGTGAGGGCCGGAAGGTGATGATCTGGCCCAGTACCTGACTGGTGGGATAGAGCTGGTCGAGCTTGATCGAAGTGGTCATGCCGTACCGGTCGCCACGCACATAGAGCGCGGCGGCAATTTCCTCAAGAGCCGCGTTGCCTGCCCGCTCGCCAATGCCATTGATGGTGCACTCCACCTGGCGCGCGCCTGCGCTGATTGCAGCCAGCGAATTGGCGACAGCCAGGCCCAAGTCGTCGTGACAGTGGGAGGAAAGGACAATTCCCTGTGCGTCGATGGCGGGGATACGTTCGCGCACATCGCGGAACAATTGGCCATATTCCTCGGGGGTGGTGTAGCCCACGGTGTCGGGCATGTTGATGGTGGTAGCGCCTGCCTCGACGGCAATGCGCACCATCTCCACGAGAAAGTCGCGATCAGAGCGAGTGGCGTCCTCGGGCGAAAACTCGACGTCGTCGACCAGTGAGCGGGCAAGGCGCACTGACTCGCCGGCAAGCTCAAGCGCCTCGGCGCGGCCGATCTTCAATTTGTACTCGAGATGGAGATCGCTCGAAGCCAGAAAAACGTGGATGCGAGCGCGGTCGGCAAACTGCAGAGCACGTGCGGCCATTTCAATGTCTTCGGTTTTGGCGCGGGCAAGGGATGCAATACGCGGCTTGCGCACGGCCTGGGTGATGGTGGCAATCGCCGCAAAGTCGCCTTCAGAGGCCATGGCAAAGCCGGCCTCGATGATGTCTACGCCCAAATCTTCCAGAGCGTGAGCCATGGTGAGCTTCTCCTGCGTGGTCATGCTGCAGCCCGGAGACTGCTCGCCGTCGCGCAAGGTGGTGTCGAAGAAGACTACGTGATTTGAGCTCATGAACTCGCCTGCCAGTGGGGAAACGATCATCCGACCTATCCAGTGTCTCGCATTGGGCGCATATAAGGCAAAGTTATTATTTTTGTATATGCTATTAGATTTTCTTATAATGGAGTCAGAAGTCAGCTTTTCGCGGCGGGGGTGGGGATTGACTTTTCAGTGACAGCGAACGAGGAGAATGCATTGGAGCGTCTGAGGCTCCTGGCAACGGCTGGCCCGTTCTCTGCCCCTCAACGGAGGACCCATGGAATTGAACCAATTGGAGACGTTTCTCGCGGTGGCCGAGGAGCGCAGCTTTTCGCGCGCAGCCGTGCGGCTGCATCGGACGCAGCCAGCCGTGAGCCAGGTAATCCGCAAGCTGGAAGAGTCCGTGGGGGAGAGTCTGTTTGACCGGGCGGCGCGGGATGGGTCTCTGACCTCGGCGGGGGTGCTGCTGCGGGACTATGCGCAGAGGTTGCTCGCACTGCGGCGGGAGGCAACGAGCGCGCTGGGTGAGTTGAAGAGCATGGAGCGGGGCCACCTGCAACTGGCCGCCAACGAATACACCTGCATGTACCTGCTGCCGGCCATCGACGCGTTTCGCCGCGAGTTTCCGCACGTGAGCGTGACTGTGCAGCGGATGCTGGCCTCGCGGATCCCGGAGGAGCTGAGCCAGCGCACTTTTGAGCTGGGGATGATCTCCTTTCGACCCGATCCGGCGCAGTTCCGGACTATTGCCGTTTATGCCGACAGCCTGGCCTTCATTGTGGGCCCCAAGCATCCGCTGGCCTCGGCCGAGCGGGTTTCGATCAACGACCTTGGGAACGAGCTGTTTGTGGCCCACAATGTGGCCTCGCCGCTGCGCCGGAAGGTAATTGAGGCCTTCCAGCGCTACCGCACGCCGCTCAACATGGGCATCGAGCTACCAACTATCGAAGCGATCAAGCAGTTTGTGGCCATGGGCAACGGCGTGGCGCTGGTACCCCACCTTACCGTGGCGCAGGAGCTGGAACGCGGAGAATTGGTGCGAATACCGGTCGACGAACTCGAAATGCGCCGGGTGCTGCGACTGGTACACCGCCGGCAGGCAACTCTTTCGTATGCTGGCAAGGCATTTCTCGACACCATCCGCAACCTGGCGAAACGGCAGGGGCCCCCTTTCTATTTCCAGGTGGAACGAGCGGGGTGAGAAAACGTGGATCGTGGATGGGTTCTTGCGGCCCAGAGCGTTGTCATGACAGGAACAGGCGAAGACGCCCAATTGGTTTTGTGCGCGTCTAAAACGCCATACAAGGGTTCCAATAACGCCGATCAGGCCCCGACCCGGTCAGGGCATTTACAATGCTGAGAGCGGGCACGGATCCAACCGTCCCCCGAAATCGACAAGCTCTTTGCCAGCCGGACGGCGAGTGCAGTCGCGAGGTTCAGGACCGAATGAAGAAGATCGCCTTAATAGGATTGCTGCTGGCCGTGAGTGTGGCCGCAGGCCGCGCTCAGGAAAGCCGTCAAGACATCAGCCTTAGTGGAACGGGTCTTGTAGAGCCGTTCATGGCCTCGTCCACCACAGTTCAGGTGAGCGCGAACCGTGCCTTTGGCGCCTTGCTGAGTTATCGCTTCATGCTTACGCCCACGAGCGCCCTTGAGGCGAACTACCAGATGACGTACGAGAACAACATTCACTTTTTTGCCAATCCCAACAATTACAACGTGAATACTCGCACCCAGGAGATGTCGGCCGCTTACGTCCGCTCCTTCGTCTTCAAGAACTTCAATCCGTTCGTCGAGGCGGGCCCGGGCGCATTTATCTTCCTTCCGATCCGTAACTCAGGGACAACTTCGCTGGACGTCAAGCAGCAGACTCAGATCGGCGGCATCTACGGAGCCGGCATTGCGTATGAGATTAGTCCCAGCTTCGACATTCGAGCGGAATATCGCGGATGGGTAACCAAGGTGCCCAACTTTGGCGTTTCACAGCTATCCACCAACCGGTGGTACAACATCAGCAATCCAGTAATTGGCGTGGCTTACCACTTCTAAAGCCAGGCGCACAGAGGATGAAAAGGGGACAGGCTGAAGCCTGTCCCTTTTTCATTTTGGCCGCCGTCTCGTCAGGGCGCTGTTAGGACGACGCTTCCTGATAGCGGCCCAGTTCTTTGACCATGGCGCAATGCCGGTCGAGGGCTTCCAAGGCCAGCGAGCCTTCGGCGGGGGACTGGATCTGGCAGTCCACGTAGAAGATGTACTCCCATGGCTTGCCGTGGACGGGGCGGGACTCGATTTTGGTGAGGTTGGTGCCGAGGGCTGCCAGTTCGTTGAGCACGGCGACCAGGGAGCCGGGGCGGTTTTCGACGGAGAATGCCAAACTGATCTTGTTTGCGGCCGGATCGGCGACGGACTCGGCGGCGCGGCGGACTAGGAAGAAACGGGTAAAGTTTTCCGGGTTGTCTTCGATGCCGGCTTCTAGAATCTCGGCTCCGTAGTACGCTGCCGCGGCCTGGCTGGCGATGGCCGCCGCGTGCGGGTCGTGGAGGGTGGGGAGTTGCTTGACGCTGCCGGCGGTGTCGTAAGCAGGGCTTGCTTTCATGCGGGGGTGGCGGGCGAAGTAGTGGCGGCACTGAGCGAGAGCGACGGGATGCGAGTAGACGCGCTCGACCTGGTCGATGGTGGCGCCGGGAAGGGCGATGAGGTTGTGGCGGATGCGGAGCCGGAGCTCGCGGTCGACTTTGACGTCGTGGGTGAGGAGCAGGTCGAAGTGCTCGGAGACGGAGCCGGCGAGGCTGTTTTCGATGGGGATGACGGCGGCATCGACCCGGCCTTCTGTGAGGGCGGCGAAGACTTCAGCGGAGAGTGCGCAGGGGACGATGGATGCGCCGGGGACGAGTTTGAGGGCGGCTTCGTGACTGAATGCGCCGTGTTCACCCTGGATGGCAATGTTCATGAAACAACTTTCTCCCGGACCATACTACAGTGAGTGGCGCGGCCCTACAGGGAAATGCGTATCCAGAGGTCGGCGGCGACGAAGGCGAGAAAGACCATGGCGATGACGCCGTTCATGGTGAAGAAGGCGGCGTTGAGGCGTCCGAGGTCGGTGGGCGAGACGATGGAGTGCTCATAGGCGAGGAGCACCGCGACGGCGGCGATGCCGACCCAGCCGATGGCGCGGAAGTGGAAGAGCAGACCGAACCAGACAAGCAGAGCCAGCATGGCCAGATGCATGAGGCGGGCGGCCCAGAACGCGCGCGGTATGCCGATGGCGCGGGGCAGGCTGTAGAGGCCGGCTGTGCGGTCGTGGTCGTAGTCCTGGCAGGCGTAGAGGACGTCGAATCCGCCGACCCAGAGGGTAACGGCTGCGGTGAGCACGAGGATGCGCGCGTCAAGGCTGCCGCGGACTGCGATCCAGGCGGCGGACGGCGCGAGGCCTAGCGCGAGGCCCAGCACCAAGTGAGACCAGCGGGTGAAGCGCTTCATGTAGCTGTAGCCGAAGAGGACCAGCAGAACCAGCGGCGCGAGGTAGAGAGTGAGCCGGTTGAGCTCTGCCGCGGCGGCGACGAAGATCAGCGCCATGAGCAAGGTGAAGCCGAGGACGAATTGGCGGGAGAGCAGGCCGGCGGGAATGGCGCGGCTGCTGGTGCGCGGATTGGCGGCGTCGAGATCGGCGTCTGCCCAGCGGTTGAAGGCCATGGCCGCGGAGCGCGCGGTGACCATGGCAACCAGAATCCAGGCGACGGTGCGGAATGCGGGCAGGCCGTTCGAGGCCAGCAGGACGGCGGTGAGCGCGAAAGGGAGCGCGAAGATGGAGTGCTCCCACTTGATCATTTCGAGCGTGGTGCGGATTTTCGAGAGGATTCCTGACATGGTTGATCTCTTTTGAGTGTACTTGAGCGGGAGTTTGGAATGGCGCTTTGCGGATTGCGCGAAAGCCCGCTCTGTTGACCCGATTTGGGCTGTTTTTGGCACGGAAAATCGCAAAATTTCGTCGAAATTCGACGGGTAGGTTACTAGTTAGTAATAGATATGCGTCTGTATATTATTGATTATGAGCATGTTATTTTTACACTGCACCATAATCAGTGCACTTTACA
>Ga0307377_10003096_pt1 | contig 19056 bp, 23 predicted proteins | sample TR3MG_FD_202535 | JGI IMG/M metagenome (GOLD analysis project Ga0307377, IMG submission 202535) | Soil microbial communities from Risofladan, Vaasa, Finland - TR-3 | ecosystem: Environmental > Terrestrial > Soil > Coastal area > Acid sulfate soil | place: Finland: Risofladan, Vaasa | collected... | reverse complement strand
CACTCTGGCCGCTAGCTGGGCAATCACAGGGTCGGCTATCATTACCAATGCAACCATCACCAAGGCTGTCGGATCTACAGACAAACTGAGTGTCACGCTGCAGGGTAATGGTACGGTAAGCTATGCGTAGGAATGGAGGCTAAACAAAATGGGAATAGCAACATTTAAAATCGGGAGTATGGAAGTCGAGGGAACGAGCGTCACCAATTTGATTTCCGGAACCGCAAACGTCACTCACAATGTTGAGGATACTAACGCGATCGGAGAGAGCTGGAGAGCAGGAACGGTGCTTGGCGGACAATGGGATGTGTCGCTTGAATGTCATTACGACCCGGCTGCTGTGATGCAAGCATCGCTGGTATCAGATTTCGTTGCCGGAGGTAATAGCTGCTTGTTGGCATCGGTTATGCTCTTCACCCTGACCGGTAGCAAGGCAGTTACAGGATCAGCCATTATCACCAACGCGACTATTACCAAAGCCGTTGGATCGACTGACAAGTTGAGTATCACACTGCAAGGTAACGGTACTGTAACCTATGCTTAAAGGATGATGCATGGATGTAGAATTGCTGGAAGGGAAAGAATATATCCCAGATTGGAACGATAACAGGGAAGAAGCGGCACCGGTAAAGGTCACGCTTCAGGCGTTGACTGCAGGACAGCGTGCGGTATTGCTCGAGAAGATTTTCAAAGACGAAGAATATCTCGATTATGCTTGCAAGCATGCGATCAAGACAATTGAAAATCTATCTGTCGCTGGTGAGAAAATCGAGACGGCGAATCAACTTCTCAATTCACGGGGCGCCGATCTCGATATATTGATTCTGGATATTGGCAAAGAGGTTATTGTTCTTAACAAGAGGCCCGACTTAAAAAACTCATAACCGCCTTCTTGGTTATACAAGCAGGGAACAGATACGATTGTACGAAGTGTACCGACAAAGACTGTTTCAGTAAACCCAGATGGCAGATCGAGGAAGGGATATACACAACCGAATGTCCGGAACTTTTTGTCAAACCAGAAATAGAAAACTTCCTAGTCTGGAAACGGTTCAGACAGATGGGACTTCCCCGCGCCGGCGGCTGGTTGGATCAGCCGGCGATACTCATAGATATCATCGAAACTCTCGAAAGCGAATACGACCGATGGATGGCAAGTAAGAAAACTGATGGCAACTAGAGACCAGGTTTACATAGATATCATCACAGAAACCAAGAAAAGTATTGGCAATTTAAAATCATTGGTCACCGGGCTTGCTGCTGCCTATGCCGCTTTTAAAACCGTACAACAAATTGCGAAAATAGCTCTGGATGCCGCGATGTATGCGGCAAAGATCGAGCAGATCAGTAGAGCTTTTGGATCTATGGCCAGAGCAATTGGTCAGGATGGCGAGAGCGTCATTGCGAGTATAGATCGCCTAGCCGGCGGGACGATCAACAAACTTGATCTTTTGACAAGTGCAAGCCGCGCAGCCTTGTTTAAATTGCCCATCGACAAGATGGACGAACTGATGCAGATCGCCCGAGCTTCGGCTACGGCCACCGGCGAATCTGTCAAGTATATGTTTGATTCGATTGTCTTAGGTATTGCTCGCGGTAGCCCAAAGATTCTGGACAACCTTGGAATCCTTATAGATGCGACGAAAGCGAATCAAGATTATGCAGAATCAATCGGCAAGTCAGCAGATGAACTAACGGCGGCAGAACAAACACAGGCCACCATGAATGCTGTCCTAAAAGCCGGTAAAGAGATCCTGGAAGGCGTCGGGGATGTAGGACAAGAGGTAACAGATGCTCAACGGTGGGATGTATTAACAGCTGCTGTTGCTAATCTCAAAGCCGAACTCGGAGAAGGATTACTGCCGGCGTTCCGGGAAACCACCAAACAGGCCACGAAGCTAGTTGATAAACTGACCGAGATGGCGAGGTTGAATCGTATTCTCTCTGAGATTTACCAGGGTACGGCTACATTAAAAGACGAACTATTCGCCGTTAATACCCAGTTGGAAGAATACAATTTAACGATAGAGAAAAGCGGCGCTGCTGCTGAAATGATGCAGCAAATGTTAGGTGGTGAAATAGAAGCATTACGAAATCGAAAAGCAGCATTAGAAGATTTAATTAAACGCCAAGAATATCAAGCAGCATTAGAAGAGGACATAAAGGCACGACGAAGGAAAGCGCTACAAGATGAAATAGATAGAGCAACAGAATTACAAGAATATCTAAAAGAAGTTCAGGAAGCTTATGCAAAAACAAAAGAAGGTCAGCGGGAAGCACTGGAAGCTGCGATAGCGCATTGGGAAGGCCATTTAAAAACCGCGAAAGTGACGGCTCCGGAAATTATAGCGATTATTGCTGCCTTGAAAAAAGACTTGGCAGATATGGATGTTACAGGGGAAGGCAAAGATCCATGGTCCGAACGGGTTAAATCCATGAATGCCGCAACAGAGGCGGCATTGGAATATTATAATTTGCGACAAGAGGCACTATTGGTAGCCGAGCGAGAAAGGGCGGCGATAGCAGCAGAGTTGGCAGCTAGGGAGTCTTTGCTGGATCTCGGTGCAACTGCTCTCGAGGCGGTGCAGGCATCTACTCAAGCACATAACGAACGACATGCGATTATCATGCAGAATCTAGCCGAAGAGCGAGATGCAGTCGATGAGACAAAAGAAAAGTACCGGGAATTAACCGAGCAGCAAGAACAGATGGCCGCCATAGCCACTGCTGCATTTACGGCTTTCGGCCAGGCTTTTGCCGATACCGCCATATCGTGTGGGGAAATATTCAAAGAGGCGATGAAAGCGGGTGTCGCTTCGGCGGTACAATCCCTGGCTATGTTGGCTATGGCCGAAGCAGGTATCGCGCTTGCTCAACTTAACTTCGCAAAAGCCGCTGCCCTATTCGCTGCTGGTACTTTCGCATTCGCGGCCGCCGCCGGGATCCGGGCACTCGGCGCTGGCGGTATTGTCACCTCCCCCACCGCTGCGCTCATCGGTGAGCGGGGTCCGGAGGCGGTGATTCCCTTAAGCAAGGCTGGGATGATGGGTGGAATTACGCTCCATGTCCATGGCTCGCTTATCACCGAGGGGGACCTGCTGCGGGCGATTGAATCGCGGGTGATGGGGAGGCTGACCCGTGTCTATTAAAGCTATCGCCGACGCCTGGAAAGCTGATCTCAAAACCTTTCCTTCAGATGAGCGGGTTTACCTTGATTCCCGGAAAGAAATCTACCCGCCGTTCGGAAGCGATCTGACCTACACTCTCGTTTCTTCTACTCCCACCCAGCCGGGCTCTCATAACCTCACCGGTGGGAATGCCTATTATATGCTTGAACTTACCGACCCGGTTACGGTGAGAGCAAGGGTATATCCCAATTTTGCTTATAATATTGGTTCTAATCAAAATATATGGTCATGGTATATCGACGCTACTCATAGATTGGATTTACGATATGCTGATGATACGGCACAGCATAGATATATTGTTGGATGGATAGATGGGGGATCGGAGCGTTGGCTATATGGCCCCCAGTATTCTGATAATTCACATCAAGCATGGACAGATATTGATGTAGTAATAGACTTTGCCAACAGTCAGGCCACTTTATATATTGACCGTGTGGCCGTCGATCCATCCTGGAGCGGTTCACCCGATGCCAAGGGGATGAACTATCCTTTATTGGAAATACGTTCATTTGCTGGGAGTGAGGGTGATTACAAGATAAACCATGTCCGTGTCTTTCCCTCCCTGGAAGCTACTGCCACCCAAGTAGCAAACGATTATAAAGATGTTAAGAACGAAGAGATAATCTGGCATTTCAACGGCGAGGGATGCGGGCGAACCCGATGTAACATAACCCGGTTCGTTGCTGGCATTTATAGCAATAAGCAGATAGAAGATCCGGTAACTGCACAGCAGGGTGCAAACGAGCTGCGCCTGCAGCTATTCAACAAGGCGGGCGAGTTCAGTGATGACCAGTACGCTGCTTTCGATCCGACCGCCGATGCTTTCAACGGCCTTGTCACCCAGAAATATCTGCAAGAGCGCTGCAGGATAGAAGCAGAGACCTGGTATAGTAACAGTTATGAGTTGTTTTTCACCGGGTTACTAGATGAAAATCGGTTCAAGCGGCGCACTCCCGCTGACACGGATGGGATTTCAAGAGTAGACCTGAATGCCGAGGACATGATTTCCATTATCGGCCGCAAGTTCAAGCGATCGGCGCAGGCTTTCGAAGACAAGAAGCTATCAGATGCAACCGAGGCGAATAGTCTCATACATTTAATCACCCGGCTTGCAACGAAAGATGATATCTATAATTTCGCATCCAACTCTTCTTTTGAGAATGATACGATAGGCAATAGTTGGTTACTGGGGGGAACATCAAGCAGCAAGGCATTGACAAGAGAATCAGGGGGATTGTTTGGAAGTTATGAAGCGCAATTAGTTAATGGAGATTCACCCAATAATGCTTTTGCTTATCAAACAGTAACTTTTACGGGAATCAAAAAGCTTAATGTTGGGGAAACCTATACATTTTTTATTTGGCTAAAATGTGCTGATGCGTGTAGTTATATAATTCATCTTGCTGAGCGTGATTCAAGTGTTCAAACCGGTTCTAGCCAAACAACATATATTATTTCTGGTGGTGAAGGATGGGATTTATGGGCTGTTTCTCATACTATTATCGATTCTACTAGTGATAGATTGCGAATGTATATTCGCATAGATGATGATGTCACCCTATCCATGGATGGTGCCATGCTCATTCAAAACGATAGGGCTATCAACTGGTTTATTCTAAACAACAATGATGGTGTAGACGGTGTGGAGAGTGCCGACGATGCGGATTCCGATTCTTATGATACCATCGGCTTTGATTGCGATGCGGTAAACGTCACCCATCCCTGGGCGCTCGTACCGCGGGACACCCCGATCTGGGATCACCTGAAGGATCTCGGCGATGCCTGCGGGAATATGTATCTCGGGCTGGATGAATGCGGCACTCTGAAGCTGCGGGCGAAGCTGAAAACCGGGTATTCTGATCCTTCTTCTCTTGAAACCATCACGGCCGTGCGGAGCATAGAAACAAATATCGTCGCAGCACAAGCCAACAAATTGGTCGGTCACGGTGTCATGATCAAGAAACTCACTAATGTTGTCGCCATGTGGATGGCCGAAGCTGAAGGTGCTTTCGATAAAGCTACCGGGTCGAGCAAGATGATCAGCGAGGAAGTGGCAAACGGAGCCTACTGGCCGGACGATCAGCCGGCCGGCGATCCAAGAGGCGAGACCTGGGCGATGTACGGGAAGGTGACATAATGAATTTCCGTATGCCGGGTCTTAATATGGGGGCGGGCCTATCACATGCATTAACTCAATTCTGGGGTGCTCTTCTCGGTGATAAATACAAAGCCAACAAGGATGGAGAAGAGATCGTCGGTATCGTGGATCCTTTGATGATATGGGCGGGCTGGACGGGTGCTGACAATAGCACCGACGATGCGGGAAATAGCGGATTGAGCTTGAGCGCTTTCGATACGACCTCCCGTGCCGACTCGGCAAGGATACGATTGATCAATAGCAGTGGGGTGGCAAAGACCATTATAGGTTGTGTTATTCGGGGCAAGCCGGTACTCCGCTATTCCGGCGATCATGGCCGTATCCATGACAGCCTAATCGATTATGACGATATTATCCGGAACGGCGAAAAGAAGTTTGAGTTTGGCAACAACTATGTCTGCCTTCGGTCACAGCTTGAATCACTCGCGGACTGGCACTGGAAGAATCTCACGACAAAGCGCCACATCTATGGTGTCGAGATCCCGGGGCGATGTTATTGGTACTCACCCGGTGAATGGTACACGCTGACTATCAGCGACGTGAAAGGCGCGGAAGTACTCGATGGTGTCGTTGTTGAGTGCTGCCAGGTCAAGGTAGAGAGCCAGACCGGTGAGCTGGGGAGGTCTGTTATCGTCTTCCGCGAAGTGTATCCAAGTTGGGTAAACGACATCAATGCGGTATCTCACTTTCTGTCAGGCGGTGACCCAGCTGCCGCGCTTAACTTTGATCGAGTTAAGATAGCCTCTTCCACATACTTGAGGGCTGCTGATTACTATTGCGATGGTACAGCGGATGAAGTCCAGATCAACGCGGCGATAGTCTATCTCACAGGCCTAGGCGGGGGAATCCCAGAGCTGACAGAAGGGCTGTTTGTGACTGCCGCTGCAATCGCACCAGCTGATAATATAGGAATTACTGGGCATGGATGGAACACTGTTATTGAAAAAAATGGCGATTACCATGGTATTTATTTAGTTGGTTCTGGTGGTAGTGAATATACTAATATTTATTTAGGTAATTTTAGAATAAAAAAGGATGCCGGCGATACTAATACAGTATCCCTAATAAGACTAGAATATGTTGACAATCTTACAATCGATCATGTTATGGCGGACGGTGGGCGATATGATTGTTGCTATCTAAATCAATGTGATAATCCAACAGTATTTAATTCAAGTTTTGTCAACGGTGGGGCTAACGGATTACAAATAAAAAATACGGCGGATAATGCGAGCTCAGCTAAAGTCTTTGGCAATTATTTTTATAATAACGCTGATGCAGGTTTCGTGTGTTCTAATTTAGAACATGCTGCTATTTACGGAAACGTTGCTGAAGCGAATACGGATTACGGATTTGCTTTGAATGCAATAAAGTTTTGTACTGTTTCTGATAACATATTAGTTGACAACGGGGATGGTGACCTGAATGAAGGCGGGATTAATTTATATAATACTTCTCTCGATAATATTTTTACAGGTAATGTATTTGAGGGAAATAATCCAAATGGATTTTATATACAAGTTGGCAGCGATGGGAATGTTTTCACGGGAAATCGCGCGACTGCAAATACAACTGCAAATTTAAATGATAATGGAACAAATATCGACAGCGGGAACGACTGGACATAGGAGAGAACATGGAAACGTACAGCTTTTATTTTAGGGAATATGCGAACGCAGAACATACGCAAATATCTCGTGTCGATGGAGAAGGGAATACTCACATCGTCACAATGAGCCAACCCAACATGCTGATCATCGCAGGGGATGGCACCCAACTCTTGAATGCAATTGTGAAATTGGCAGCTTATGGATTAGCGAAGATACAGTATATGCATCCGGCAGAGAACGAAGTAGCAGAGGTAATTATACCGCCTGGAGGTTAACATCATGCCTAATGGAATGACACAAGAACAGATGGTCGAAAAAATCTTTGATGATATCAAGGATGCCAGTGATGGCCGGAAGAGATTGCACGACAAGATAGATGTTATCACTTCCGAGATGATGACAAAGACTGAATGCCAAACAATCCGCAAAGGTGCCGGCGATAGAAAAGATAAAGTGTTGATGCGGCTCAAGGATCTTGTTCTGCTGGCTGCGGCAATCGCTGGATTCTTATGGGGATCCGGGATTATCTCGAGGGGTGGAAAGTGATCTTACAAAGAGATCCAAGACTGAATGCGGCGATACACAAATACGGATGCTACATGATGAGCATTCTTTTCCTCTGCAATAAATACAAAAATGTCGAACTTTCCACAGGAGATATCAATGATCTATATATTCTTTTCATCGATTCTAAGTACATGGATGAAAACTGTTTTATCAACGATCCGGCATCTATCTTTGGTTTTATGGGCTTACAAGTATATTTCTATGACCGTCATGATCCGCCAAACTATATATGCAGTAAAGATGAGATCGAGATACTTCGATTCCAATATATCAAATGGAAACATTTTGTGGCGGGTGACGGGGCAAGCCATGTTGCCTACGATCCTTACGGCACAAGCAAGGCAGTTCGATTAGGCGAATTGAAAGATAAACGGATCTTCAAGATCCAGAAATGATTAGGAGGAGCGTATGCTCAAGAAAGTTCTGCTAGGAATCGGTGTTGTAGCGCTGGCCGGGGCGGTTGTACTCGGCGCTACTGCAGAAGAGGTCAGTACCGTTGCGACTCTTGCTATCGGTTTCGCCGGAGCAATCGTGGCGGTTATCGGCATCTTCAAAAAGGAAGCATAGTAAGAGCCGGGGGACTCTCTTCCCCCATTCTTTTAGGAGACTAAAATGGGATTTTTTGCGAATCTATTCAAACCGAAAGCGGATACAGTAACGGGCGTTGTGACTTCCGTTGGCACATTGGCGAAGGATCTGCGGACGGCTATCACCGGAGATATCCCGGCAGAGATGCGGGCAGAGCTCTTGGGGAAAACGCTGGACATCACCACCAAACTGATCGAGGTGCAGTCAAACGTGATCGTAGCAGAAGCCGGAGGCAAGAGCTGGCTGCAGCGCAACTGGCGGCCCGTCACGATGATGGTTTTCCTTGTGCTCGTGATCCTTGACTCCTTCGCTTGGCTGCCGAACAAGCTGGCGCCGCAAGCCTGGACCTTGCTGTCGATCGGTCTCGGCGGCTACGTCGTTGGCCGGAGCGCTGAAAAAGTTGTAGATAAATTGAAAATTAATTAACTGGGAGGTTAAAAATGGCCTATTTGAGTGACGCACTATTGGATCTGGCTTTGCAAGAGATCGAAGATTCTGCCAGTCAGCTGAACATCTGCAATGACGAACCGGCGACCTACGCTGCAGCAACAACCACATATTTCCTTGGCGATGCAACAATTCTCACCTATACCGGTCCGGCGAACGGCGATACCAGCGGTCGGAAGACTACGGTAGACGCAATAACAGATGGTAGTGTCTTAACGACCGGAACAGCTCTCGCTTGGGCGCTTACAGATGGCAGCACTACTCTGTATGCAGCCGGATCGCTTACGACAAGTCAAGTAGTAACCGCTGGGAACGTATTTACATTGACGGCTTTCGACATAGAAATCCCGGATGCCGAGTAAGGAATTCGAAATGAAAAAAATATTACTCATTGTTCTGATGGTGCTTGTGGTAGGCGTGACCGCCTGCGGGCAAACGGTGTATTACAAGAACGAGGCGACGCTCCAGTGGGATGCGGTGACGACCGACGCAGATGGCAATCCTTTGTTGCCGACCGACACGCTGACCTATGAGGTCTATATCTACGACTACAATGTCGGGGTCGCCGATCCGCAATCTATCGGAGATCTGACGTTTATCGCGGGTACGCCGCTTCTCGAGCAGTTGATTGTGTTCCCCTACCGTACCACCTGGGCGGCAGGAGTAAGAACGAAGCTCGTTGATGGGGACGCGAATATCACCTGCAGCCCGCTTGCCTGGAGCTACATACCGGAGGATGCGGACATTGTGTCCGGCCCTTTTTTGTACAGCCCATTTGGGATCCCGGACAAGCCCGAGGACTTGCGGGATTCGGGGATGTAGAGGCACCGGAGATGGCCTTCGTAGATTGGACCTCGGGCTGGACCGAAACAGATACTGATGGGATTCTAACTGTTGGCGCTAATCATATTGAAGTTGATATAGTCGGAACCTCAGCCGTTGCCGATCAAGTTTGGAAAAACTTCGGGGCTGGCTATTTTGCCGGGGATTTCGTTCATTATGTCGATGGTCAAGTAGATGCCACCCCAGACAATGCTACGGCTATTCTCCTCTGGACGATGCACAATACAAACGGCGTGAATCCCTATAGTGATGATAATGGGTTTGCGTGTTCTGCATACTGGCCCGGCACTAAACTCACTCTTTATTTGGAGGATCTTGACAACGATAAAGTAGACAACAGCTGGACCGATGCCATCGTTGTTGGAACACGGTTCTATCTCGTTATTGAACGAAGCGGCACCACATTAACTGCTAAGATATACAATAACGCCGAGCATAGTGGCGATCCGGTCGATACACTCACTTGTACCGAAGTTCAGGAGACTGCATTTAGTACTCTTGGGATGGGTACTCACGGGGGCGCAGATGATATTCATGGAGACATTTACAATTTAGATATTGGTGTGACGGGCGATTCATTAACGGCCACAGGTATTACAACTACTCCAGTAATAGCGATACCCACGATAGGTCAGACACACGCGCTTACAGCTACAGAGATCACGATAGGCGCCCCAACCTTGGAAACACCTACCATCGGGACGGGGGCCGATGCCCTTACAGCTATCGAGATAGCTACTGGCGCGCCTACCCTTGCAAACCCGACGATAGGTCAAACTCATGCCCTGACTGCTACCGAAATCGCGACAGGAGCTCCCGCGCTTGAGACGGCTACGATTGGGCAGACACACGAGCTCACGGCAACAGAGATTGCTACCGGGGCACCAGTGCTGGATGTTCCAACATCAGGTCAGGCCCATGCTCTCGACGCCACCGAGATATCTACTGGGGCTCCGACGTTTGCAACCCCGACAATAGGGCAAACCCATAGCTTACTTGCCGACGACCTGTATGCCAGCCAGCCAACGCTCGATACCGCGATTCTCGCCCAGATTCACGCCCTGGTAGCCTCTGGTATCATCACCGGCCCGCCGGAGCTAGGGACGCCCGCCATAGATGCGGGTATACATCAAGAGCTTGTTCTTGTAACCGGCGAGTTTACCCAGCTCATGACAGCTACAGGGGTGTTCACACAGCTTGAAACCGTGACCGGCGCTTTCACCCCGCTCGTCACAGTATCTGGAAAACTACTGGAGGAGGATTGATATGGCAGCTCAAGTAGGGGATATCGGAACCATCATCCGCTATACGACCACAACCGACGTGTCCGGAGCTTCGACGCTGACGCTGAAATACCTCAAACCCGACGGGTCAGGATCGACCATAGCCGGCGAGTGGACAGCATCGGTCTACACCACCTATTCCGCCCAGTTCACGACAACGGTGGTCACGGACCTGGACCAGGAAGGCACCTGGTTGCTTCAGGTATACGCGGACCTTGCCACCTGGGCGGGCTACAGCGAAGTGAAGGAATTCACGGTAAAGTCGAACATCCCCGCCGCTGCTGCGTGATTACAATGTATTTACCGGCACGTATGAGCAATCTTGTTACCTTTGTAAATGAAGGCATAATATCTTTGATCTACGGCCCATTTAGAAGCAATCTTTTTGGCAATATCACAGTATCCTTTCATGGCCGTTTCATTCGCTATCGGTTCCACCCAGATTCTTATAAGTAGTTCATTCTCTGAAGAATTATATCCAACGGTGAAATTTTGCCATCGCCCCTCAGCCCAGCCTTCAAGTTCTTTCTTTATCTCGCTAATTTGGGGTTGTGATGTTGGCTGTTTCTCTTCAACTCCACAGGCGATAATAGCCAAAATTGACAACAATAGAGCCAAAAACACGATTTTCTTCATTTTTCCTATTCCTCCTATTGACAAGTCTATCATATATGGTAAAATAAATCAACAAAAAAAGATAAAAAAGTAGTTGACAGAATATCGGGGATGTGCTATAGTTTGTATTATGGGAGAGGAAATGACCGAAAAGATGGTAGAACATTCTTTCAGAATACAGCTTAGTGAGGGCGATTCAAGGCGCCTGCGGGCTTATTTGCACGAAACTGGCATGAAAAAGAGGTTTTTCATGCAGAAAGCTGTCCGGAAATCTCTGGAAGAAAACGAGCAGAACTCTGACAACTAAGGGGGGGGGAACTGAAAGGTGAATGGCGCATTAGTAGACAGTAAATATTTATTATACGCAGTTAAATCTACAAAGTGCGCTACATTTCAATCATGCACACCTTCAAAACAATCCCTTTCCCAACGACAAGCCCAAGAATCAAGGCTAGACAAAGCACCGAGAAACTACAGCGGGATTACGACCACCTCGCGGTGCTATTCTGGTCGCACTGTAACGCCGACGGTTCCTGGCAAGACCGAATCGAAGAGCGGTTGCGGCAACTCGAGCGCCGCCTTCCACCCACCTAACACCCTACCCTACCCTGCAATTCGGTTTCCCCACCCAGCGCCGCAGGATAGGTCTGTCTTGAAGCAAGCCACCATTCAAAAGAAAACCAGTGGCGTAGAGCGAGCCATATCAACAGAGAAATCCAGCACTACTGAGCGAGCCATTGCTAGAGAGAAAACCAAAGATAAGAAGCGAGCCAGTATTTATGAGTCACCCATTCGTATAGAGCGAGCCATCGGCGCAGAGAAATCCATGAAACTTGAGCGAGCCATGCCAGCCAAGAAAACCATGCAGGTAGAGCGAGCCATCGAAGAAGAGAAATCCAACCCGGCAGAGCGAGCCAATGTATCCGAGAAAACCAGCACCAGGGAGCGAGCCAGGCACCACGAGGAATCCACCCTGAAGGAGCGAGCCAAAGGCGAGGAGAAATCCACTATTTTTGAGCGAGCCATTAATGTAGAGACAACCAACAAAAGGGAGCGAGCCAGTATTTATGAGTCACCCATTCGTATAGAGCGAGCTATGGAGGATAAGAAAACCAGTGATGTAGAGCGAGCCATAAACCAGGAGAAAACCGAGTACGATGAGCGAGCCACAAGGATTGAGAAACCCAACCTGAGCGAGCGAGCCAGAGTACATGAGAAAACCATATCGTCCGAGCGAGTCAGCGGCTGCGAGAAAACCACAAAAACAGAGCGAGCCATGTGGATCGAGGAAACCATACGAGCTGAGCGAGCCAAGGGGGCTGAGAAAACCATATAAGTTGAGCGATTTTTGAAACCAATCCCCGCCGGGGATGGAAATATCTAACTGGGAGGTGCCCGATGGGTACTAAAAAACTAAAGGCAATCGAACTTGTATTCGATTGGAACCTATGGCCCCGTCAATCCATAGGAACACTGGATTCGACAAATCTACGGCAGATGAAAGAATCGCTGCGAGCGGGCTTTCATCTACCGCCTGTCGTCGTCAACAAAGCCGATCTGCGTATCATCGATGGGTTTCATAGAACAAAGGCTGTTCTATCCGTATTCGGTGATGATGCCAAAATCGAGGCGGATCTGCAGGAATATGCTGATGATGCAGCTATGGTCCTTGCAGCAGGTGCGCTAAACGCTGCCCAGGGGTTGAAGCTTTCACCGAAAGATCGTGCTCATTTCATTCTCAAGTGCCGGAAGCTCAAGATCCCGCCCGCCGCAATTGCCAGCGTATTGAGAATCGATGAGATCCGGATGAAAGAATTCATTGCCAAACGATCAGCCAAAACCTCTGGTGGGGAAATAATCCCTCTGGCTGCCGGTGCAAGAGCACTGGCAGGAAAAGAATTGACAGCAGTGCAGGAACATTTTGCAAGAACAGCAAATGGGTGCCTGCCGGAAATGTATGCATCCATGCTGCTAAATGCGTTGAACGCTGAAGCTCTGGTTTTATCAGATAAGACCATGGTAATTCTTGGCAAATTGAGGGATGCCATCGATCTGATTCTGGAAGAGGTTGCGTGATGGATGATGCCTTACGCAATTCAATCAAGACGCTTACTCGTGTTTTCTATGATTACCAGCGCGAACGGATATCCCTGGATGGTCGCCTTGGTTTGACCAAAAATGGCGATATCAAAAAGAAAGCGCCCGCGAAAGATCCCATAATTCTATCAACACTTTTGGCACGCCGAGATGAAGTACTTGCCATGGAAGAGGCCGTTGCCAAGGATTTGGCAAAAGAAGTGCATCTGCATTTGTTATGGAAGGCATTTCTTTCAGCGGTGAAGGGCTGCGGTGAATCTATTGCGGCGGTGGTCATTTCAGAATTTGATATCAACAAAGCACCTACGGTCAGCAATCTTTGGTCGTTTTCCGGTCTAGCACCAGGGAAGGATCGCAAAGTCAAAGGGCAGAAATGCCCTTACAATCAATTTCTACGATCTAAACTCTGTGGGGTGCTCGGTTCTTCCTTTCTCAAGTGCAGTTCTCCTTATCGAGAATATTACGACAACATGAAAAACAGGCTGGAATCCAAGAATTGGGGAATGCCGAGCAAACATCCTACTCATAAGGATCGGCCAAAGGCAGGACATCAACACAAGGCGGCGACTCGCTACATGATCAAGATGTTTCTGCGGGATCTGTATGTAGCATGGCGCATTCTTGAGGGGCTTCCTGTGCGGGAACCCTACCAGCAGGAATATCTAGGACACAAGCATGATGATTAACGGAGGGGCTTCGGCCCCTCCCTTTGCCACCGGTTGCGAGAAACCCAAGCCCCGGGAGCGAGCCAGTGTCCAAGAGAAAACCAGGTGGTGCGAGCGAGTCAGCAATCCTGAGAAAACCAAGCACGACGAGCGAGCCAGGGGAGCGGAGAAATCCACCTTTAACGAGCGAGCCATGATGAACGAGAAAACCAAGCACGACGAGCGAGCCAGGGGAGCGGAGAAAACCAGCGAAACCGAGCGAGCCACTGGACTTGAGAAACCCATGGTTTCGGAGCGAGCCAAAAAGGAAGAGAAAACCATCCGGCGCAAGCGAGCCAATCGGGCGGAGAAAACCACATGCCACGAGCGAGCCATTTTGGCCGAGAAAGACGGCCAATTCCGGGTGAGGGCGGCGAGTTCACCTCCTTATAACCGCCCCGCCCATTTATAGGGGGTTGAAATGCAAGTGATAGCCGAGGTGCTACTCGGTATCGTCATAGTCGTGGTGATAGTCCCGGCACTCATCGGGGCGATATACATAGGTTGCTGGGAGGGGAAAGAGGAGAAGGAATGAACGAAGAGACTAGGGTGCGCATGGGAGCGAAGCAGACGGCCAAGGGTGCTATCCAACTGGACCTGACCGCCGAAGCTCCCACCGTGGAGCAGGCCGGTCAGTTGATGGAGGATGCCATCGACAGGCTGGTTGCGACCGTCCAGAAGAAGGGCTTCGCGTTGGTCGAAGCATCGTGACTTTCAGGTGGGATAGTTGGCTACATTAGCAGTCGATTATCCCGCTACTGGGAGCCCAGGGGAAGGAGCTAACACGGGCCTAGCCCGGCTTCCCCTGGGATTATCTTATCATCCAGGAGGTAGCGGGATGAACAATACAGCATTAGCAGTGATTCAAGAGCATGAGAAGAAACAAGATCTCGTGTTCGTCCGTCCGGAGGATCTCAATACTCAGAAGTTCTTTGTACCTGAGGTGACGGTCCTCCATGCCACGCCAGAGGATTTCCATACTATCAGCGGGCAGATGATGCCAAAGGGGTACTACACGGATCGTATCGGCCAGGCTGCAGGAGTCTCTTTCGTAGCCGAGAACTGCGGGGTCAAGAAGGATGGCGAGAACGTCTACGTTGGCTTCGCGCAGGGCAAACGCCGGCTGCCGGATGGAACCTGGCGGCTGAGCTCAATACATGAATACGAGCTAGATGTAGATTCCAGAGCAAGAGAGGATTTCCTTTCCAAGCCGGACAAGTACAAGACGGCCATAGACAAGGAAAAGCACACTCTCGAGATCAAGCGCTTTGCCCGCCAGAAGGCCGGGACCGGAGCACACCTGAAGGTTATCCGGGAGCTCGTGGGGATCCCCATCAGTTTCAAGCCTGCACAGATCCAGAAGGCTATCGTGGTGAGCCGGATAGCGGTAAACACCGACGAGCTGCTATCTACACCAGGAATGCAGCAGGCGGCTATCGCGCAGGCGGTAGGCACACAGCAGCAGCTATTCGGCCCGGGCCAGGGCAATGTCGAGCGCAAGGTTATCGAGGCCGATGCAGGGCTGGAGATCCCGGTAGATGAAGTTCACTTGCCGGTAGAAGAGGCGCCAGTGCCCTTCGAAGATGATATCCCCTGGGAAGAGAAACCGGAAGACATAGCTCGCCGCGGGTTGCAGCACTATCTCGACAACAGCGAGGAGGTCTACAAACTGCCCGCAGAGGCGACTGAAACTATCGTGGCATTACTTTCCGTTGAGAATGCTACCCTACAAGCCCTTCAGGACTGCGAGAAGCGTATCAAGCAGTTCATCGAGAAGCGGGAACAGAGCAACGAGAAGTACGCCGCACACATGCAAGCGATGCGGGAAGCAGGGAGGGTGTTGGCATGAAGATTCTACACTCTGCCGACTTCCATTATTCCCGCGACAACCAGGAACCCGCCCTCCTGAGCCTGCGGACCTTCTATGAATACGGGCGGGATAACGGGGTAGACCTGTACGTGATCCCCGGCGACCTGTTCGACCGCGCCGTGCAGAACACCGATAGCAGCGGGTTCCCGCAGCTGGTTAAGGTAATCCAGGACATGATGAACATCGCGCCGGTGGTGGCCGTCCAGGGAACTCCCACCCACGATATCGCTGGCTGCTATGAAGCTCTCGAGAAAATCAAGGCGGAACACAATTTTAATCTCATTCAACCATCACACCAATATTTTTTGACGAATAGAAAGCAAGTAGATGAATTCGTTAATGATTCGAAACTGATAAAATTTATCGGTGGAGAGCCGAAACTTATGATCCTCGGCTGCCCTGAACCATCGAAGGAATGGTTTCTGAAGGACAAGAACCTAGGCCGTGATGAGGCAACTCAGGCTGTCAAAGAAGGGATGCGACAAATGCTACTGGGCTGGGGGGCCATCAGAAAGCAATATGCCGACATCCCTTGTCTATTCGTATACCACGGCTCGGTCGAAGGCGCAAGCATGTGTAACGGCCAGACCTTGCCGATGGGTGAGCTGGCGATCGGGCGGGATGACTTGGCTCTGGTAGGCGCCGACTACTATGCTCTCGGGCATATTCACAAGGCGCAGCAGATTTTCGGCATGAATGGGGGTTATTCCGGGAGTGCTTTTCCTATCAATTGGGGAGAAATAGAGCAAAAAGGTTTCTATGCTGTAGATTTCTCCAGCTCGACATTTACAAACAGCGAAGGCACTTTCTACGGAATGCATACGGATTTCATCCCCTATCCCCACCCGCCCCGGAGGAAGTTGACGAAAGTCTACAAAGATACTGTTTGGATTCCTGACGATCCCGAGATCGATGGTATGCAGATCTGGCTTGATATCCAGGCAAACAAACAGCAGGCGGCGGCAATCAATCGAGAAGAACTTCTTGCAGAACTCTTGTCGAACGGTGCCCTGGAAGGCTCCCGCGTGACCGTGACGATCAAGCCCACCGAGACGGTACGGGCCGGAGAGATCCGGGAGGCACAGGGGCTTCAGGCGAAGATAGCTATCTATGCTGAGAACTCAGGCGAGGCAGTACCCGAAAAAGCCCTGGAGAAAGCCGAGACCCTCAAGGCGGAGGCCAGGGCCGAGGGACTTTCCGGCGAAGGCCTGCATATCCGGATCGATCGGCTGGTACTCCGGGGGGCTATCGGTATCCAGAAGGGCCAGGGGAAAGAGGAAATTGCAGTAGATTTCTGCAATCTCGATCCGGGCCTGGTCGCCCTGGTAGGTGTCAACGGCGCCGGCAAGACCACGCTCATCGAGAATGCTCATCCGTTTACTACCATGCTCACACGCGGCGGGAAGCTTCAGGACCATTTTTGCCTGCGTGATTCCTGGCGGGATCTGTACTTCACCGATGAGAAGACGGGCTGTCAGTACCGGGCTTTCATCCAGATCGACGGGCAGAACGCTACAGGCAAGTGCGAGTATCACCTATATCGAGACGGCCAACCACTCACAGACGGAAGGAAGGAAAGCTATGAAGCTGAGATTTCGAAACTATTTGGTTCTCTTGCTCTTTTTCAGCGGTCCGCCTTTGTCGCTCAAAAGTCTACGAAAGGCAATCCGGATCTGTCGGAAGCTACGAAAGGAGAACGAAAATCTTTGTTCCGAGAGCTCGGAGGGCTGGACTATCTCCAACATTACTCTGAAGCCTCACGAGAGAATGCAAAGCAGATTGAACAATCAGTATTGGTTGAACAAGGGAGAATTTCAAGTCTGGAGGAACTAGTCGCTGGCATGCCAGCCAAAGAGGATGAGCTCACAGGGCTGGTTATGCAGCAGGATGAGAAGCAGGAAGAGCTCACAGTTTTGGAAGCCTCTGGCAAGCAGCTCAAGACCGAGGCTGAGTTCCTGCGGGAGAAGGTAGAGGCGAACAAGCGGGTAGCTGAGCGCATCGATGCCAGCGGGGAACGACAGGGAGAGCTTACCAGGGAGATGGCTCAGCTCGTGCAGAACCGCGGGGAGTATGCACAGGCTGTCCAGATGAAGGGCGATGCTGAGCTTGCTATCCGGCAGGATGAAGTCTTACGAGGCGAGATGGGGGTACTTAATGGAGAGAAATCGAAGATCCAGGCCGAGCGCGAGCAGAAACTTACTGAGCATCGAGACGGAAGCGCGGCTGTTGCACTTGAGGAAAAAAGGCTATCTGCAGAAAAAGCTAAAAGTGATGCGAAAACTGCAGAAAATCGAACTAAAAAGGCTGGTTTTCTTGCAAAGATAGACCAAATTCAAGCCTTTTTGTCAAAAACCGTTGAATGCCCGAAATGCGGCCATGCTTTCGCGCCTGGTGGAGAAGAGCAAAAGCAGGAACTTGAGGCTGCACAAAGCAAAGTATGGGAAATAGACAAGGTAATCGAAGCAGAAGAGAAAATGGGAGCATCCTTTTTGCAGCATATTGAGCGCTTAGTATACCCGCTGGAACCAGACCTTCCGGATTTTGCGGGCCTGGATTTCAAGCTTATCGACATTCAAGAGCAGCTGCAGGTTATCGAGGTCACCACCATGCGGGCGATCTTGCAGAAAGCGCAGGAGGCGGAAGTCCGGATCGAGGAGATGGAGAAACGCCGGGTGCAGATCAAGGGCGAGCAGGACCAGGTTACCATCGATATCGAGGATCTGCGGAAGCAGCTGGATGAGACGATCGGGCCGCGTTTCGAGGCAAAGCAGCATGAGCTCACAGAAGTCGAGAATACCTATCGTCTGCAAAGAGACGCCCTGAAGGGTCTCGAGGCGTCGATCTCTGCCCTGGAGAAACAGATAGACGAGCTCGGAAAGAAAGCCGGGGAACTGCTACAGCTCAAGGTTGCAGTGGAAGGCAAACAGGCCGATGCCGGGGAATGGCGGTATCTGGAGCGGGCCTGCGGACCCGACGGGATACAGGCGCTCGAGCTTGATGCCATGGGCCCGGGAATCGCCGCAATCGCCAACAAACTCCTGCAGGCAGCCTACGGCTCTCGCTTCCAAGTAGAGTTCCGGACAACC
>Ga0307377_10003095_pt1 | contig 19060 bp, 26 predicted proteins | sample TR3MG_FD_202535 | JGI IMG/M metagenome (GOLD analysis project Ga0307377, IMG submission 202535) | Soil microbial communities from Risofladan, Vaasa, Finland - TR-3 | ecosystem: Environmental > Terrestrial > Soil > Coastal area > Acid sulfate soil | place: Finland: Risofladan, Vaasa | collected... | reverse complement strand
GCGAAGGTTCATCCGCCGGCGGGCGAACCCCTTCATCTTTTATACAGCACGTAAAAGAACTTCGTTTATTGCTAAATTTTGTCCTTCTTACTTCAGGACACACTCCGGGCGAGCAGGGGCAAATCAAGCTCATCCAGCAGCTGGACGAGGAGGACAAAAAGGCAATTTTCCGCATTATCAGTACAATGGTAACCAAAAATAAGTTTAAGGATTTCTTCCAGAAAAATGTTGCCGCATTATAAGTCAAAAAGCCCGGACTTGCCGGGCGTTTTGCTTGCTAAGAGGTTCAGGAACCTCTTCCAGAAAAACGTAGCTACCCTATAAAATACAAAAACCCGCCCCTGTTAGGGAGCGGGTTTTTCGTTGTATCTCCTCCACGGACGTGGACGCTCGCGCTAGCGGAGACTTTTTTCGGGCTCAAGTAGCCGCCCCGAACTGGCAGCCGGGTGCGGGGCTACGCTTCTAAACAATTTGGCTTATGGGCAGCATACCCATGCAACCGCAATGCGCCCCAGGGCCGGCAGCTGCTATTACACCATATACAGCCAGCCTCCAACATACGCCCATTGGCAAAAGTCCACAGCAGCCGGACGACACGTCCGGCCGAGCGGGGTTATTCACTCAAATATTCTGTGTAGTCAACCTCGAAGTCCTTCAGCTCTCTTAATTCAACGGCAATCTTCCTACTCCACTCCTCCTGCTCCCGTCTATAAACGCCATGGGCTGTCTCCGCATCATAAACAGCTTCAACACTATCACATTCGTGAATGTTAGAATAAATAATCTGTAAATAATCATCAACGGAATCATCATTTTTTTTCTGCAGCTTCAGTAGGGCCTTTCTTGCCCTCCTGGCAAACAGCTCGCCTATGTCAAAGTGGAGCTGCTCATGGGCCAGCACTGAACGTGATGTGTCTTTAGACCACGAATCGTACCGTTTAAAGACTGTAAACACCTTGTAATCAGGAATTCTACCATCCCAGTATGCATGTATAAGTATTTGGGTTGAAGAAACTGCCACTTGATAACCTGAAGAATCAGGAGTCTTCTTCTTAAAATCAGCCCAGTTCAATTTTCTGCTCTGGCTCCAGTAGATGATTGAGTCACTGCTGGGCTGACAGCGGACAGCGAGGCTCTGTAGGGCAAGCAATAGTATAAAAGTTGCTACTCTCATGGATTTACTAGTTCAAACGATGTTTTCTTAAAACGACCATTCCCAGAATTATACACATTACCCTTTCGATAATCCAGCCGCCTAGGGTCAATACCCCTCCTTACCAAATAGTTATATATGGCCTTTGCTCTCCCGCTCATCAAATCGCCCGCAGGCCTCCATTGCCCATTGTATCTTACCAGCTGGCTCAGTGCTGCTTGGCTATTTCCAACAATATCACCATCGATATCCAGGTTTCCGTAAATATACAGCGCCAGCCTTTGAAAATCCTCAAGCGTCTTAACCAACGCGTCAAGCTGCTGATCGTTGTTCCCTGATTTGTCAAACCGATCGGAGCTACTAACAAAATAGATATCCTGAACGAAAGGTCTCCTTTCACCAGGTCGAGTTGGTATTGGAATTGAAGGTTCAGGAAGCATATACGATGTACTCGATGCCAGCAGCGAAAATTCTGGATTTGGGCTCCCCGCTTCAACACTTGCTTCTAGCGGCTCCACAAACGGAAAGTCCATCTTTTCCCTTAGTGCCGGAGAGTTAGCTGCCTGTGGGGTAGAACTAGGGGTAGCCGGTATAAGTTTAGGCTTATAATGATTCCGGCCTAAGTATCTATAATATACGTTAGCCGTATTTTTCCCTCTATCTGTGCTCCAACTACCGTATTTCGTATAACCCAATATCTTTGTCATAGCAAAGTCCTTAATTTTTCGCCATACATCTATTAATCCCAACCCAAAATCGTCTACATTACCTACAGGATCGCTATCAGCATAGCTGTAAGGGCTAATCCCTGGAGTAAAAATTGCCATAGGATCCATCGTAGTAAACCGCCCAATCCCCGGCTCGTAGAACCGCGCCCCGTAGTCATACCAATCCAAGGAACGTCCAGCCACCTGCAGGAACGATTGCAGCTCCCCCGATGAAAAATCGGGACTTCCGCTGCGCTCCAGCTTGCCGTTGTAGCGGTAGGGGTTGCTTTGGCAAATTCAAAGAACGTATAGCGAAGGTAGGGAAATAATTTGAAGATTTGGAAATTAAACAATTTGAAAATTAGCCAATGCGGCTTGCCTTAGTCAGGGGGTGACTTTTTGCATCCGAAAAAAAGTCACCCCCTGACTGTAATTGAGAAAAACGTTGCTACCCTATAAAAGCCAACCCCCGCCAGCTGACCGCTGGCGGGGGTTGGTAGTTTGTCCTGTTTTAGAAGAGATGTAACCCAACTTCAGGCTTTCGGCAAGGGTTTGAGCAACCCTAACAGCATATCCGCCTGAGTGTTTCATTGTTTGGTCGAGCCAACAGGGTGTCCGCAGTCATACCAATCCAAAGAACGTCCAGCCACCTGCAGGAAGGTTTGCAGCTCCCCCGATTAAAAATCGGGACTTCCGCTGCGCTCCAGCTTGCCGTTGTAGCGGTAGGGGGTGCTTACGTGAATTCAAAGAACCTGTAGCGAAGGTAGGGAATTAATTTGAAGATTTGAAAATGGGGATAATTTGAAAATTTGCCAATACGGCTTGCCTTAGTCAGGGGGTGACTTGTTCTCGCTCGCAAATTAGTCACCCCCTGACTGGCAGCTAGGCTGCACTCTGCGCTAATAAACAGCTAGGCTTATGGGCAGCATGCCCACGCAACCGCTATGCGCTCCTGGGCTGGCAGCAGCTATTGCACCACTGAACCAACCTTCAACTTGCCCATGTTGGCAAAGGCTTGCAGCAGACGGACGGCATGTCCACCCGAGCGGAGGTTACTCTTTCTGGGGGTTAAATCCTATCCTGGGGCGGTTCTTAAATTCCAATTCTTCCTGTTTGGCTTTCTCAAGCTGCTTGAGGTATTCAAAAATCAACATTATTTTGTCATCTTGTTCACCGTCCTTCTTTTCTAGCTGTTCAAACTTCAGTAATACTTCTTTGTGAGTAGACAGTAGTTCACGCATTTTGGTAAATACCCTGATTATGGCGATGCTTACCCCGATTGCCCTTTCGCTGTTCAAAACACTCGACAACATTGCAACTCCGTGTTCGGTAAAAACCAACGGTGATTTTCTCAGGCCCATTTTTTCAGTATTGGATATCACAATTTGTGATTTCCAATCGTGCATCTCTTCCGGTGTCATTTGAAACATAAAATCTTCAGGGAATCGCTTTTCGTTGCGTCTTACCGCTTGGTTTAGCACCCTTGTTTCAACTCCATATAGCTCTGCCAAATCCCGGTCAACCATTACTTTCTTGCCCCGCATTACAAATATTTTATTGATTATGGCTTCATCGGCTAGCATTTGCATCTCGGTTGTCATTTTTTGGTGTTTGAGTTTGCAATACAAAATTCACATTGGAGAACAAAGAACAAACATTGTGTCTTATGTAGCGAAGGTAGGGAATTAATAAATAGTTCCTCCAACAATTAGAATAAAGGCCACAATGAGTCCAGAAATTATATAATCGCCAAAACAAATTGTGCGCAAATCTAAAATGAATTGTGCACAATTTTTCTACACACAAATGTAGCCTTTAAATGTCGTTTAAAACAATTTTAAAGGCTCGTTTGGTACTAAGTAGTTACATACCATCCACTCTTCTTGCTTGCGCCTTGTTGTTCTTGATGCCGAAATAGTGCGCTCAACCCTATTGATTACCCAACCCTCCTTTGATGCCTTTTCCTCTATTGCTTTATATGGGAACATGGTGAGCATAAACTTACCCTTGATGCTAGATAGTAACTCAAGAAGCATCATCATGCTGTCGTGGTTAAACATCCCTTCATAATGGCCGCAATTGCTATTGATATATGGAGGATCAACGAAATGAAAGGCATCTGGACTATCATAGGTTTCGATCACGTCAAGAGCGTTACGATTTTCAATTGTAACATGCTCTAGCCTTTTACATAGCAGTTCGGTAAAGTTATCCTTAGCTCCGCTTAACTTTTTGGGCATTCCACCACCAAAGTCGTATCCAAACGAGCCATCTAATTTTGAGCTGTAGCTTAACTTAGATAATACCCAAATTGCCCAAGCCCTTTCAACAGGCGTGAAAAATGAAGGATGCGTGTTTATATGCTTCGCGTGGGAATGAATGTCCCTAGAATGGAGTGATTTATCAATATAAACCTTCAAGTCACTATAATACACTTGCGCCATCCAGTAAAAGTTAATTAGTTCACCATTAAGGTCATTAATTACCTCGCTATTGGCTGGTTCTTTAGCGAATAGCACTGCTGCTCCGCCACAAAATGCCTCAGAATACCTATCATGCTTTGGAATTAGAGGCAATATGTGCTGTAACATGGTTTGTTTGCCACCGTAGTATGTTATAGGTGTTTTCATAAATTGAGTAGTTTAGATATATTTGCAAAATCTCACAAAAAAAGGTGCCATAACACCGAGCAAAGGCATTGCCTCTGTCGTGGTGTTATGGCACCTTTAATTATCAGCGGGGTGAGATACGCTGGTATAAGGCAGGGGCTTATTTCCCCAATCCTACAGCTTCTACATATCCAAGAGCATCCTTGGCCTCCTGTAGCGAATTAAACCAACTCCAGCCATCAACCGGGTAGATATGAGTATCGTGCCAGGCCTTCAGTAAGGTGTAATTTTTATTTAGCACGGCATTGGGAGCATATAGCAGCTCTCCGTTATCAAGTTTGTAAAATCCCTCTTCCATATTATATTATAATACTAAAGTCCAACCCTTGTTTGTGGCAATTGCTTTCTGCGTATCAGTTAAGTATGCGGCACCCCAGTTGCCTGTGACCGTAATTATTTGCGTGGATACTACTTTAAGATTATTGAAGATTTGCTCCAGTTCTAAAGCAGATAGCTTGCAATTGAAAAAACTGATCGTATAGGATATGTTCTTAAATCTTACCCGTTGAAGTGAATAGCAGCTTCCGAGCATGCCCGAAAGGCCGCTTACATTGGTGATATCAAATTCCGGTAACTCTCCAATGCATTCACATCCTGTAAGCATGTTTATACAGGATGTGCTATGTAATAAATCGATTAACGGCAAATACAACAACGAGTGACATCCTAAAAACATGCTTGAAAAATTAGTTCCCTTTGATGTGTTAATTGCCGGAATTGTGGGCAAAGAATAGCAATTGGAAAACATGCTTGAAAAATTAGTTCCCTCAGATGTGTTATAAAGAGGAATAGACAACATGCCGGTACATAAATTGAACATCGAGGTAAAATCATTGCCTTGAGATGTATCCAAAGAAGGACCATGCTTCAGTGAATAACAGCCTTGAAACATTGAGCGGAAGACTGTAGCAAGACCGCTGTATAACTGTGGTATAGATTGCAGCGATGTGCAGCCGTAGAACATATTGCTCATGCTTATTATCGAATTTACTCCAATATAGGTAGCCTGTTCAAGCATACCGTTATTCATTGAATTACCACCAATTGATAGTGTTGAAAGGCTGCTTCCAACGATAGCTATATCGAGCCATTGAGTACGATAGCTACTTAGTCCAGCTTGTGAATGCTTTTGCTGCAAATTGACAAGTGTTAATAGCTGCCCAGCCTGCGGAGTTATTGTAACAATTGCCTGTCTGTATCCCCTACTGCATTCCGTTCCTGCCAAAGCTGCATAGCTAAATAGGTGATCGCGCTTGGTATTCGCAGCCACATTTTCAACCGTTCCATCTCCCCAATCTACGCTATAGTTACCGGCACATAGGACTGAAACAAAATCACTATCCCCGTATACGGCATGCAGCCCAACAAATTTTTGATCGCCTTCTGCTAGCACCGGAAGCGCAAGCCAGTCATCAGGCCTTACCCATTCGTCGATAATAACCGTTCCACCGCCTGTTGATTGATTTTTTACGTCAATATATAGGTTTTTCATAGCGTGCTGCAGTTAAGGTTAAAAAATACAGCTGCGCTGGGAGTTATCACCAGCGCGTCAAACTTCGCTAAGGCGGTTCCCAGCGTATAGCTTACGCCGCCCTTAGTAATCGATAGCGTTGCACCGCCTGAATTGGTCTCAACCGTATCAATGGATATGGCTGCTGGGCATATGAAGGTATAGGCAATGGCATCCGAGAAATTCAGCGAAACAGTGAACTTTCCTCCCTGCATATATGCCAGGAACTCTTCAAATGTTTTGCCAGAATTTCCAGACATATTTAACCAATCCTCGTAAGCTGAATTACCGGATTTCCCTTGAAAGTAAACAGCCGATCCCCACGTTGTTCCTCCATCATTGCTATTTCTAAAGTAGGCATCTCCTGCTGCATAACCAGCATGCCAGCTGGATGCATCAACACTATACTGAAACAGCACTAGAGGAGCATCTGCTCCTGGTGTAAGCTGAATTTCGCTAAACTGTTGCTGTAATGTATCATTTAGGTCTGATAGCGCTTGTATCAAAGAATCGTTAACGGACTTCACTGCATGCTGCGTTGCAGCCTTCGTTTCGCTATCCTCAAGAATATCGTTCGCCAGCATTACAATACCCTTTACAACCTCTGAGGCATCTGTAAATGTCCCTAAATCGCTAAGGTAGGCAAGTCTTGACCCGTTGAACGTTGGATCTCCTGCTGCATCCTGAGCAAATTTAAGCAACGCAGCGGTTAAAAGCCCTAGATATGAATTAGCCCAATCCGTTCCGTTCCACTTGTAAATAACAGAATCCTCAGCGCAGGGAACCAACCATCCCACTTCAGGAGCAGGGTAAGTGGTTGCAATATCTGCAATAAGCTCAACCCCATCCTTCCAAATTAGACCTGACAACGCGTTGTTTATTTCGGTGTCGGTCTCCGATTTGGTGTATACATTACCTGATAGTATTGCAATAATCTGCTGCAGGTTCTCATTTACGGTCTTAACCAGATTGGCCGTAGCCGCCTTAGTGGCATCTGCTTCCAGCGTATTGGATAGCATAACAACTCCTTTAACCGTTGTTGATGCGTCATTAACCGTTGGATTTATTTCAGAAATCTTTTGATTGACATACTCCTCCGTTGTTTTAGAGTTCAGCGTCTGCTCCAGGTTATCAATAGAGGTAATTGGAATGGTATCATCCTTATGCCAGTAAGCATCAATCCACGCCGAAAACTGGCTGGCCAGCGGTTTTAATCCACGGCTAAACCACGCCTTTAGCGTGGTTCTATCTATGTTGTTTGAGGTTGCCATTATGCGAATGTTATAATTACAAATCTTACTGGGTAATCGTTTCCGGTAGCATCATCCGATACATTCACCTGAACGGTATTCTCCTGAATGTCGGTCATGGTTCGAAGAGAGGTAAAGTCATTGCCAACGCCAACCCCCAGCACGATGTAGTTGGGGTGACCGATGTTGTGCGTTAGCTGGTATCGCCCACCGGCCAGGTGACTCACGTATACGTCGATGGTTCCAAACAGCCTTGTAACGCTAGATCCTGCAGTGTTGAACTCTCCAGCATATACTACTAGCCCAAGGTGGGTATGTGCCGATGGTGGATAGGTGGCCGGCTTGTTGGTTATGCTATCAAAGCTATGGCTATGAGCCGAAGGAGGAAAGGTAGCAGGCTTGCTTAGCACCTTTGTCCAGTCAACCGTATGGTTGGCCGTATGCGCAGTAAACGCATCACTGAGTGTCTGCAGCTGCGTAGCCAGGGTAACAATATCGGTAATGCGCTTAAAAGAGCTCCAGGCAACCTGCCCAGCACCAGAACCAAAAATCACTTTTCGGTTGGTATATAGCCCATCGTAGGTGGTATCGTAAACCTGAACCGACGTCTTCGTTTCGGCAACTACCACGTAGGTTGTCTTGGCACCACCGTCAAAGGGTAGTATCTCCCCATTAATTACTACCGTTCCGGCGGTTACGCTTTGGCCGCTATCCACACAGCCATCCAGGATGTAGCTGGGGCCACCGAGCGAGGCAACCTTCGCCGACATTAGCAGCATGCCTTGCATAAACTGCAGCGTTTCCGAGCTAATCGGAAATTCGGAATATTTTAAAAAATCGATTGTATTCATATTTAGTAGTATTGAATTTCGTAGCGCTTGCTGGCCAGCTTGTAGTAGTTGACCTGGCTTTTTATCCTATTCTCATCCACAGCACCCCGCAGCGCAAAGGGAACCATCACTAGAAAATCTATTCCTGATGCACCAATACTTCCCTGCTTTGGAATGAGCGTTAGGCCTTCATTGAATATTACAGTAGTATTTCCAAGAGCATCGACAATAACCGCATCGGATTGGGTAACTATTAGAGGATGCTTGTTATCTACAACGTTAAAAAGTGCTTGCTGGTAAAGGAATACCCACCCTCCCGCTTGACCATCGGCGATGTAGATGCGCCGTAAGGCTGAATCAAAGGCGTCGTTGAGCATACCTCGAAGGTGGCATACCTGGCCTGTCCTGGTTACGCGGTAAATATTCTGCGATCGGTTGGTCATGAAGGTATCGTAGGCCGTAATAACCGGACGAATGATTGCCTTAATTATCCCAAACAGCAGCGGCAACCGCATAAACGGAGGTAGCAGCATTACCACAAGGCGCTTGTAGTCTATGTTAAATACCTGGATCATACCGATTGTATAGTTTGGTAGGCAATAAAGTTGAGCGACAGATCCTCGTCACCGTATACCTGGTAGTAGCCGCTAACGGGAAGATGCTTGGCCTGTATGGTTTCCCATGGATACTCACCGTTTTCAGCGCCTTGGTAGCTATCGTCGCTTACCGTTTTGGCAAGAATAACCTCCGGGATCACCACCCCATCAAGCTGCTGAAGCGTATCCACCAGCGCAGAGTTACGGTACTCCCCGTTAAATGGGATTTGGTTTTGCACAAAGTCCTTAATGGCATCGCGCACTGTATCTGCGCCACTATCTATCCGAAGGCCATTGGCCGTAAAAACCATCGGATCGTAGTATATATCCATGGTAAGTGCGTAGTGATCCGCTGGCTTATTAACCAGCTCGATCACTACTCCAGCATCCTTTATATCTGAATAATAGGTTTCAATAGAGACCTGTTCCTGGCTAGTCAGCGGTTGCTTGGGCGATTCACCCTTGGCTACCTTTATGTAAAGCCGGCCCTGATACTCCACCGCTGCGGCAAACTTTACAATCTTTTCGCTATCAACTACCTCATCGTAGGTATCGGAGTCATCCTGTAGCGATCGCCCTAGCTGAAAGGCGAGGGCCTTGTCCCGATACCACTTAAGCCGGTGTGGCTTCTTGGTATCAATCAAATCGCTCAGCTCCTGCTTATGCATGTCAAAAAGCGTTTCCAGCGTCCAAATGGCAGCAGCGGAAATGTAGAGCAAAAGGCTCTCCAGGCTAACCTTTGAAAAAAAAGAATCAAAGGGGGTGCCCACTGCAAATCCATACTTAGCCGATAGGTTCTCATCGGCCATAAAGGCGGTGGCCATTTCTCCCTTAATTGTTGCTATCGTTCGTGCCATCAGCTTACAATAAAATCTTCCTCAATGGCCCAGAACTCTATTCCCTCATCGGAAATGGTCTGAGCTATATTAATATCCGTAATTCCGGTAGCCGGTTTAATTTCATTAACCGAAAAAAAATCAACTACTGGCTGGCTAGCAATAGAAGCAATAGCGACGTTACTCCCAGCTGCCACTGCATCCGTAATGCTCAGCCCGTTGATAGATGCCAGGTCAAAAGCCGCCTCCACCGATCCGCTATGCTGAATGGCGATATCCAGCAGGTTTTGTCCAACTTCTACCGTTGCCATTTAATCGAGTGTAGCCAGGTGGCCGTTATGCTTCTATTGCTAATATCTCCGGTTACCTGGTATGCATTATTGGCTTTTAAATACATTACTGAACCACCCAAGCCGATACTTCCATCGTAGCTAATAGCTGGCCCGATGAATAGCCTTGGTTCCGAATTAATAACCGTAGTGGCATAGGTGATGGCCTGCGGTCGCAGGTTCTGCACATCCAGCCGCCTATCCACAATCCTATTTTCAGTCACCACCTCCCGAAGAATCGCCAAAAAGGTGGAATCCCTAATTGTGTCCTCGTAAAAGTATTTTGTAAAATACCTGCGTAAAATTGCGGCTGTATCAACGGCTGCGTATACCAGGCTATCCTTGTAGATTATGCTATCGTAAGCAACTGGAACCGGAACTGGAACCGGATAGGGTATGCTATCGCCTGGAACGGTTATAGTCTTAACCGTTTCTACCGTTTTTGTGCCGGTTGGCTTAATAAACCAAGCGGCAATAAATCCCAGCGCTGCAACAACAATCACGGCTATCCACTTCATTTTTCGTCCTCCTTGGTTAGCTGAGCGAGAAATGCCGCAGCGATTCCAGCAAAGGCAAATACCTTTATAAACCAATCGGGTACAACGGCTATAACATCAGCCGGAAGTGAAGAGTAGAATACAGTAGCGGCGGTTGATGCCCCTGAAATGGCGAGCGAAAGGTTCCTAATTCTCCGAAATATGCGAGGTGTTTTCGACTTCAGCCTATGAATAATTGTCCTGGTCATACGATTTGCTGTTTTGCGCGTTGGTAGAAAGCTTTTCGTGAGTCAATGCCATTATACCCGCCATTAATTTTACGAGTAATGGTCATGATGTCATCCTTGTCAGCGTAGGCATTTAGATTATGCTCCTTCCAGTACCATGCTGCAGATTTAGCTGCATTTTCAGGTAGCTCCAGCAGCTCGGGATGATCCAGCAAGCGCATGTCTCCAAATAAAGCAAGGCTGCACTGCTCGTAGTTGTCGTGTCCGGTAATCTGGATTAGGCCTCTTCCCTTATACTTCTGCCCATCGCCGTCCGCCTCTGGGGTATTGCCTAGGCGAGCTGCTAACCTGCCGGTGTCGTAGGCCTTACCGCTTGCAATTTCCTCGACGTAGTTGAATTGAGCGCTCTCATGTGCTAGCTGTGAAATGAAATGCCTAATCCTAAGAAGGGTAGTAATATCAAAAATTGGCATCTGCTCGTTGAGCGGTTGAACATACTTTTCAATGTTCGACAATTTACCCAGAGGACAAATGTTTATTAGTTTTTCAGTTGTTAGCGCATTCATTGTAGCTCAAATGTTAAGTTAAATGCTCCACTTTCATCAACCGTATAGCCGGAAACCTTATAGCTATCAGCTTGTAGGTTTACCGTTACCTCCCTCTTTAGCGCATCGGCGGTGGTATTCTGCTTCTTGAGGAAGTTGATTAACCCAACACCTAGGGCCGGTCGCTCCTTGAATTCACCCTTGTTGGCAGCGATAATGATATCCACATTCTGGCTATCGCTGGGGCCAACCACCAACCCACCGTTCTCAATGAGCAGGTCTCCATCATCTCCGAGTAGCAATCCAATTCGTCCCATCAGTGCTTAATTGAAGTATCCTCGATATTGGAAAAGTCTTCCTTCTCTGCTATTGCATTCATTCCCGATACAATGGATGCCTGAAGCGCTGCGCCACCATCCCCAGAACCGGGAATACCGTTAGTAATGCTGCTGATGATTCCATCGACGCGGCTGGAAAGCTTCTGCAGCTGGCTGGCGAGCTCAGGTGTATTGGTGATTCCTCCCAGCATACCACCATTAATAGCAATCCCTTGGGCACTCCACGTTAAGTTGATACCACCTATCTGACCGCTTACCTCCTCTACGTCTGTCATGGCTAGCACATAGGTGTCAGTAGGATCATCCTCCACCTGGGCGCAGAGCACATAGCTGCCCATAACTGGGTAAAGTGTTAGTGGGTTATTGCCATTTAGCACAGCATTCAGCCTTACTGCATTCAGCATAGGAAGGTTCTCACGCTGCACATCGCATGTTTTGTCAACCTTGTTAACCGAGAGCACAATGCCCTCCGTGATGGCTGATCCGCGCTCCTTGTCTGCTATTTTTCGCATGGCCTTAATGGCTAATTCCGCGAGTGATTGGTTAATCATACCTTAAAACTTAGCGTGTTATCCCTTTCAAATCCTGTCTCCAGATCGTAGGTTATTCGGCAGGATTCTACCAGGTAGCTCCCCTGCCTGTCTGCGTTCTCGCTATCCACAATTTTGATGGTATCCCCGGCATGGGTAACCGGATAACCAAACCCGGTTATCGTACCGGAGAAGCCATCAAAGCTGTTCTGCTTATAGTTCTGCTCCGCTATATCCTTCAGGTGCGCCAAATCCATTCCAGCCGGAAGCCTAATCTCCTTGAGGGCGGATTCCTTCTCCTTGCTGCCTGTTTCATACTTGAGCACCTTGCCATCCCGCTGCTTAGATATCACCCTTACATGCAGCTTTACATCCTCAGCCCGGTGGTATTTAAGATTACTTTTCTTGACGGTCGGTGTATAGTAGGTATAGGTGACTATATTCCCGGTGAGGCTTTTTCCAATCTTGTAGGGCCATAGGCAGCTCAGCGTTTTTCCACTTATCCAGGAATAAAAGCCAAACTGCTGGTTTAGCGCCTGTAGCACCCGGTAGCTGCTTGCAGACGAAATCTGGTAGCTACCTAGCACCACATCCGGACAGCTGATCTGGTAACCCGGAGCAATATCCTGCAGCACCTGCTTCAGCGTAACACCTGCCTTGTAGGCTTTTGTAAGATTGTTTCTCTTAAGCAGGTAAAGCTCATCATCCACGTGCAGCACCAGCGGTGCCTCACCTTCAATAGCCTGCAGGTAGCCGCTAAATTCCTCCGTCAGGTTACCGTCGTAGCCAAGCGATATGGATACCTTGTCTCCCGTTTTCATAATTTCAAGTATGCCCTTACCCTTTAGCTTTTCGTAGTTTTTCGGTAGCGTAATGGTGGCATGGTTTCCCAGCTCCTTTACGCTCTCCTCTATCTCCACCTTGTGAACGGAGGTAAATTGAAGGTTCCCTATAACTATTTTACAGCAAGGTTCCCTATACATCGCCAATAACCTTTAAGATAACAGGCTCCGTTGAGATGGCCGAAACGGAAAACTTTACCGTATCAGCAAAGCCCTCCACGAAGGATAGCTCAAAGTCGGAATCGAAGAATACCTCCGTTATTCCGAGGTCAAGAAACAGCTCCCCTTCAACGGAGAATGTTCCCCATTCGGAAAACATTTGGCTAATCTTCTGAAATAGCTCCTTGGGGTATAGGTGATTTTCCAAGTCGATAAGAATACCCTGCAGCTTAATGCTCCATGGCTTCAAGCCGAAGTACTCAATAACTTCCGTTTCGCTCCTATCGATGGCCGTTCGAACCACGTTCTTTGATCTGGAAAAGGTGACCATAGGAGGAGGAGCAAGGTATCTACCGTTAGCGGAGTAAAAAGCGCTGGTGGAGCTAAGGCTAAAGGAGCCAAAGCCGTACTGCTTTCCGCTCTTGCTGTTTTTAAACAGCATGTCGGAAAAGCTGGTATCCCCAACCGGGAATACCAGCGACTCCTCACCCTCTGCAATATATACCGATGGGCTTACAATGGTTGGAATGGGGTAAAGCTTGCCCCAAAGCCGGTTGGCCGCGATCATGCCTACGTTGGCAGCCACGTAGCCGAATGAGTTTTGGTAGCGAGCTATAATGCTGTTGATATTAACCGTTCCCATTGTTAGTTTTTATTCCAAGTAAACCTAGCTCCGACAGGTATTCCACCTGCCTATACTTTTCCATCCATGCTTCATCATCCAGCTCCTCCGGAAAGGGAACATTGAGGTAAAAGCTAATCAGCGCGTTCGCTTTCCGAATGAAGTTGGCATTCTGTCTCAGAAGGCTATCCTCATCGTCCACCAGGTCGATGGGGGGATAGCCTTCTACAAGTTTTTTATGATTGCGCTTCTTACAGGAAGCAGCTTGGTTACCGCATCCACGGCAGCAAAGTAGAGCCCGTCTTCCGCCTTAATCTCCTCCTTGGAGGTGAGGATGCAGGCGTTGATAAGCACATCCTTCGCCTTATCAGGAGAGCGGTCAATCCACTTCTCAAACTCCGCTACCGTTTTCCGGTCAGGAACGCGGCAGATAACGTTGAGAAAGTCTGTGGCGTCATCGTCCTTTGGAAGGGAAGCCATGCGGATGGAATCAGCGCCATATCGCTCCTTCCACGCGGCTACCATTTCAGGCGTAACGCCTTCCGGTAGCAATACTTTTGGTTCTTTACTTACCATTTAATCGGTATTTAAACGTTATTAAAATCGATATCTAGCACAAATAGCGTGAACTGCTTTTTCAAGTCCATGTCGCCGCCAACATCCCTGCCCTGGTTCTGAAACTTCACCAGAAGGGTATCGTTCACGATGTCGTTATCATCGTTAACGCAGGTTACGTTGATGTGAAATGGCTTAATGGCCAGTAGGTTTCCGCCAACGGCCTTTTCCAAAATGCTGGAGGAGACCATTCGAAGGGTTATGGTTCCGGTGTTGGTCACCTTACCCATGGAGTAGGAGGTCATCTTGTTGGAACCAAGCGAATGGTTTGCTTGATGCTCCTGTTCGGTGTTGTAGGTTAGCTCGGTAACCTCATAGTCGATGCGTCCGAAGATGGCGATGTATACATCGCCGCTATCGTACGCTTTTCCGTTTCGCTTAATTAGAGACATTACAGCGTGGTTTTAAGGTTAATGGTTCCCCTGATCTTCTCAATGGTAGCGGTTGGAACAATCTCGAATGAAACGTTCAGGGCCTTATCACCAGATAGCAGCTGCGAGCTGGGATCAACGATGGTTTTTCCATCTGAGAGCTCAGCAGCATTCACCATGCTGTTGAGCGCCTCATTGCCCAAGCCTTCGAAGTACTTAACCACGCCTGTAGGAAGTAGCCCTGTAGAGCTGTCTACGGGAACGGTTGACTTAACCTTCGGGAGCAGCTTCTTGCGTAGCAGCCTTGCTGCCTTGTTTAGCGAAGCCCCTTGGCCGATGGTTGAAACGCTGATATACCCATTATCATCCACCACAATGGGGGAGCAAACGGGATCACCGTTCCAGCGGTATCCGGAAATACCGGTATAGGCCATGCCAAAAATGTATCCCTTGGCATCGAAGTCCGCCAAATCGGCATCCATCTCCTCCGTGGTCTTGTGGTTGCTTAGCCCGGCCTTCAGCCAGCGCGACTTGGTTGCGCTGCTAATATCCAGCGACTCCACCTCCCCAACGGAGCGGTTAACCCCAATCAGCGCCTTGGTGCCCAGGAGCGTTCCCACGTCAGCAAACGTTCGCCCAGCACCAACCAGCGCTTCAGCGTAATCCCAATCCTGACCAATGCATAGAGAAATATGCGTCGCATTCAGCGTAGCAGCTCCCTCGGTAATATTTCGAAGGTCAAGTGCAGCGGCCCCAGCTACATTTAATCCCCTTCCTTCAAGGAAAAGGTTAACTGGTCTGTCGGTATCCCAGCTCCACCCGTGCAGCGCCTGTGCCGGAGCCAAGGCTTCACGAACATCCTCCTCAATGCCATCGAGGTAGGTGGCTACATATCCTGCAGCAGGGTTGTAGGCTACACCAATGTAGAATATAATCCCCTTGGCCGCAATAATCAGCGCCTGGCCATACTCCTCAATGGCTTCCTTCATGGTCTTATCGGCAGGGGCAATAAGCAGAAATAGCTTTGTTCCCTCGCCGGCCATGCGGTAGAACTCCGTGATGTGCCTGTAAACGCGCACATCGTTGTCGGTGTCGTAGGCCTCGGTAATTCCAAGGGCTTCGGCATCCTTCACCTTGGTGAGCGGGTAAACCGTTCCGTTAACCACCCCGGAAATACCCTCCGAAGCGACAACCTCTGGCCCGTTGGCCAGCAACCCACAGATGTTATCCTGCAGATCGCTGGTGCTGGCCCCTACGGTTCCCTTGCTCAGCTCAAATCCCCGAATGCTCATGGCTAGGCTTTGGCTGCTTTAGTGGCATCGGCAAGCGTGATGGTCTCCACGTTCTCCTTCTTGCTCTCGGATAGATTCGCAAGATTTTCGGAGGTGAAGTACTCACCCTTGCTGTTACGGTAGAGCGTTTTGACCTTGTGGCGGGTCATTATCTCCAGCTCCCTTTTGGCTTTTGCTGATGCCTTTGCATCTGCTCCACCAATTTTAGGAGCATTCGGTGTTTTGGTTTCGCCAGCTCCTTGAGCTGCCGCATCCTTTGATTTAGCTTCTGTTGTCATTTAATGAGGTGTAAATAATCAATTATGATGGTTATGACAATGGCAATTCCCCCATACATCGCGGACTTAACTAGCGTTCTTGTTTCCAGCTTGGCAATACGCACCTTCATTTCGATCATGTCCTTTTTTTCCTGGGTGCGATCGCTAATTATGGTATCCACCTTTTCATCCAGAAGGATGAGCAGCTCCCGCTGGGAGAGCCTGCTCCTATCGATTATATCGTCGCGCTTGGGGGTCATACGCTACTAGACGTTATCGGAAATAATGGCTCCTCGTGCATCCTCCCTGGTGGGCATTACAATGAAGTTATGCCTGAAGTTAACGCGGTTGCGCTGGTATTCCGGGTCGGTGTTGGCTTGCGAGTAGTACATCTTAACCCATCCTGCGGCCTTGGCTGCTCGCTCCATGGAGAAGAAAACAGAGGCTCTCCTGTCGGTTCCAGCTGGAACTGCTCCAAAGCTGAGCTTAGCCTTGGTGGCAGGTGTGTAGAACGGATTGGCCACGTAGTCGTAGAACTCAAATCCTAGCTGGTTATACACCTTACCGGTTGTGCTGCTGAAATACTGATCCTTGAATTTGGTGTCTAGCATGAGCAAATCGTTAACGTGATCCGTGCATAGCACCAGCCTACGACCTACCTCGCTTACTTCCAAGTCATCAAGGGCTTTTTTGAAGTTAACCAGGTCACCCCATGTCAAGCGCTTCCGCCCTGAGCCATCATCTGCACCGGTGGTGAGCAGCACGGGCATATCCGCCGTATTTCCGCTTGGCGCAAGGGCATGAATGGCCTTTTTAAACTTAGTAATGTTGATGGCCTTGGTATGCTTGCCCTTGACGGTAGCAATCTTGTCATAGGTAAGCGCGTAGAGCTCATCATCGGTAATGGGCGTCTGCTTGGTTACATACTTGTCCAGCTGAATTACAATGTCCTCCTCACCGAGATCCTGAATTGGAATAGGGTAGGTGGTGTTATTGATGAGCACATCAGGAGAAACACCCATATACACAAGGTGAATGGCTTGAGCCTCATCTCCAACGTTGGAAACATACTGGGAGAAGTCCTCAATGCCGTCCAGGAAGGTGGCAGTTTCTGCCGTGCTCAGCTCCTGCTTTACGGCCTTCGTCCAAACCTCCTTGTAAACACCCATATTAAGTGCTCCAGAAATGGTTGGCTTAGGAATTAAGCTAATTCCCATTACACCCCCAAAAACGAGCGTAGAGCTAACCCCAATAACAATTGGGGCAGCAGCGGCAAGCATTGCGCTAAGCAGCATGCTGCCAAGTAGGCTTAATAAAATCTTTGTTTTCATTGATTGTTGTTGATTAATAAGTATTGATTAAAGTTCAGGTTCAACCCCATACTCTCCCTTATAAAGGGCAGTAAAGGCCTTGGGGTCTTTTTTAGGCATTTCCTCCAGCTCCCTTGGAGCCTTGGCTTGGTAGTCTTTCCAGGTCCAACCCTTGCGATCGGTTGCGCTGGCAGTTGGGCCTTCGCCACCTCCCTTACCTTCGAGCTGGTCGGTAATGGGCACATAGGCCTTCATGTCGTTTAGCTGCGCATTGTAGTCAGCTAACCCGAGCTTTTCGCCACGGGCGATGTAGGTTTCCCGCTGCTCCTTGGTAATCTTCTTATCCAGAATAGCCTGATCCGTAGCAGCGGCAATGGCTGTTCTGTTTGCGGCGGCAGCGGCATCGCTACCTTCCTTGATTTTGGCATCTACGGCAGCCAGCACCTCCTCATCGGTACTCTGTGCGGTGACGCCTGTGAGCGCGTAGCGCTTGATTAAATCTTCCTTGTTCATCTCCTTATTTATAGTTTGGTGATCCGAATTAAGTGAAGCGGCAAACCGCTCGTAGAGTGCCTGAGCGCCCAGCTGTGTGGCCTCCTCCGTGCTCAACTTGGCCACGTTGGTGGCCTTGGCGGAGAACTTATCATCAGCAAGCCCTGCCGCGATAGCCTGGTCGGCATCGAACCAGTGATCGGTTCCATCCAGCCAGGTAGCTACCTCCTCCGGTTTATTGCCTGTTCGTGCCTGCAGCGTTTGGGCAAACTGCTTACCCATGCTTACAAGAAGCTGGGCGCTGCTGGTAAGGTCTGCATCGGTTCCGTAGGCTCCGCCCTGTGGCTTGTGGATCATGATAAATCCGTTATCCACGATGTGAACGCGCGTTCCTGCTGTTATCAGAATTGCGCCCATGGAGGCAGCCACGCCATCCACGTATATATCAATTTCACCCTTGGCCGTGAACGCGGCTAGGGCGTTGTATATAATATTACCGTCAAATACCACCCCTCCGTAGGTATGCAGGTGGAAGTCTAGCTTGGTATAGCCAGCTGCCGTTACCTCATCCAACGCCTCTGAGATGGCCCTATAGTCCAGGTAGGCACCGCCTACGTAGCCATACACCGTTAATACTGCCTTGCTGATTTGCTTTTCGAGCTTAAACATTCGCGTTATTTTGCTGCAAGGTTACACGATGCGCCATGGCCGGGCAAATAGTTGTGCAAGGGTTGCAACAAATTGTGCAACCCTTGCACAACTCTTACCGAATTGCCCCACGGTTTTAGACTTTTGTCCAAAATGTAACCATGGCACAGAAGGCATCGGATAAAAAGGCATGGAGCCGAAAGGAGCTCGAAAAGATTCGCTCGCTGGCGGAAGACCTCTATATTAATAAGGGTTTCAACCTTCAGCAAATAGAGTGCGATTGGGATATCTCAGCGCAAACGCTTAGCTAGTGGAAGAAGGGAAAGCCTGGGGAGAAGAGCTGGGATGACCGGAAGGCCTTCAACGATCTTACTCCCGTTAAGCTGCGGGAGGTGCTGCTCAACGAGGCGCTCAACATTGCAGAAGGGAATGAGC
>Ga0307377_10003094_pt1 | contig 19064 bp, 17 predicted proteins | sample TR3MG_FD_202535 | JGI IMG/M metagenome (GOLD analysis project Ga0307377, IMG submission 202535) | Soil microbial communities from Risofladan, Vaasa, Finland - TR-3 | ecosystem: Environmental > Terrestrial > Soil > Coastal area > Acid sulfate soil | place: Finland: Risofladan, Vaasa | collected... | reverse complement strand
CGGTTACTCAGTAAACTAGCTAATCCGTAACCGGCTGCGCCACCTAAAGGTGCCGCGAGGGCTCCGTAGCCAGCGTCGCCAGTCGCAAGACCCGTTCCAATGCCCGCGGTTCCTGCACCTAATAACGCAGCGAGTGCCTTCTGCTCTCTGTCCGCTTTCTCTTTACTCGCTGTCCAAGGAAGTAAGAGCGCGCGTGTAAAGTCACCCGTGCCCGCTTCTTTAGTCAGCCCAGCATCTTCCAACGCGGCCCTGACTCCTAATTCGTAAGCTTTTTTTAACATTTTATTCTCCTGTTCATTAGTTATATTACTTTTTTATCCAGATAGTATACCTTGGTCTATTAGATACCTTCTAACCTCTTGTGCCTTTGTACCAGTAGAATCATACATTCCAGGGCCATATCCAGCAGCATGGAAAACGTCACCTACCATTGAACGCCGTACAGCCTCATTCGCGAGGTTTTTTCCTGATCGATATCCGCCGTAGCCACCCAGGCCAGCTCCAGTAAGTCCTCCCAGTATTCCACCTATCCCTGTTGACATTCTCTCATCTAAGTCTAGTGCTTTAGCTAGACCTAAACCTCCGAGTCCACCTAGCATACTACCGCCGACCCCGCCAATTAATGTTCCACCGGTCCCACCAAGTAGCTCTAGTGGGAGCCGGTTAGCTTTTTCATGAGGAGTCAGCTCGGCTTGTTTCACTAGCCCAGCATCTTCCAACGCGGCCCTGACTCCTAATTCGTAAGCTTTTTTTATCATTTTATTTTCCTGTTCATTAGTTATATTACTTTTAATTTCTTAAGAAGCGCAAAAGTCCCTAGCCCAGCTGCGCCGGCACCGACACCCGCAGCTGCTCCGTAGAGTGCTCCGAGACCACCACCTTTAGCAATGCGTTTATAAGGCTCTTCGTACAGCGGGTCATGCCCCATAAATTTAGGGGATACTGCGCCTGTAATGCCACCCAATTCCCCACCCAGTAGACCCGCAGCTGCTAGTTGGCGTGCTAGTTGGCGGGGAGTACTACTTTCTTTTATAAAGCCAGCGTCTTCTAGAGCTTTTTTAACGCCAAGTTGATATGCTGTTTTAATCATTTTTTTATCTCCACCGGAGTTTCTAGAGTTATATCGCCGCGATTATAAGCGGCCATAGCTTCGGCCTTAGATTTAAAAATACGTTTTGCACCTTTTGGCTTGGCAGACGTTGCCATGTAAATCCCTGTTACAGCTTCTTGCTGTGGTGCTGCTTTTGTGAGAGTAAATTTCTCTTTGTCACTAAGTAGCATATTAGGCAACGTCATGCGTCGCGCTTCGAGGACTGCCTCGTCTCCAACAGGTAGGTGTATCTGAACAGCATCCCCGTCAAAATCGCCCGACTGAATCGGCGCCAACATTTCGTGTACGCGTAGAGTTTTCCCGGGAACCATTTTAGGGTATGCAGCCAGGACATTGTACCTATATAATGAAGGCGCGCGATTTATCAGTGCCGGGCGATTTCTTAATTCTTGTGTTAAAAGTTCTTTAGCGACCGGCGTTCTGTCGTCCATTTGTTTTACAGCATCAGTTGCGCGGTATCCGCGGCGCACAAGTTGTCTAGTTACGAATGGTCTATACATGTCCCAAGCCATATCTTCTGGCATTCCGACTTCGTCCATTCCCAGTGTTGGGTCCGGTGACCAAGTAGCGCGACCACTAATATCCTGTCGACGTTTTAAGAGCTTTTGGTGTAAAAATCCGTGCTTAGGTCCTGAGCCAGTTCCGGCTATTCTATTAATAAACCCTTTTACACCGCGTGCTTTAAGCTGCGGACTAACAGGCTCTTTGAGGCCATATAAAGCGCCAACGGCATCGTGTAAATGTTTTCGGGCATCTTGTTGTACACTGCCGGGTAGTCCCTTGGTTTTACTAAGTAAATCGTTAGCTAACATAGCATCTCGATATAAATAATTAGCGTCGCTAACTTGCAGGTCTCCGCGCCTCCCTGGAATTATTGGTCTAAACATCGGGGGAATTACTGGAACTTTAGACGTTATGTAAGCTTCTTCGGGACGTATGTCATTCCGGCGTAATGTTCTGATATACTTCAATTCTTTTATAGCATTGTCACGCGGGGTACCGCTAATTTTACTTAGCCTATTTTTTATTTCACGTTCTCTTTTCGGTAAGTCTATCGCAGAGAGGCGCTGTTTAATGCCTTTACCGCCCTCTTCGCGTACCATTTTATCAAAATCCCCGCCGGTGACTCCCAGCAGCGTTTTGACCGGACGCTCAAAAATAGGATTGACTACTGGCTCCCCTAGGTTAAAATGGCTCCATTTTTTTCCAGTAGTTCCACCTGTAGAAACCGGGTCGAATAGCCCTCCGCGTTCCGGCCGCAAGTCTTTAGCGCGGACGAAAAGAGAGTTGTCTATTTTTCCAGCAGACATTTTAATCACGTCAGAATCTGTTAGTGGACCAAGAGAGATTGTATCCTTGTCTTTGTCCATTTTAATACCTGCGCCTGCGAGCATGGCACCGAATTTGTCGTAAGCGAAGGTTGTTTTAAGCGCCGGGAGTGGGAGACCAAGTTGGTAAGCTCTCCACCACTCGTCGTTTTTTTGGCTTTTAAGGACGGCCGATTCTTGTAGTATGTTTCTAGCATCGTGAGCAAGCAAAGCATTAAAAACAAGTCGTCCGATTCCTTTTGCACCTTGCGAACCACCGGATGACGGTTGTTGGTTGGCGTCATAACTTTCAATTCCTCTTGCGCTATAATTAGTATCCGTTGATTTGAAAAGTTTCATTGTATACTTCGGTCCAACCAAAACATTCTTAATTTTTTTACCAGTTGTGGGGTCGGTAATAGTTTCTGTATCCTTCAGTCCGTGTTTTTTGAGCTCACTTTTTACCCACTTTACGTTGTCCCGGTCAGCGAAGTTTTCGATGGCTATGGGCTTACCTGTTTTCTTGGCAACTTTTGCTAAAGCTGTCTCGAGAACTTGAGCAGGATTAATACGGGATATAACACTAGACGACGATATTGCTACGTCTATAGGGCTGCCACTTTCGTCCTGTATCATTTGTTCATCTGGGATAATAGCCGAGACAATTCCCTTGTCGCCATAGCGACTGGAGTTTCCTGACCAAACAGGCTTTCCATTGACACGGACGTACAGTACGCCATTGGGGACGGTAACGCCGTAAACAGGTTCATCGGATACTACCATTTCTTCTGATTGGGCGCTTTGCGTGTGTGTATGCCCATGATTCATCTGAGGCCGGCATTTGGAACGGATAATCCGCACAGAATATGCTGAACGCCAACGTTCGTTAGACGGCTGTTTAGGAATGATATTAGCAGCCCAACCAGCGTGGAGTGCTAGGCGTTGTACATCGTCAGCTAACTGTGGTGAGATGGTAGTATACCCAATACTCCCGGACTGCGTCTTGTGGCCGTCACAGCCAATCAACCCTTCTAGAATGCACTCAGCGGCGTTCTTTCCCCACGAAAAAACTTGTGGGGGCACATGCTTATCGAAGGCATGCCCGAACTGGAGAAGATACATAACTAATTGTTTAGAATTTATTATGAGTCTATCAGCGCGGTCAACGTGTGGAATACCGCATTCACCCAGAATGCCTCTAAGCCAATTGTGCTGGTCACCGGAAACACTGTGTGGATTATCCCGGGTGGAGTGCAAAGCTGCGCGGTATTCTTTCGCGTTATTACGGTCTTTGCGCGTGATAACAGTAGCCGACCCATTCGCAAGGTATGCTCCTAGAAAACGGAGCCAAGCTCTCATTGGGATATTACTAAAACGTGTGGCGGCCTTTTCTGCCGTCTTACAGCCTTTCCCAGAAGACATGCTTTCTACCGGAGGAAGTTCAAAGAATTCGGGGGTGCCCGCTTCCCAGATGCCGTCTTTTTTATGGCGGCAACGTTTTCCGATTACTTCACGCGCCGGCAAGAGCTCGAAATAATCCCTTCCACGAAGCTGTACATATAGCTTGTGATTCTCCGTGACGCGCTGTTCAACCTGCTGTGCACGCATTTCGTACAATCTGCCTGCTGTCGGATAGTAATGCGTCTCAGAAGGCTCATGCAGTTCAATAATCCCCTGGTCATTTAACGTGTAGCAGACATCGTTCATATTGATATCTGCGATAGGCTTCCAGCCATCTTTTGTAAGAACTTCAGTGTCTTCCGTGAAGCATATCTTGTCGCCTACGTTCAAAGGCTCGTTGACTTTGACGGTCATGCGAATTTTACGGCCAGTCTTAGCAACGTCTACTACTGTACCTTCGTGTTCACGGTCCCAAGTTAATCCCGAGTCGCGGTAAGGCTTTACTAAACTCTTATGCAGCTTCCCTAACATTTGAGCTTCGGGAGATAGTTTAGATTTTTGGATAGAAGCTATTAATAAATCTCCTTTGCCAACTTTCATCCCTGGCTTAATAATACCGTCAGAATCTAATTTGTCGTACATGTCTTTAGAGTACTTATTTCCAAAATACGACTTATGCTTAGTTCGGTTAGCTGTCATGTCCGCGTCGAGGTCTTCTCCTGGCATAAACATATGTTGGGACGTTAGTTTCTTCGCGGCAGTTTCTGATACAATAATTGCGTCATTGCTGTTCATTCCTCTAACCGGGACATATGCTGTTGTTAAATTAGTACCTAGTGACAATTGGCCATCTTTAACGAACGGTGAATCAGCTAAGACCTGACCCTTCTTGACTTCGTCCCCTGGTTTTATCTTTAAATCATGACTTAAATATGTTTTTGAGGCTAGAGGAAAATTACTATAAAATGGTGTCTTAGTTGCTTCAGCGGCGGTCTTACCTTTTTTAGGTTGGATGTATATATTGCCATCTTTGATACTCGTAACAATACCATCGATAGGAGAACGCGGCACCATAAGGCGCCCGAAGTTACTTTCCATTGACCCGCGCCTTCCAGTCCACTTGTATCCTTCAACTTGTATTAAAGGCGGTTCACTACTAATAAGCGGCAAAGACTGCGTCATCATTTTAGATGCCATTGTTTGTCGATTACCGTCGATACTATCATGGAACGGTATTAGATTTCCTGCTGGGCTATATAGAGCATGCATACTAGGGAAGACATAATTGACTTTAGACGCCGGCATTGATCTAATCTGCTCTCCGGATATAACGTCTACGTTACCGGACATCTTTTGCTTGGGAAAAGCAACAACACTATCAACCATTTCTTCTATAGGCACATACCTGTGTTTATCTGTTTTAGCATCACGTAGAACTGTGTAGATATTACCGCTATCGTCGCGACCAGTAAATAGTGCCGTGCGTAAATCAATTCCAGCGCGTCCAGATTCGGGAGTTCTAATGGGGTCAATGACTCCGGTATGTGAAGAATGGAGACGCTGGGCTTCGATCGGAATTGCACGCGCATCACCAATGCCACCTTCTCCTAGCGACGTAACGCGAGTAGCCTGGTCTAAAATTTCCATAGGGTTAATCTGTGTGGGATTAGAAGATAAGACAGAATTAGACAAAAACGAGCGCACCGATTTAGTAAACGGTGATGTCGTTATGGCTTCTAGGCTACCACGCTTTTGTCCACGTTCGAGTCGTGATAACACTTTATTGCGTAAACCACGAGCCTCTAGTTTTATGCGTTCTCCAATAAAATCGTCGACAGACTTAAGTTGCTTGAAAGCTATGTTGTCGCGTTCGTCGAAGTCAGCTTCCTGATTATAAGCACGCAGTAATTTACCTGATGCACTAAGAAGTGCTTCGGGTGTGACACTACTAAACTTTTTCCCCAAAGTTCGCTGTGTTACGAGTGGGTCTAACCGAGTATCTCCGTAAGTTCTTTTAATTGCTTGGAGTTTGTCCTCTCCGTCTTTGCGATACGCAGGCCGTATCATTTTTTCGTAGAGTTTATTCATGCTTTTATCATTATTTTTAGAGAACGCTGCTTTATTGGATTCCATTAACTTTGGATTCCAGGCCTTAGAGATTTGCGCGTCAGAAATTCCTAACTTACTTAAAACAGAATAGAGCGGTACTTTAGAAGTCCCGTATTTAATATTAAACTGACCAGATTCTGGGTCCATACTCATATGAAAATTGTCACCTTTAGCTAAATTAAAGAATGACTCAAGTTCGGCGTTTCTACGTTTTCTAGTATAGACTCCCGGCTTCATGCGTAATTGATTACTGACGTTATACGAATTGCCGCCAACTACAAATGTGTTGTGGTCAGTAAGGTACGGGAGCTGCAGTAGATTAAATTTTGGTGCGCGTTCGATAACTTTACCCTGGGCATTACGTAGAACTAACGTTCCCCGGATAGGCTCAGATAACGTCCGCGCAGACATGAGAGCTTTCTTGTGATCGTCCGGAGATACTTGAATTGGATGAACTTTTACATCTTCAACGTCTACGGAGAACGTTTTCCCTTCTAGTGGAAAGGATTCTTGTATACTACGTATAGCTTTATCGCGTATCTGCTCACGCTTTATTCCCGGCTCCACAAAGATAGGTTCTGGTTTCATTTTTCCCATGTCCGAAATAATAGGTCAATTCTGGTATAAGAGGGTAGTCGAAAAGTAATTTACGGTCAATTAATTAATCTTAACAAGGAGGGAATCATGCAATCAGGTGAGTATATTTTGGGACAAAAAATTAGATTCGATAGGAAAAATGTCCCAACTGTCTATGGGTCGGCGCATCGTGTTGAGGAGGAAATGGGTAAAACTCTAGAAGAGATGGCAGCCGACCACAAGAAGAGGCGCCTCGAGCAAACCATGGCACAGCACCAAAGTGCGTATGGGTGGCGTCTGTCTCCGGAAAAACTCGAGCAGCGAGCTAACCTGGTGTTGCGGTACAAAGGGGTTGGCCCAATCTGGATACTAAAAGGTAACCAGTGGATACGCTTCAAAAGATGTTTGGACTTCAAATGTCCGGACTTACAAGTTAGATGTGTAGATAAAAACGATGACCTACATATCTTCAATCCAGACGAAGTAACCATCGCAACACAGAGTGAGCGTACGCGGCATATCGCGGATACCCAACAAAAGCAGTTGCGGAGAGGAGTAGCAATGCTGCGCGCGACAGCCGAGAGTATTATACAAAAGGCAAGCGCGCTAGAAGTAGAAGCCGACCGTATCGACAAGCTATTTCGACGAGCAGAATCAGAAGAACGCCGGCAGAAAAGGCGTTCACGAAACGAGCGTACGGAAAAGTATAAGAAATTCGTACACCAAACTTAGATTAGAAAGGAAAACGACATGACGGCACTAGAACAGAGACAATTAAAAATCGAAAGAATGCCTTGGCCTGATGACGGGCCAAACAGCGATTAAGCAGGGATATCAGGAGTAACTGGAATAGCTGGAAGAACTTCTTGGGGTGCTGCCGGCACCTCAAGAGGCTCTTCCTCTTTTTTAGAAAGCACTTCTTCTATAATAGTTTTCTTAGCCTTAGATTTTGCTTTTTGTAGTACTTCTTCTAGAGTACTTTCCCAGTTTGGATGTTTAACTGCGAAACGCGCAATACTTTCAGTTATACTAGACGTCTTAATAAGTTTTTCTCCTAGTCTAGAGAAAAACGCTGGAGCTGTAATCTTTGCGTTAGTCATCTTTGTCTTTATCTTTATTTTTATTCTTACTGCGTCGTGTTTCGGGTATTAAAACTTTCACAGCAGCAAAAGCTCCGCCTTCGGGCGTGCGTTGCCATTCGTCGCGGGCAAGAAGCCACCCTTTTTGTAAGCAGTTATTAATTATAGTTTGGTATTCTTCGCGTTCAATCTTGTCACCGAGGTCAAACAGCCCAACCTGGCAACGTAGTTTTTTTGCCTTAGTATTAGGAAACAAGTTTCGGTCATGCTTTGCGCCAGTAGACTCGCGCGCTTCTTCTTCGGAGATAGTAACTGTGCCCGGATGTAGTGGCGGAACGTCTCTAGTTGGCTGAGAATAACTAGAACTTTTCATAAGATCAGCGAAATCTTTCTCAAATCCGCCACCAGCTAATTGACCACCTAATTCAGGTAATTCTGCAGGTGTAAATTCATCGCCGGTCATACTGCCCCTCCCTGCTGCTGTTGCTGCATTTGGTCTCGCGCTATTGCGTTGTTCTGTGTTTGAAACTCTTCCCAACGCTGAATAACTACGGCGTACATAACCATATCTTCAACTTGTAAGGAATGCAAGTAACTCTTACGCATCCCGTCATCCATCGTTGCAAGCTGCTGAACGATTTGGTCTGCCTGGGCAATAACTTCTTGTTGGTCGTAACTCTGCGGTTGTTCACTCTGCGAAGAAGCGCGAGCTCTATCAGCCATAGTGCTCTGTTGCTCTTCTAACTTTTGTTGTGTCTCGTATTGGCTACGAGATTCTGCTATTGCTTCTTGTTCACGTGTTCCCCGTTCTTTGTCTACGTCAATTCCAAACATGCTACCCATTGTTGTATTAGAAATTAACGTACCGCCAGATAATTGATGAGCCTGCAGAATAGCAGCTTTTTGTTGGACGTCATCAACTAGCTTAAAAGGCTCCAAATCAATGCTTATTTTTTTCCACCCTAAAAATTCCGCGCATTGGTCAGTAATCCACTGACCTGCGTCTAGGAGTTGCGTGGTATAGCTAAGTAATTGATTTTCAAGCATTCTTAGTGTTACGCCTGAACCAGTTGCGGATAAACCACCGTATAAGAATTCACGAGGTATTCCCATGGCCGCTATTATAGAATTTTCTGCTTCAACAATTTCACCAGTGACCATCAAAGCTCTTCCCTGACCACCAACATTAGTAACGCCAATAGGAACGGGAGAGAACATCAGGTGCAGCGGGTCTTTACGCCACGCCTGGAGGTTCATCTTGGTTTCGTTCAACCAGTTAGACAGCGAAATTGTAACTGTCGGGTCAGAACTCGCGGTTGACTGTTGTGGGTGCATTACGCGGAACGGAACAATATGCTCTAAGGCAATAGCCTCGTTAGCTTTTCGTAGAACTGCTGCGTAAAAAAAGTGTTTAAGTGTAGACGTTAGCGGCGGGAATCCCCAGCGATTATCTATCCCAGCCGGAGCGTCTGCTTTCATGTGGTAGATTTTTCCCTTAGCAAATTTGAATAACTTCTTTTGTGCAACACAATCAATGAATGCTAACGGCGTAGTTGCTAGTAGATGTTTATCGCCAGCTCGGATGCGCTCTTTTAGATATCCAGGAATTTCGTAGTAATATTCACACTCACCCGTTATGGCATTTCCATCAATTTCTATATGTTTAGGGTCCCATCTTATAATATTTATGCCTTTCGGGAACCGGAGCTTTTCGTCGACCACTTTTCCTTTTACGCTTTTTCTGCATTCATGACAGGTGTAATAAAATCCGTGCGTCTTACCCTTCATTTTAAATTTATAAGCTACGTGTCTAATGTTGCGCCTATTATGACATTCCGGGCACTCCAGGAAACGTTTAAAAGGGAAATAAATTGAAATAAAGCTATTGCCGTATACGTGCCTATCAATGCCAGTCGTTACTAAGATAGTCTTTAAATTTATTGTACGCTCCAACAAATTTTTATACTTAGCCTTCAATTTTGGATTGTCTGTTTCGTAAATTAAATCAGTGACTGGGTACACCGCAAACTTATTTAAAGCAGCGAATATTTGAGGAGAATTATAGTATAAATAGTCACAGTACGTGAAAAGACTTTTTAATTTGCGCGGAACAAAAGTAGTTAGGTAATCAAATAGAGGATTAGGGTGTTGAGTTCCCCTGTTTTCATAGCCTATATCAGAACTAAATGGTAATGGCATCCGTTTCTCCCGTAAGAGTCTGTGAAATAATAGGGTGTTGGGCTAGTTCATGCAAGAAAAAAGTCTTGCGTTCAGGCCTTTTACCGCGTAAAAGTGAGGGTACCATGGCTGAAACTTCAACGGAAGCAGTAGTATGTGGGTTTACCCATTGGAGGGGTACTCCGGCATTTGCGCTTCCTTCATTAGGAAAATTTCTCAAACGTGTCCTTGGCGCGGTATTCATCGCCGAAAAAGGGATATGGCTTTTCCCCGCGTACTATCCGTACACCGAAGATGTTGTACGTGATTTAGAGATTGTAGTACCAAACATCCAGTTTAATAGCAAGGCTCAAGCACAAATAAACTCTTCAGTAGATACTGGTAAGCGACTCGAAACTTTTGATATCCCCCTGCGAGACGACTTTTCTTTTACAACACAACCTTACCAGCACCAAGAAGAGGCCGTGCGTTTTATGTTAGCTATGTACCGCTGCGGAGTTTTTTACGATATGGGGCTTGGAAAAACTAAAGCGGTTATAGACGTCATTCGGCACGAAAAAATTCAGACATTAGTTCTTAGTCCTTTGGTCGGTGTTTACGCTTGGGAACAAGAAGTTAAAACGCATACGCTGCCGGGAGAATTAAAGTTAGTGCCATTTGTTGGCACACCAAAGAAACGCGCACAGCTTTTAGATACCGAAGTAGGTGACGCGGACATAGTTGTAACAACTTACGATACAGCCAAGCGAGAATTTAATAATCTAATGGAGCATTTTCCGTACGGTATGATTGTTGCGGATGAATCACATTACTTACGTGGATACAAAAGTGGTCGGACGAAGTGTGCGGTCGCACTAGCTAGCCGTGCTTACCGACGCGTACTCTTAAGCGGAACTCCGTCACTTGGTAACCCGTTACACTTGTATGGTCAGTTAGCTTTCTTAGGAAAGCATATACCTGCAACTGATTTTTGGTCATTTAGAAAAAGGTATACAATAACTAACTCGCGTGAGTTTTATAATCCTGCCGATCCTAGTACAAAAAAATCCCGTAAACTTATTGTTGGATTTAAGAACTTAGACCTTTTAAATGAAAAAGTTCAGCGTATTGCTATACGCCGTAAAAAAGAAGAATGCCTAGACCTCCCAGAAAGACAAATAATTGATGTGCCTTTTGAAATTAAAGGAGAACAGAAAAAACTTTATAACGACCTAGTTGTTAGTTCAGTCGCCGAGCTTGATAGCGGTGAATTAGTAGAGTCGGCTAATGCCGGCGTAATGATACAAAAGTTATTGCAGGTCTTATCGGGTTTTTTTATAATACCACCTCCGGAAGTTTGTACTGGGTGTAAGCATTTAAAAAATTGCGTTAATGATATGATTAAACCGTTTACTTCGCGTTGCGTAAAATACCCAGAACCATATGAGAGAAAAATTAAGCGCTTAAAAACTAATCCTAAACTAGAAGCACTGGATGACTTACTGGAAGGAATACTCGCAGAAGAACGTAACAAAGTTATTATCTGGGCGTACTTCAAAGAAGAATTGCGGATTATAGAAGAGTTGCTGAAAGAGAAAGACGTTAAATATATTCGCGTTGATGGTTCTAATAGCACTAAGGGTCCTAAGTTTTCTGAGCAGTTCCAAAACGATAAAGAAACTAAGGTGTGGTTAGCGCAAATATCGACAGGTGTTGCTCTCACACTAACAGCAGCTACGTATATGATTTATTTTGACCTGGCGTATGACCTGGGTGCGTATTTACAATCAATGGATCGTAATTATCGTATTGGACAAAACAATGCCGTGACAGTATACCGATTATCATGTAGGGGAAGTGTCTTGCATTATGTCGCCGAAGCTTTATCTCAGAAACAAGATATAGCTAATACGCTATCTGACACTATAAATTGCATTCTATGTAAGCACGGGCTTAAGTGTATCGTCGAAGCTATTAAACCATTCGAAAAGGGTTGTATTCATAAGTCACGCACGGCTCGAGTTATAACACGCCCTATGAAAATATGACATTTCGTGGTACAAGTTCACGAAAGGAGTTTTAGGTTATGGAACTAGACATAGTAGTAAAGTGGTCACAAGAAGATATCGAAAACATGCTCCGAGAACGGCTAGAAGAAGAGGGGCTTCTTTTAGTACCGCAGCCGTGCGAAGTAACTAAAAAAACTGGTAAAGGTAAAAAAGAGCCAGACGACGTAGAAAAGCCTGGTAGCAGATACTTTGTCTGGCCGCACCGTGGAAAGTCTAAAGTTAAGGCGCGTGCAATTATATCGCCGCGTGCGCAGAAAGCAACGCAATCAAAAACACAATCTCCATTATCATCACAAAGTGCAGCGTCTACAATAGACGGCGACAACGATACTCCGCTGGATCGTTCTATGCTGCCAGACGGAACTAACGTTGACGCGTTAGAAGCAGCTGTTAAACTCAGACCTTTAATGCCTGGAGAAAGTAGAACTCCCCCAGAGCCGTCGAAAGTTGGTAGATAATATGCCAGAAGAGCGTACTGTTTTTATTGAAGGCATCGATAGTCTAGAAGAAGACGAGGAGTTTCAAAAACTCGTCAACGAAGCTGAACTCGAAGAAAGTGCGCTGCAATTTCCTAGAGGTTATTTGAGCATATCGCAAGTAAATATGTTTATTCGTTGCGGTTTACAATATGAAATGCGGTATATTAAAGACATGATTAGTCCGCCCGGAGTAACTTTAGTTGAAGGTTCTTCGATACACAAAGCTCTCGAAGTTGGACTTCGCGAAAAAATGGATACGGGTAAAGTTGCCCCTGCCAGCGTTATGGAAGATGCCTGGTATGGTGCGTGGAAAGAAAAAAAGAAAGAAGTCGAAGACTGGGGAGAAGAAGGTGAAACTCAGATAGCCAGCGCCATAGAGAAACGTGGACCAGTTTTTATAAATGACTACCGAAACATCAATATGCCGCTTATAAACCCGGTTGGAGTTGAACAGCGATTCTGGACGACTATAGGTAAGCATAATATCCCGGCACTAGGTTACATTGATCTGCTAGACGAAGATAAACCTGGACAACTAAATGGTCGCGTAGTAGTTGACCATAAGGTGGTTAAATCTTCTAAAAGTCAGGGCGAAACCGATAGTGATCCGCAGCTTACCTTATACTCTAAAGTAAGCCAAACAAACCGCGTGCGATTTGACTGTTTCGTAAAAACAAAGACCCCAAAAATAAAAACAATAGAATCTACACGAACTAAAAAAGATTACTTGTGGTTATCTCAGATTTTCGATAGAGTCGGTGAGGCAATCAACCTTGGCGTATTTTTACCGGCAGATCCCACAGGGTGGGGATGTACTCCAAAATTTTGCGGGTACTATCGAGTATGCCGGGGGAAAGGCAAAACGTATGGTAAGTCCGCTTAAGTTACACCGTATTGAGTCCGCAGCTTTACGTGAAATTTATCAAATAGTTAAAGAGATAGACAGCGAAGATATCTCGACTGCAAATAGACGCGTAAAAGTCGGTCTAACTCGTATCCGTGTTAAACTAGCTCAAGTTTCTAAGCTGTGCAAAGAAGCACGTAAAGATCTATTGGAGATGCGTAATGGAGAAATTAGGCGTTCGTGAAGATGAAGATTTAAAAAAAGAGGCACAACAAGATTGCGATAACCCTAAATGTCCCACATGTGGTCAAGAAGTTGAAAGACATGGGTACGTATTTAAGTGCCCAACATGCGGGACTGAACCGTTTGAAAAAACTGAGTAGCGGAGATTCTTAGATGCTTCCTGACCGCGTATTAAATGTACAGCGTGATTTACTCGCGCGTTTCGATAGGATATCAAATTTATGGGTAGCATACCACAACAGCGGTAAGTACCCGGATGACTTCGGACGAGAATTTTACCACGCAGTAGGAAAGCTTTTACAAGGGCAGCCCCTCGATAAAGTCGAGCTCTACCATATTTCAAATAAAATACCTACAATAGTTTCTAACGCAGAAGTTTTTGAAAAAGCAGTGGCTGAAAATAATAATACCATGACCGAGGTACAGAATACTAAGGGGACAGCATGTCAAAAACAAGTTCCAAAAATAAAAACGGCGCAACGGAAAAGAGGGTTAAAAATTCAATGACGAGCCTAAAGCCAACAGCTAATATCGTAAATATTAGTGTAAAAGATATCTGGTTGGACGGCCAAAACGCGCGAGATTTGGGATGGGAAACTAAAATTGATTCCCTAAAAGAAGACATCAACAAACGCGGAGTGCTGCAACCGGTAGAAGTCGCACGTATTCCTGGTAGTAAAGGAGAACCCTATATGCTAGTGTTTGGGCACCGACGTGTTATAGCTTGCCGAGCACTAAAGCGTAAACAAATTTCTGCACATGTCCTTCCCAAAAATACATCCAAGAAAGACATATACCGCCGGCGTGCAGCAGAAAATTCAAAACGAAAAGACCTTTCTGCGATGGAAGTAGCACGAGAACTTCAAATTGGTACCGAAGAGTATAAGATGACTGGTAAAGAACTCGCCGAAGATAGAAATATGACCATTGGTTGGGTATCGCAGCATCTCCAATTACTTAAGCTTCCTGAAAAAGTGCAGGACGCGATAGAAGACGGTAGCATCACTGCCACACATGCGCGAGAAATTGCGCGCGTTCTCGATACTGACATGCAGGAAAAGCTTTTAGTCGAGGCTAAAGAAATGCCTGTCACGGATTTTAAAGATTACGTAGCTAACATTGACGGTGACAAAAAGAAGAATTCAAATCGTGGCGGAAAAGAGCGTACAGACAGGCCTATTTCTGTAGGAGAAAAAACAGGTGTGCGCTCTGAAAAAGAAGTGGCACAAGCTTTGGGTGAAGTAGACACGCGTCTAAAGAATGCGTTAGATGGTAACAATAAAATGCAGCAAGAATATTGTAAAGGAATGATACGTGGAATTAGTTGGTCACGTAAGATGACTAAAAAATTATTCTAAAATCACAAACATAATTCATCCATACTATTTACTCGCAGCCCCTGACATACTAACTTACGCAATCGTTTAAGTGCTTCAACTTTAACCTGCCGCACACGTTCAGAGCTGACACCTATTATTCTGGCTATTTGATGCAGGGACATAGGGTCAGTAACCATACCAAAGTATGCGCGCACTACAAAGTTTTGCTTCGGTCCAAGAACTTTTAAACACTGGACAAGAGCATCTTTTGTTTCTTGGTCTAGTGTTTGTCTAAAAATTTCTTGGTTGTCGGTAGGGCTGTAGCAGAGGAGACTAGCTATTGTACTAAAGTGTAATTGTGTTACTTGCTGAAGACGTCCGAGCTGCACTGATGACAATTCTGTCTCTGCGCAGATTTCTTCGTCCTTAGCATTTCTTCCTTCGCGCGATATGTATCGCGTATTAACCTGCTTGATTTTACGGATGGCTTTTTGTCGCCAGCGCGGCATTGAAATTAAGTCTGCGTTATCGAGTTCTTCGCGGATGTAAAACTGTATCCAGTAGGTAGCGTAGGAAAGAAAACGTGTATTTCTATTCAGCTCATATTTTTCTAGTGCATGAAATACACCGAGGTTTCCCGCTGAGATTAAGTCTTTAGCGATATCGGCATCTCGGGAGAATTGTGTGGCTATTTTTACTACGGAACGTAAGCAGTTGTGTATTAATTTATCACGCGCCAATATGTCTATTTTCGCTCGTTTAGATTTTTTATTTGCTTTTCTCGACTTAACATAACGCTCGGCGTATTTGTATTCTACTTCAGGTGTTAGAGTCTCAGTGTGTCCTACCTCGTCGTAATAACGGTGGAAACACCTATCGTGGGACAATTGTTTTGGGCGGTATGTAACGCTCTCCATGTTTATGCTCCCATATATTGTGACAACGCACGTATGGTCACACAACATATGGTACGTATCAAGTAAAAAATTCAATCATTACGTAATACACTCGGAAATACGTGTTTTACCACGTCTTTTTGGAATAAACATCTTGACGGTTATTGGGAGATTGGCCTACTATTCCTGTCACCGTTAGTTACAAATACTTTTAATAGGAGCGAACCATGGCCAAAAAAGACCAAGTAGTAGAAGAATCTAAAGATCAAGCAGTAGAGGAATCTAAAGAACTCATAACACAAAATGAAGAAAAAGCAATAGCCACTGTAACTCCTGCTATGCAGAGTTTAATAGCAGCGATTGAGGCTTTGCCCCCAGAAAAGAGCGCGGGTATTATGCAGCTTGCTGAGACATTAAATCCAAAACAAGAAGGATTTGGTGAGATGGAAGACTTGCGCTATCGACCCCCCGTAGTCAAAGTTAAACAAGCTATGACAACCATAGCTCCGAAAGCAGCAGTCAATGGAGATTTATACTCTAGTGATACTGGTGAAATTTTTACAAAACCGCTAGAATTTATTCCGTTGTACCCGTACGAAAATCGCGCTAGGTTTCCTACTGGTAGCATGAAACCTGACTGTCGTTCCGAAGACTGTAAAACTAGCATTTACGGGGACGACTGTTCTAAGTGTCCCGACCGCCCATGGAAAGATAATCAGCAACAAAAATGTAACAATAGTGTTAACATCATCGCCGCGAGTTTAGATTTTAGTAAACTGTATCACCTACAGTTCTCTAAAACTAGCTCTAAGGCAGGGACGGCAGTTCTACGTCAATCCCGTAATGCGGGGCAGAAACCTTTTGAACGCGTATACCATTTAGACACCGATGAAGTTAAAGGTGGCCAAGGAGTGTACTATACCCTTAGTACCTCTTTTGCTGAAAACGGTGACCCGATATTTTATCCGACTTGCAAAGCGTTGCATGACGTTTTTCAAGAACAACGAGTACAACTAAAAGAAGATGCAAGCTCGCGCATTAGTGATAGCAGTAAAGCTATTGATAACTTAGATGATGACGTGGGAACTCCTTCTGACGAAAATACACCAAAGGGTGATTTCACCGATTTATAATTAAATAATAAACGCCCGGAGCCGACTACCTCCGGGCGTTTTTGTCTCTGAGGTAATACACATGCCCATTAAACTTTCTGAACTAGCCCGTAAATATGCTCCTTGGTCAATGAGCAAAGCTGGGTTAGCAGAAAACTGTCCTTTCGCGTTCGACCTAAAATACGTAACACGTTCTAGAGGTAAAGTTCCGCCACGAAGTTCTGCTGGTGCAATAGGTCGCGCTGTCCACCAAGTACTAGAGTCGCTGTTAAAAGGCGCACCAATAAGCGAAATAAAAAAAGAGATGTTCCGTGCAGTCGTTAATGAAAAATTGACTACTCCGGAAATAGAAGATGTCATGGGTTACACGCATAATATTAAATCTTTTATTAAGCGTTTGGACGCTTATAGAGATAAACACGGAATAGACGATACACTCGTCGAAGGACGTTTTTGCTTTACACACGATTTTTCGACTACTAAGTATTTCGGCAAGGATGCTTTTTTCCGCGGAGTTTGGGATGTTGCCATGCGTGCAGATAAACATCTCATTATTTTAGATCATAAGTCGGGAGAAGCGGGTAACACAGAGAAAGTCTTAGAGCGTTACGATAAACAACGAAGATTTTATTCTATCGCCGCATTGTGTAAGTTTCCAGAAATTGAAGGCGTACACACTGCATTTCACTATGTACAGTCAGAAGAGATAATCTGGGCCAAAGAAATGGATTCAGTTAGACGTATTAAAAATGAGTATATTCCTTGGTACATCGATTACCTCAACCGCTGTGCAACAGAAGTTACTACAAAAGCTACACGTAAAGGATGGCACTGTTCATACTGTGACTATACACATATATGCCCACTATCTAAAAAATAAAAGCAGAGGAAAGCCGTGGCAAAACGTAAACCTGAAGGTCTATCTCCCCGCAAACTTAAAGAGATTTGGGGTCAAATTACAGCAGCCGACTGGCTGTCAGCATTACAAGAATATAAGTCAGAAAATAACTGGACGTTAGCTGGCAATGAAATAAGGGGTCTCTGCCCATACCACACCGAGACCGACGCATCGTTCCGTGTTTATCTAGACCAGGGGAAAGCGCACTGCTTCGGCTGTAAGAAGCACGAATGGAACCCTGTTCAATTTTATGCTGACATGACAGGTAAAGGATACGCTGGGGCGTTACGCGATATTAAGAAGCGTTTTAACATTAGGCTTCCTGCCACGTATACACAAAATGCCCAGCAAATAGAAGATAATAATAGTCTTAAGGCCGCGCTGTACGCGGCCATGCACATGGAGTTTACTAAAGTTTTAGCAACGCCTGATGCTCCTGAATTTGAGTATGCGGCTAAAGCAGGTCTTGTACCGTGGCTTAGGCAACGTAAGTTACCAGAAGACGCCGCGCACCAATGGCCTGTTGGAATATTCCCTACTAGGGAACGCCTATCTTTTCAATTAGAAGATTTAGGTTACAAAGAATTCAGAGAACCGGCCCAAAAATACCTCGAAGATTACTTAGCGTTACCCGGTAACGACAGAGTATTTGAGGGGTCGATAGTGTTTTTCTGCTTCATCGCGCCGGATACTATCGGTCGCATAAAATTAAGAAAACCAAACTCTAAGAAAATATATGTTATTGAGGACCCGTATTCTAACGATGTTGGATTTTTCGGGCTGAATACGTTTCCACATTTACTTGGTAAATTAGATAAGCACCCGCTGTATACCGTTGAAGGAGAGATGGACGCGCTGTCAACCTTTGCGCACAGTGCTGCTGCGGGCCGTGACGATATATGTATGGTAGCCACCGGTGGCAATATGGAAGACGACGTTGACCTACTCGCCGAGTATGGCTTTAGGGATATCCGGTCAATGCCCGATAACGACGCCGGAGGTTTAGGGTGGGCACGCAATATCTTAAAAGAAAATGCGTGCGTTAATCGTGTTTTTCGATGGCCCACAGATACTGACCCGCGTATTACTGATATCGACGAAGCTATTAGAGCTTGGGGTTTTGAGAAAGCTTACGAATGTCTAACAGACGACGCAAACTTTCCACGTAACCATGAGTGGGCCGTGGATATGTTCGACGTAGAAATATCTAAAATTGACCCAGACGATATCAAGGCTAAAACAGAAAAGGCTTCCGAGTTTGCTAGTATACTAAGAGAGGACTCGGAACGTATGTCATTTATCGATGAAGTAGTAAAGAACTACGGGCTTATTAAAGACCTTGTTGTTATGGATACTAACGTCGCGGATGACTCATCGTCTGAATTTATTGAACGTTTAGCGAGAAAACTTAGTGAAGAATACCACTTTGTATCGCAGCGTCAGCCCGGAGGTAGCTCTGCAGCA
>Ga0307377_10003093_pt1 | contig 19066 bp, 24 predicted proteins | sample TR3MG_FD_202535 | JGI IMG/M metagenome (GOLD analysis project Ga0307377, IMG submission 202535) | Soil microbial communities from Risofladan, Vaasa, Finland - TR-3 | ecosystem: Environmental > Terrestrial > Soil > Coastal area > Acid sulfate soil | place: Finland: Risofladan, Vaasa | collected... | reverse complement strand
GCTCGTGATAAAGTATGAATTCTTCTCCGTCTGTTGTTTTAAAATACATTTCTTCATTGTTTTTATTTGAAACTCTAACTAATGTCTTTCCTTGTAGTATACTGAAATCACACATCGTTATTTCTCCTAAAAGCCGTATGGGTTTTCGCCATCCCAATATTCTCTGCCTCCAAACATTATTGCTAGATTGTTGTAGGCTTGTCTTATTTCTTCTCTCTGCCCTTTTGTTACTCGCGGGAAAGGCTTTCTGGTTCCCAGACTTTCGCCTCGGCATTCTTCTATTGCTGTCCGCAAGGAAAGATGCCAGCCGTTCTTGAAAGCAGTTTTGAAAAATGGCGTTTCAAGGAGTTGGACATACTTTATTGCCTTTTTATAGTCTCCGATTTCGCAGTGCTTCCAAAACTCTTGTTCTATTAGCGGAAGAATACTACCAACGCCAACCAAATAGGTTGTTTGGTCGTCCACAACAGGCAAGAGCGATAAATACTTCTGCATGCTCTTGCCAGCGAGTATCTTAATGAATTCACTGTCTACAGTATAGCAAAAATCGTATGCCTTGTCAAGTGTTTTCTGCTCTTCTTTCATCCCAATAATGTTGGGGATTTTGGCAAGACGATTTATTAGGTCGGCTGAATAGGGAACTGGGTCGCCATTTATGCCCGATTTCATCGCAAGTCCGTGAATAAACACGGGAAATTCGCTTTGTTCGGCTGCTTCGTGGAAAAAATGAACTACTTGATTATCGCTATAATACCGTTCTGGGAAGAGAAGCATTATTGCCGCTTGGTCGTTTATTATGTTTTCGTTGATAAACCAGATTTGTTCTCGCAGAGCGTCCAACGATAACTGGGGAAGACCGAGAATAACTGCTCCGTTGAAGCAGTTTGAGGCAAGAGAGTTTAGTTGTGCTATTTCCCCAGAGGAAAGAAGGTTGAATTGGGTCGAGCCCGCTGTTGTCATTAGCACTTTTGCCTTGTTAATCTCAAGATAATGAATGTATTCTTTTGTTTTGTCTGTGTCGAGGTATCCGTTGCTATTATAGGCTGGAATGAGCGGATAGACTGGTCCAGCGTGGAATACTTTTTTATCAATACCCATAAACCACCTGAAAACTAATTTCGTCCTGCTCTCTGCAGGACATGCCATACCAAATCGCGTCTAGCTCGGCAAGCATTTCTTCTTCCATGTCGTCGTCAAGTTCTCCAGCGGCGGCGGCCAAAGTATAATCATTGAGCCTGTCTAAATACTGCTGTTGTTTCTTATTCATCTGGGACACCTTCATACAAATCCCAATCGTGTGGATTGAGTGTTTTGTCATCAATCAGCAAATCATATATAGGCTTACCGACTTCCAGGCTGTGATACTTGACGCCCCATTCTTTCATTTGGAATTTGGTAATCGCAATCGCGTCGTGCAACTTTCCAGTTCCTGTCCCTCTTGCCGTCCAAATTATAATCGTGTGTCCCTGGTCATATAGCTTGTTCACTCTCTTGATATTTCTTTCTCTTGGAACAGAAGTGCTATAATCCCAGTTGTTCGCCGCTGTCGCAGAACTAAAGCACAGCGTATCATCTACATCGACGCGAATAATCATCGTATCACTACCTTTCCTTCTTCAGCAAGTTGTTTCAAAATTGTCTGTTCTTCACTCACATCGTGGTGCGGTCCCGGAGCATTTGGGCGGGAGCCATAATACCAAGTTCTCACTCCAGGGTCTGTGTCAAACCCGTATAGTTTTGGAACGATATCGACACATACACAAAAACTTACCATCGCGAATCCTACAGAGGGGTTTTTGCTCAAACCCATAATCGCTTTCAATTGTGGACCGTATTGATAAGGAAAGAACCAAAGTGTATTTGACTTGTGAATATTTCTTTCCCAAGCAAAAAGAGGGTCAGGGTCAGTACCTATATAGAGAATGTCCGTCTTCCTTAAATTTCTCGCAAAGTTGTCGTCTCCAGTAGCCCAGCCCTCGATAATGGGATTATTGTTAAATACTGTGTTATTGAGAACACGCAATGTTGTTCTGCAACCAACAAAAGTTTCGAAACCATCGGTCAGGGCTCGGTTGAACCTAACTACATTCTCGCAGGCATCAATCTCTTTTCCATAATTTTGCTGTAGCAATTTTCCCGATGACCCAACAATAGCAATGCTTTCGGTCATACACAAGAAGACATTATCATCAAAAAACTTGCTGCACCAAGGCAACGCTATTTTATTCATTGCAAAACTCCTCCATCCTTAGTTTGGCTCCGCCCTGAAAATGTAAACAGCACATCAAGACTTCCTTATCTAAAAATATATTATAGCAATACGGAAGTCCATTTTTCCAAGTTACTTCTTTGATGCCATCTTTCATGCTGTATCCTTCGTGTTGATTGATGTTGTGGTCAAAGGTTGAATACTTCCAATCAACAAAACACGATTCTGTATCAGTTATTTCCTCTTTTACTATCGCAGACATCTCGCCTACCAAACCAGGGGGAGTAAGCGGCTCCTTTCTGAACAGTTCAACTATTGTCATATCGCAAACACCTCCTGGGAGATTATTCTCCTGAAGTACTTGGAAATGAGCTTGAAGCTTGAAGTTGTTAATCCTGTCTCGCCCGGAATAAATTCCGTTACAAACAGAACAAAAGAATTTTAAGATAGAAGTTGTATTAAAAGTAATGCCCCATGATATATTACTTGTAACAGTAAAAGCACAGTTTTCAAAATGCTCTTCTGCTTCTTCTATGTCTACATACAACATTACGTCGCTGTCGCAATAAAAGAACTTTTCTATTCCTTGTGTCTCACAAAAATCTTTGATAACAAACCAACGCTGGAAACAGGCAAGTTCAAAATGAAATGGATTAGTATTCATATGTTCGTAATGAACTGCGAATTCCGCTGCTCCCTTAAAATAATCATAAACATCGTAAACATCTATTCCATCTGGAATATCTGGCTGGGCTTCATCCGTGAGCAAAATAATTCTGCAGTTTGGGTTGGACCGCTTCGCTTGTTTTAGCGAATATTGCAAATAGCTGCAAAATCCGAAGTGACAAAAGATAATGGGCGTTTTAGATGTTTTCATTTATTACTTCCTTTGTTGGTCGCTGAATGTCTTTAAAGCGTTCGTAGTCCCTAATACAGTCACTTTCAAAGTATTCTGTAGAACAAAAAGAAAGAAGTGTATCTCCTCCAGTAACATATGTAATTTTAATCCACTCTAGAGGCCCGTGATAATATGATTCTCCTGGACTAAGGTATACCCTTCTCTCGTCGCCCTCCACTGTTTCTACATCAAATTGAATAAGACCAGCGGAGCAAACCAACAGTTGTTGTGTGTCCCAATGTGCGTGTTCTCCACGAACCTCCCCTGGTTTATTAGAATGAACTATAAACATTCTAACTACAGAAAAGGGAATTTTTGCAAAAGAAATTGGAAGCAGACCTTCACAGAGTGGAAATGTTGGTTTCATTCTGTTGCCTCATATCCTTTCACGTCGTTTAGAAACTCTTCTACTTTCTGTATCTCGTTTTCTTTCATGAAGGCATGACAAGGTATAGAGAGGATTTTGTCGTTTATTCTGTAGCCTGGATGAGCAAGTCCACAACCATTCAGTTGCTTCATCTCATTTACGTGTTCTTCATAATTTATTATATAAGGAATTTTTCTTTTTTCCATCTCGGCAATAACTTTTTCACGATTGTTGAAGAGTACTGGGAAAAGGTGATAGGCTGCTCCTGCCCGCCAAGTAATGCCCTGGACAATTTCCAAATATCTAGCGGCAATAGACTCGCGGATCGAAGTCATGACTTGAAAAGTATCAAATTTAACATTGACAATCGCAGCTTGAATTTCGTCCATTCTAGAGTTGACACCGGCTTGGACTACTTTCTTCCGCCCATCTTGACCGTAAAATCTAGCTTGGCGTAAATATTTTTCTGCGGCCGGGTCGTTTCCTGTTATCATGCCGCCGTCGCCCATTGAGGCTAAAGGTTTTGTTGGATAAAAAGAATAAACAGAGTAAGCTCCCCATGGTTCGCTAGCAGAACCGGCACTTTGAGCGCGGTCTACAACGAGGGTGACCTTTTTGCCTAGCGCCCAGGTCGCTAATTTTTGGAAATCACAATCATTTCCAAATAAATTTACGGCTAAGAGGATGGCTTTAGACCCACAAAATGAATCTGGAAGCTTATTGGGGTCTATAGTCATTGAGCGGTCAACATCAACATATTGGATGTATGCGCCGGTCCTTGTAACATTTCTAGCAGCCACGGCAGTTGGGTAGGCTCCAAAGTTTGGAAGGATTATTTTCGTTCCTGGCTTCCAGAGGTACTGAAGAATAAGCTGAAGTCCGTCTGTGGCGTTTTTGACACCCACGCCCCAACTCTTTCCAGAAGGCCCGGCCATGTTTTTTTCAAGTTTTTCTAGTTCTTTACCGAAAAAATATTGACCCGAGCTAAGAACGCGAGAAACAGCTGCATCTATTTCTGCTTTATAGAAGTTGTATTCGGCTTTGACATCTACAAATTTCATTTTATCCCACTTTCTTCAAAAGAAATGAAAACTTGTTTTTTTCCCACGGAAATCTTATTTCTTTAGAAATTTCAAATCCAGTTTCTTTAAGAACTTCAATAAAAACAAAATAGTTAATAAAAGATTGAAGCGTAGTACCACCATAGCTATCATGATTTTTAAAATATGATTTTTTTCTAGTTAAATCTTGCCGATGTAAAATAACATATTTTTTCGATTGCATCAAGACTCTTCGCAAAGCCATAACTGGGTGCTCCAGAACACCAATAAAAGCTGCCATCAGCACAACATCGTACTCTCTTAGAAATTTCATATCATTTTTATAAACATCACATTTAATATAACGACCCATAGGCTGGTGGACTTTTGCCACCTTGTCTATAATGTGCGGCAAGTCGATTCCTGTATAAAAGAACTGTGTAAACACTCGCTGAAAATCGGCGGCGCCGCAGCCCACTTCGGCAAGGCTGACACATTCAGCACACTGTTTCAGCATCGTGTTTATCAACTCATCCAAAATTGGGAAATGATCGCTCTCTTCGAGTACTGGCCATAGGCGACCTCTTGCCCCTTCCAACATTTTTTTCGGTGTTGTCTTGTCATCATACCAACAAGTGGTTTTATCTTCTTTCATTTCAATCCTCCTCTTCGACCCATTCTCCGTTTTCGTTTACTAATGCTGCTATTGGCAGTGCGCAAGTACACTGCTTTATATCCGGAGCGTTTATTTTCTTGCATCTCGGACACTCCCAGCCCTGTAAATAAAACGGTGGCCAAGTAGTGTAATCAGAACAAATATACCAACGGTTTTGACCGCATTTATAACACGTAAACTCTCCCTCACGATTGGCATGTCCACATCGCGAGCACAACCAGTTCATCCAAGATCCAATATAATCTCCGCTCATTTTTTACATTCCTTGCAGTAGTCATAACGCAGCCTAAAACCATCTACCAACACTGTTTTCTTCCCACACCAGAAGCAATGTTCTCTTCCATCATTGTCCCTTGGCTCTTTATTACAACCATCATCGCACTTACAATCGTCACCACAATTTCCGTCACAATCGCAATCTTCCTTTTTCGTTTTCTCACTACCTCCAGAACAGCCGCCGCAAGCACCGCTGCAACCACTCTTAACTGGAGCGTTTAAGTCTAATGTATCTTCCTCGTCGTCAAATTCATAGTAATTGTCAGCGTAATTATAGTTATCAGACATAATCTTTCAACTCCTCTTCAATTCTTGCCTTCAGTTTTTCTTTGTCTCGCTCAATCGCCTCTGGATGCTTATACCCAAACTTTTGAGTGTAAGCATCGCCCCTGAACTCGGGCTTAAATTCGTGAACGCCACAGTACAAACCTTCTACAAACCGATGACCTCCAGAATTCTGTTGCTTTTTCACTACTACTGGATCTTCGGTCACCCACGGCAGCCACACACGAGCGAAGTAGTTTGGTATGTTTTTGCCCACAGCGACTTTTGATTCATAGTAACTCATCTTTGTGAGAACTTGAGTTGGAAACACATACGAGTAATGAAACATCCTTACACCCAATTGATTCCATAACTCTTCGCTGGTAATATGCGTATTTGGAAACTTCCTGTATTCTGGTCTGTGCCCCATTGTTGGGGGGCGATGTGTCAGCCATCGAGAACCAGGAAACACACGAAAAATCCGTAAGAAGTTATCTGTTGCTTCCTCGAAGCCACCTACAAAATTATCAAAGCCACCATAAAAAGAATATGGTTTCACTCCTACGCTATCTGGTCTTTTATCTTCCAGAAACGCAATAACCTTTTCGATATCTTCTGTTTTATATACTTCGTCTGAATCAATTTGCCAAAGGTAGTCTATATCATCGTTCAAAAATTTCATGTAAGCATTACACTGGTCGTCCTTCTCATTGTAGGGACCATGAACTATTTTGATTTTGCCCTCTGGGTCTGGGAAGTCATAGAGGATTTTATTTGTATTGTCCGTAGAAGTTGTATTTCCCTTGTCTCGCCAATATTCTACCGGACCTTCGGCAATAAGGATTTGAGAAGCAAAAGGATAAACTTGTTCCAGGCATTGCTGGAGCACGAAGTCTCCGTTGAACACTATCATTCCGAATGCTATTTTCATTTCACTGCCTCTTTGCAGATACGTTGCAACTCTTCGTATTGGTCGTTTAGATAATCATACATCATACGATACTCTACGAACTCTTTATTTTCTTCCTCTCCCTGGTCCTGCTGGCCTACATATCTACCGCCAAACCAGGCAGTTGCTGTGAAGACGAGCATCCAAAGAAGTATTACCGGAATGATGTATTTGTCTTTATTTGAGAGTTTTTGAGACACGGTTTAGCTCCTCTTTGCAAACACTGTAATATACATCATACAACATCCGGAGCGTCTTGTCAAGGTTTGTTTTATTCTTTAAACCGTGCCGAGCAGCAGGAATATAATATTGTTCTTCTTCATAATTCGCACGAAAATTGCTAAAATGATATAACACAAGATCGTTTTTAATCTCACCAACAACCCATGGAGCACTTTGTTTTAATCCTCTGTCATCCAATATTGCTATATTTTCGCTACCAAATAAAAACTCAAACAACTCAAGATATTTTTGATCTCCACAATGTCCATATTCTTTCGCGTATTCATTCTGAGGATTCAACATCCAATTCCGCCAAGAAAATAAACATTGATTTCCTGGCATATCATTCTTGAAATAAACACACGAGACGCAGTACCTTCCATTGGTTTTATCATTATCACTATTATTCCTAGACAATCCAATACTCTTTTCCCCGACAGCTTTATAAATCAACTCCCATGGTTTAAAAAAGAACATATCGTTGTCTAAATGAACTAAATCAGGCGGGTCAATCTTTAGCATTACATAATTTGCCCAATAAGAAACAAGCCGCCAGCAATGTTGAATCCAGGCTGGCTCTAATCCAGTTCTATTTCCAACAATAAAAGCTTCCGGGCTGGGTTGAGTAGCATACGCCTCGTTGATGAGTGTATCCTCTTTTTCCAGCTCTGACAATAACTTAGCACAAACATTCGGCTCTTCCTTCATGACTTCATATGTTGATTTGTCCAGGCACAGGTAGTGAATAACAAAATTAGTGCTCGACGCGCGCATCGACCTAAGTAATGCTAGCCCTTGTGGCAAATATTCCCAATCGCTTAAAGTTGTAAATACTTTCATTTTGCTCCTCGTAAAACTTCTGATTGTTTAATGGCGTCTTCTCTCCATCGAATTCTCTTTTCTTCGTGTCGAATGATATTACAAAACGCAGTTAATTCTTTTGAAAAGTGGTCACATGGTTCTATTATTTGTTCACGTTGTCCGGATTGAGTACTAACAATAATTTTGGAAGCATAATCTGATGGCACCGAAAATGCTCGCTCTAAAGTCAAAAAACCGCGCGAACCCCAAACTGAATATATATTCTTATACGAATGTCCAAACCCAAAAGTTAATTGAGCTGTCTGTCCTAACCCAAAATCTAACAAAACAGAACCTGATTCGTCAACTTCTTCTCCAAAATCAAGAACAGAAAAAGTTTTTTCTGGTTCTCTTCCGAAAAACTTCCTGGCTGCATGAACAACATAGCTGCCCAAGTCCAACAAAGCTCCTCCTCCTAGGAGTTTTCTATAACGAAAATTATATCGCGGCAAAGAAGGAATTCCAAACCAAGCCTGAAAACATCGTGGCGACCCTATCTCTCCTCTCCTAACAATTTGCCTGACTATTTCGTGTTGTGGATGAAATTGGTACATCAGTCCTTCCATCAGCGCAACTCCGTTTTCCTCGCAGCAAGCACATGATTTTTTCACTTCGTCCAACGTCACGCACAATGGCTTCTCGCACAACACGTGTTTTCCACGAATTGCTGCAGCCATAATCATTTCGCTGTGAAGGGCGGGCGGGAGAGAGATATAAACAGCGTCAACCTTTGGATTATCCAGCAAGTCAAAATAATCTATATACAATTTTTTGCTGTCTCCATTTCCTGAGCGACTTGCTATTGCCGTTAGTTCTGCCATTTGGCTTGTCTGTAAGGCTGGTATCAAGGCTTTTTGTGCAATATTTCCACATCCAACCATCCCAAATTTTATCTTGTTTTTCATCAGATGATAGCTATCAAACTACGTGCTTCTACATTAATCATGTTACTATAATTTAAGAGTCGTTTCATTTGGGGCAAAGTTAGCCAAATATAATTTGGCGAACTTGGATTGACAGAAAACGATTTGTCTACCAATCTAACTGTATATATATTCTGATCATGGTAAAAACGGCCGCCCTCCTCTGATTGCAGAGTTTTAAATAAAACTTTGTTTGGGTTAATATCTTCTTCGAAAAACCAAGCTTGATATCGTTGTTTTTTAACGTCAAACGCACTTCCCTGAACAGTCGGACCCAGCTCCAGTATGTCTCTAGCTCCAGCTTCAACGCGCATTTTAGCTAAAAAATGAATAATTCCATTGATTTCTTTTGCTATAAATCCGCATAATCCAATGGAAGTTTGCTGAGACAATGGCTGCGACCACTCTTTAACTTCTCGATTTCCTGCTCTTACTTTCACTCCTATAATCTTGAAATACTGTTCATCTTTTCTTTTAATTTCCGCGCCATCGTACTTCCAGTCTGAGCCTGCTGACGATAAATCGTATAAAGGAACCAACTTGCTTTCTTCGTCATTCTTAAATCGGGCGAAAGACATATTTTGTAGCACAAATTCGTCAGAGCATAAAGACGAAGAGTCTTCTTCTCCTAAAAATAATCCATTACAATAAGCAGTTTCACTTGAGATGCAAGAGACAACAGACCGAGTATCCATATTGATAATATTGTCAATTCTACACAGTTGTTTTATTTGTTTCAATGTTGCCCATCGAAAATTAGGAGTTAATTCTATTTCTTCGTTTTCTGGAATCTGAACAACAATATTTCTATTTCTTTTGTGATAAAATCTGCCGTTTCGTTCGGACTGTAGTTGGTCTACCAAGACTTTTCCTTTTCCTCCTCCAACAAAATATTCTAAAAACCGGACACTCTTGCCACCGTGGACTCGCATGAAATTACTTCTCGTGGCTTGCACTGTGGGAGAAATTTGAAATCCATTGACATTTCCTGCTTCTATTTTCGCCTGTAGAAGAAAGCAGAGTGTTCCATTAACCTCTTTAGCAATAAAGCCAAGGATACCAATTTCTGGCTGGTTAATTATCGGCTGCGTCCAGCATAATCCATTCTGGTAAACTTCTAATCCTTCCACACTATAAAATTTACCAGACTCATGTATTATATTTCCAGTAGTTCCATCAAAATGCCATCCTTGAAGAGAATCTAGTCTTTCCTGTTCGACTTTAAAATGCTCTTTCTCGTTTAATGCGTTAATCCAGAGAAGAATATCTTCTTTTGTCGTGAAGACTTTCATTTTATTATCTTGACCTTGTATGCATTTTTGTTGGTTAGTTCCATAAAAATGTTTGATTTATTTTTGAGATCACGAACCATAAAACCAGGCGTGTCATCGTTAGCAAACGAGTCTACAGAGCCGCTGCCAAACATTGAAAGCCCCCAAACATTTGGGTCGCCATTTTGTTCTTTCAAAATTAGTCCAACCGACCAGTTACTGTCCCAAGACGTTGAATTTTGAAGGGAACCCGAAAGCAGGGGGGGCGAGTCGGTCGCGGCTGCATACGTAGTCGGCGCTTCATACCACATGTGATGCCACTTCTGCTTCCACTTTATCAGTTGTCCTATTTTAAACTTCAGCTCGGACATAATCCCCTGCCATAAAACGACGTTGGTACTTCTTGAACACTTCCATCTCTTGCTTTACCTTCGCCCGCTCTGTGTCTTTATTAGTTGAAAGCCCAACAGGGTTCATGTAATAAAGCCCCAATACTTCATCCAACTTTGCGAACTTCTTTCCGCCAAAGCAGCAACGAAGCCAGAAATCCCAATCCGAGCAAGAGAAATAATCCTCGGAAAACTCACCGAATTCTGCGTGAAGCGATGCTCGCCACATAGGATTATTGTGAGGAAGATTTCCTCTCAACATTGCTTCAATGGAAAACTTATCAAAGTTATAGCGGCGACCTTCGCTGGAGTTATTCGCGAATGTCTCATGTGCTTTTTCTGTAATCAAACTATCAATATATACTAAATCAACAGTCTCATCTCTTACAAGAAACTTAGCTTGCTTCTCCAAACAGTCTGGAGCCCTTCTGTCATCCAAGTTGCAATTCGTCATAAGAGTACCTGTTGCCATTTTAACTGCGATATTCCAACAGCCATACACGCCGGGGTCCTCTTTGATAGACTTATATTTGATATTGTCGTGCTTGCGTCTATACTTGTCTATTATTTTCTTTTCGTCCGCGTAGTCTGGAGAGGTCTTGGGGTGAACCATCAAAAGCTCGCATTTCTCCCAAATGGTTTGATTAGTGATGTCTGTAAAGAACTCTTCCAAATGTTCTTTGCCCTTGAACACTGAAGTAATTAAAGACACTCGCGGAAGGTCTTCTACTTCGATTTTGGTCATTGGCTGACCAAAGACAGCCTCTGCGAAGGCATCATACTGGACATCGCCGCCAAACTGCTTTAGAACCTGCTGCTGCAACTTCTTTGCTTGACTTTCGAAGCGAGCATACTCATTTATCATTTCACGAAGTTTCATTTTGTAGTCGCCTTGCTTCGGGTAGCACCACATCGAATCTTTGACCAGCACTCCATCCCAGACAGCTTCATCTTGTATTTGCCTAATCTCGTATTCCACTTTAGAAATGGCTGGGCGCTGCTTTATTTTGCCACTCTTTTTTTCTTTCTTTGGGATATAACAGAAATCGCAATAACCGCTCCAAAGAGGAGCAAGAATAGGAAGACCGTTATAAGCAGCTTCAAACAAAGGAAGCCCGAATCCCTCACCGTGAGCTAAAGAAACAATACACTTCACCTTTGGATGCTGATACAGCGCTGTCATCTCTTCGTCTGACATGTCTCCATGCAGCAGATGAATCGAACACTTGCGCTTTGGATAATTGTCTAGCAGCTCCTTTAATTTCTTCTCTGTTAGAAATCTATCCATAGTAGAATTATCTCTAATATTGAGTTTTAGAACCAACCCGACTTCCTTGTCAATAAATTCTTCAACCCACCACTTAATCGTGTCAGCAATATTCTTTCTGGGGCTCCACTGTGCGACAACCAGAAAATTGAAATCGTTAGGAAGGTCCAAATCAATTTTGGCTGGCTCGAATTCTAGAACTGGATAATTCACAGGGATTACAGGCTTGACAACCCTATAGTCTGTTATTTCTTCGCCGGTTTGATTATTTTTTGCCGTATAAGACGAATTATCAAAACCATACTTGGCATGATTAGAAACAACAATAACTCTATCCATCATGTTGCATCTTTCGATCCACTCTGGGGCAATTTTAGTTGACTCAATACCAGCAGTATAACCGATGTTGACATCAGCCATTTTTTCAAACTCGCCTGGGATAGTCACCTGGAGCGACATATCAAATTTGCCGCCTGAATGCATATACTCAATCGTTTTTGCCAATAGACTGTCAAGCCAGCGCCGCTCTTCATCGTCTTCCCAAATCCATCCTGTTTGACCCCAGTTTGTGGTTGTCAAATAAATGTCAAACTCATCCTGGTGCTTTCGAAGAGAACGAAGTGCGAACCTTGTCTGAGTGCCATAACCTGAGCGAGTCAACGCTGGCCCGCGAACGATAATCTTTTTCATTTGTTCTCTCCTTTAAAATCTGTTTTACACCATGGCTTGTAATTTTTTCTAGTCTCCCAAGAGCCGCAATCATCGTGAGCCTTAAGCATAAGTTCAACCCACTTGTGTTTATACTCTGTGAAGCCATAATTCTTTTCTACATGGGCGCGGCCTGCGGAGCCCAGGGCAAGACGGTCTTTCTTCTTCAAGTTGTAGAATTTCGTCATTACATCCAAAAAATCCTCTTTCGCAATTCTATCTTCGTAAATCCAAGGCACGTCTTGGCTTCCAATAATTGCTTTTGACACCGGAGGAATCCCATAACCAAACCAATTTCCCTCTCCATCGGTGACTTGTTCTTGAAGCCCGCCGGTCATAGATACGATTACTGGAGTTTCACAAGCAAGTGATTCCAGCGTGCCCAAGCCAAACCCTTCAGCGTCAGAAATATTGATGGTGCAATCTACCATGTTATAAATCAAAGACAGATAATCTGGGGGCATCTTCTCTTTCGAGAATAAAACCTGGCCATCGTCTAGTTTGAGATGCTCAATAATCGCCTGAAGGTCTTGTCCATTCTCGTCGTATGGGTCTGTATGCATAACAAGCATGGCTTTGTCGTCGCCAACCCTCTCAAGAAACTCTTTGAACCACCAGATTAAAGTGCCGCTTTGCTTTCTTTTAGCGTTGCGGTTATTCCAAAAGAACATCATTTTTCCGTCGTCTTCAATCCCGCTTGTTTCAAAAGAATCCTTACGGAATTTCTTCACCTCGGCTTCACTTTTCTTTTTGAATACTCCCATATCAACAGAATGAGGAAGATAAATACTGGGAACCTCTGGTGATACTTCCTTTACAATTTTATCTGTGACTTTTGAAATAGTCACAATCAAATCGTTAGAAAGATAATAAGGACGATTAAAAGTTGGGGCTGGTGGTGCGTCCCACACATGGTAATAAACAATAGGCAACAGTGGGCGAATCTCTTGCTCGATCTTCCACAGCCATCCCCAAAATCGTGGGTCCGTCATGATAAGCATCAAATCTGGGCGTTCAGTGCGGATTGTAGAACGAATAATCTCATCGTTTCCATAACCATCTACTGGATAAATGACCCAGTCTTGTTCGAATTCCTCGAATTTGACCGGAGAATAATTCTCATGTTTGATGGCGCCGCCAAGATTTACTACTTGGAACTTTCCCGAGCGAACTAGGGATTCGCAGATGTAACGCAGTTGGGTTCCTACTCCTGAAAAACTGAGTGGATGATCTCCTAACACTAAAACTTTGATTTTTTTACTCATTATTTACATTCCTTTTTGAAATATGGACACCAACGACATTTGGTCCGATTCTTTATCTTTATCTTTACTGGAATCCGCTTTATCATTTTTTGCACCCAAGCTATAGCATTTGCCCTCTTTTTGGGACCGGACGTAACTCTGAATATTTCTACACGGTCCTTTTTTGCTGTTCGTTTGAGAAGAGCAAAATACGTTTCTACATTCTTTGGGTCAACATCATGCTTTTGACACCAGAAGTGCTTATACAGGGTAAGCTGATAGGTTTTTCTTGTGCTTGATTTTGTTCTAGCATCCCAGCCCCATGTAGTTGTCTTCCAATCAATGATGTAATACTTCTCTCCTACCTTGAGCACCAGGTCAATATAACCCTTGAACCAATAATCTGTTTCGAAATCTTTGATTTTTTCGTATAGTTGTTCTTCTGTCTCGACAAGTTCATATCCCTTGAACTCGGGGACTTCCTTAAGAGCAGGAAGAATATCAGGCAATAAGTTAAGTCCTTGCTGTTTCATGTCAAGACATAACTTTTTATCAATTGACTTTCCGTCAGCACGCATCTTTTTTAAACCTTCTCGGAACTTATCCACAAACATGTCATCCCAATCATGCTTTTCATTAAACTTGTCTTTTTCTTGCTGGGGAAGTGCTTCAACAAGCATTTGTCTTTCTGCGTTGTCGTGTATTGCTGTTCCAAAAACAGAAAACTCATTGTCTCCTGAACCTGGAATTTCATCGATGTATTGAAGTTTATGCCTATAGACACAATCTTCTAAAATAGTGACTTCGCTATAGCTAATCTTTGGGAGTTTTTCTTTACTCATCCTCCACCGTATCTAACTTGTCTGCGAGGGCAGCAATTACCTTGTGAACGCTCGCAACCTTTTTTGCTGCCGGTCGATTATCGGGAGAATCTACAAGCTCCCAATCTGTCTTCTTTTCTTTCTTTGTCTTCGCGGGCTTTGCCTTCTTTTCTGGAGGTAAAGGAATATCAACCTTGAAAATCCAGACGCCTTCATTAAACCCTTTTCGATTATTGACAGCTACATCGGGTTTTACAACTTGAACCACCTGAAGCTTTTCTATTTCCTCCACGTATGCAATAACTTCTGTAGTATTAACTGAATCAAGCGGGCCGATTCCATTCGGGAGCAACTTAAGTTTTGTAGAAACAGTAATCTCCTGTTTCTTCTTGTCAAGCGATGTTTTAAAATTCCTCTTCATTGTCATTATCCTCTCTATCATAGAGTCCTGTTGAAAACTCTAATACTAGTTTAATCTTTCTATACAGAGCTGGACACATACTTTTTATTTCTTGCTCTTGCTTGTGAAATAAAGCATGGTTAAACCCATTTGCGAAATACTCGCGAAGTGAAGTTGCTGCGTATGGGCTAATAAACATGTCTCTACTGAGAGCTGCTAATTTTTCATAGCCTAATGTCTTGTATAAAAAGTCATCCATTTCTTTTTCAAATTCTGGATTGAAAAATAAGTCTTTCACCTTTGCTGATTGCAAACTACTGGGTAAAGTATAGTACAATCTGGATCGTTTGTCAAGGAATTCTTCTTCCAATTCTCGATCAAAGTAGATTTCATACAAATATGTCTCTTCTAAAGAATGTCCAACCTCGTGGATTATATCATCAATCATGCTTTCTGGGGATTCTTGTTTGTTTGTGATATATATGGCGTCATTTAAAAGGAGGGCATCGACTTCTCTTTCTTCTAGTTGTTTAAATTTACCTATCAAAATTTCATCGATATTGCCAAATAAATGTCTATCAAAATTTGCTTCTATTGTTTTTAATACTATCTCTATATCGATAGAAAGAGGGTGGAGTTGCCAAACTGGAATAGTATTAAATAGAGTCCATTCTTTTCTACTTGGATTCTTTTGACTTCTTAGATTTTTTAGATTGATTGGCATGTTTGCTTACCTTTTTTTGTTGTTCTGTAATTTCTTCATAGCGGCGTTGTCTTTCTTTCCCCATTTCCAAAACTGCAGCGTTGTAACCGAGATTGAAAGATTTCTCTTTAAAAGCTTCTACCATCTCTTCTCTATCAAAATCTACTATTGCTTGCTTGTATCCGCGAAGATAATTTTCTTCAGCTACTGCTATGAGAGCTTGAGGAAATTCATCTGCAAAAACCTTAACAACCATTTCTACAGTAACAATATCATCTTCAGGATTACATTTTTCTCCTACATACTGTATTAACCATCTTTTAAGAAAGGTATCACTTTCTACTTTAGCTTTAAGTATTTTTTCTTCAAATTCTTTTACAGGTACTGCTTTTAGTTCATTTTTCTTATTCATTCTTACTTTATCCTTTCTATTATTTCTTACTAATATAGTTTTTATTATATCATATATATTATGATATGTCAATACTTATTTTTTTTGTTTACAAGATTTCTGAAGAAAGTGTGGCAACAGCAGAACGCTCGCCTTTTTTTAAGGTGATATGACCGGCAAGAGCGTGCGGTTTGTACTTTTCAACAGCGTTTGTTAAGCCGTTGGTTACTTCGTTGATGAAGACATTATCAATCTGCTCGATATCTCCAGTGAAAACTATCTTTGTCCCTTCTCCTACTCTTGTCGCAATCGTTTTGATTTCGTGAAGTGTAAGATTCTGTGCTTCGTCTATAATGATGAATGCGTTGGCTATGGAGCGACCTCGGATGTATGTTAGTGCTTCAATCTCAATTTTGTGATTCATCCTGTATTCCTCTAGCATGATTGCGTCATCACCTAAAAGAAACTGGAGGTTGTCTTGAATCGGTGCTAGCCACGGTGCCATCTTCTCTTCTAGCGTGCCCGGCAAGTAGCCAATGTCTTTACCAAGTGGTTGAATTGGTCTTGAGACTATTACTTTTCTGTATCTCAGCTCGTTTGTACCTCGACCAGGCTCAAGTACTTGTTGTAGACCAGCAGCTAGAGCACAAAGTGTCTTTCCGGAACCTGATTTGCCAATTAGAGTTACAATAGGAATGTCTGGGTTCATCAACAAGTCTAATGCATATGTTTGTTCTCTATTTTTGGGGCTGATTCCCCAGATCGGCACGTTTCCCCTTTGTACTGACTTCAGTGGGGTGTTGTAGTCTATAAATCTCGTTAGTGCTGTATGATTTTCATTTGTTTTCGACTGGAGCATAATAAACTGATTTGGATATGCCTTTATTTTTTCTTTTGTCAGAACAATTGGTGCGCCGCCGTAAAAATTGTCTACAACCTCATCGTCTACAAGATAGGTGGATCGCCCAGTGAATAAATGTTCCTTTTTCTCGACTACCTTGTTAGCGAGATAGTCTTCAGTCTTCAGTCCTACTGCGTCGGCTTTCACTCTCATATTGATATCGCGAGAGACAAGGATAACTTCCACAGTTGGAGTGCGAGCTTCCAACGCAACACAAATAATCTCATTGTCTGGAATATCAGTGTCTAGTTTGAAAGGGAGGGGGTCTTGAAGTGGTGAAAATTGTTTTTTGTAGCTTTTAACACAAAGCACGCCCATTCCTTTGTCAATTTTTACACCTTCTTGAAGTGAATTTTTCTTGCGAAGATTATCCATAAGGCGGATAAACGCTCTCGCGTTTGTTCCAACAGCATCTTGACGCTTTTTGTGTTTATCTACTTCTTCTAATACTTTGAACGGGATAACAATATCATTTTTTCCGTAAGAATAGACAACATTGTAGTCGGTTAGGCAGGCGCTTGTATCAAGCACATAAATCTTTTTCATAAACACCTCTTATTGTAAGTAGTCCATTTTATCATAACTGATTTCGATAAAAAAGTCAAGTGAAAAGAAATTTTCATCCATATTTACTATATGGTGTTTGTTTTTAGACTTTTTTTAATTGCCATTTCCAGCCTTGCGGTAATCTCCTGCTGCACTGTTAAAACCAATTTTTCTGATAAGTTTACTGACCGAGGTCCAATGTTGACCGCAACTCAACAAAGCTTTGTTACAATCACTTCTAATGTGGTTCAAAGGCTCTGCGTTCCAGGAACAAGCGGAAAAGAGCCCTTCTGTCTTCCAGCAATCAAGGGGAAAAGAGCGGCATCTGGAGTAATCATCGCTCATGACAAAAAAAGGAATACATCATTAGTACTGACTGTTGCTCATGTGTGCCGTTTTAAAGCTAAGCAATTTTTAAGGATGGGCTGGATAGAACGAACAGAAGATGCGAAAATGGTTTCTACCGTAGACAATAAAAACTACAAATACAATGTTCTACTTCCACTAGATAATAAGCTAGATATTTGCGTAATAGAAACTGCCCGCATAGACAAGCCACCAATTTCAATCACGTGGGCAGAGCTTAAATACGGACAAAGAGTCTACAGCATTTCTAACGCAGGCGGGCTGGCAAAGGGAAAGGTAGTCCCAGTAGAAACTGGCTTGTTTTATGGAACCATAGATGGACTCAACTATTATACGATATTTTCTAGCCCTGGCTCTTCAGGTGGTCCAATAGTTAACTCATCCGGGCAACTAGTAGGTTTAATCTCTCACATTTATAGAAATGCTCGCAACGTTACTGTTGGTCCGTCTAATAAGTCTATCATGGAATTTTTAAAGATTGTCCTCAAAGAACGACGTTCTTTAATTCTTTCAATCTAATCTCTTGACAAACCATCCACTTTTTGCTATAGTCTATACATGTACAAAGTGTGGAAAAACACGAAATTAAAAAGCGGTGGAGATTTCAAGAAGTTTTCTGTGTCAAAAAGACTTCGTCAACTAGGTCTATCTAACGAAGCATTTGAGATAATGCTTGACAAACTAACAATAGAAGACCTACTCTCTTTGAAGCTTGAGCTTGCCTTTTTTTCAACTGGCAGTAGAGAAAAAAACATTAACATGCCTCTATTCAAAAAGATGCCATTAATAGCAGAAACAGCAGTAGTTAGATTTTTTGCAGCGGCATCTAATACCAGGAAAGAAATGGCTGATTATCTCGGCGTTAAAAACCTAAATGGTGTTCCGGAGATGCTCAAAAAATACAAAGCAGACCGCTTTTGGAATTATAAGCTGTTTTATGCTGGCTGGTGGACTAGACTCCAGATTAAACGAACTAAAAAACTATATGAGGATTTTGAAAAGAAACGTCTTGACAACAATAAAGGAAAATGATACTATCTAATCATCAATAGGAGTTTCAATGAGAAGACAATTATTTTGGGGACGCAAACCATCAAGAAAGCACGAAAAAGAAGCCACAGAAGATTTGCATGACGACGAAGACGATGAAGACATTAGCAATAGCGATGACTGGGAAGATAGTCCTGACGGTAATAGGATTTATCTTTATGATGAGATTGGAAGAAAAGTCGTCAATCGCCTTAGCCGACAATTAAGACGAGCCTCCACTGAGCTGCGCTGCGCTCAAGCTAAATTTGACGGACTAGAAAATATCCCAATTCAGCTGCATATCAATTCATATGGTGGAAGCCTTTACGACAGTTTTGCGATTGC
>Ga0307377_10003092_pt1 | contig 19074 bp, 8 predicted proteins | sample TR3MG_FD_202535 | JGI IMG/M metagenome (GOLD analysis project Ga0307377, IMG submission 202535) | Soil microbial communities from Risofladan, Vaasa, Finland - TR-3 | ecosystem: Environmental > Terrestrial > Soil > Coastal area > Acid sulfate soil | place: Finland: Risofladan, Vaasa | collected... | reverse complement strand
GAGCGGGACAAGAGTTGGTCGGCGCAAGGCGTGGACATCGAGGCGTTGATCGACAAGATCTGCGCGTACGATCCCTATGTCGGTGCGTCACTGCGCCTGATCCGCGCATTCGGATTGCGGCGCAAGGAATCGGTGATGCTACGGCCGAATTCCTGCATCGTGCCCTTCGAGGCTACGGGCTTGGAGGAGAGCGAGAAGCGGGCGGATCGGTATGTGTGGATCAGGCAGGGGGTCAAGAATGGCCGTCAGCGCTTTGTGCCGCTGAGCACGCCGCAGCGCGTTGCCGCCATCGAGTACGCGCAATCGGTGGCCGCGGGGCCTGACGCGCACATGGGCGATCCGAACTTCGACCTGAAGAAGAACATCCGCCACTTCAACTACGTGCTGGAGAAGTTCGGCATCACGGCGAGCGGTCTCGGCATCACGGCGCACGGCCTTCGGCACGAAGCCCTGATCGACGAGTACGTGGCGAGTTCAGGGCAACAGCCACCGGTGCGCGGCGGCAGTGCCCTCCCGCCGGAAGTCGAAGCGATGGCGCGCCAGGCCGTTGCCAGGCTCGCAGGTCATCAGCGCAAGAGAGCGGCCAGTGCTTACCTGGGTGCCGTGATGTTTCGTAAGCCGAAGGGCGGAACAGATGCCCCCGCCGAGTAGGGATTGAAGAACCAGAGAGTTGGGCGGGCGCAGGTAGTCTGGTCACGCCGTCTGGCAAGACCTTCGCGCCCGCTCTGTGTCAGTTGTCTAATACGGCGACCTTCGTTGCACCCCCGTGCTGCGTAACGCGTGGTCGGCAACGAACTTTCACCGCGCCCTTCGAGAACGCCTCGTCGGTCGCCTTGCTGGACCACACATAGGCCTCGCCCGCCTTGAGCCCCGCCATTCGCTCGGGCGACAGATTCGAGAGCGCAGCGTTGGCTTTCTGAATGTGCTTGAGCCAAGCTGGTGAATTGAACCTGTGCATGATGATCTGCGTCGAAAGCTCGATCAGGCTCACAGGGACAGACGGCGGATCCTGGCTTGCAACCATGATGCTCACTCCCTTGTGTCGCATCTCCCGAACGACCTCGATTAAGCCGGCTACCAAGTCTGGACTGTCGATGTACTTGTGCGCCTCATCAAAGACGACCAACTTGTTGAAGCTGCGGCCCTCGACCCGTACGTCCGCGAACAGTTGCAGCAAGACTACGAATAGCCCGAGGGCCTGATCCTTTTCAATGAACTCGTCACGAAGATCAACGATTACTAACCGACCCGGGCGAATCACTTGCATCAACGAAGCCGTGTCGTCGATGAATTCACTCGCCAATTCCAGCCGATCTCGGGCGAGGGACTTCAGGTGATCAGGAATCGTCGATGCATCAATGCCGGCGCGTAATCCTTCCAAGGTGATGTTGTCGCGCATCGCTTTCATGATGCGCATGACCTGACGGATATACGTTGCCTGGTTGCCAACGGCACCCATCAGAAATTTCCAATGGGAGGCCTTGAGTTCTGACGAGGCGAACTGAAGAGGAAGTACCTCAAGGTCAGGGTACTCGCGGCGGCGCTCCTCGAGCTTGTCCACCGGGACCAGCAGAACTACGTCTGCCAAAGCACGCGGCTCTGCGCTGTAGGTTTCGCGAAGAGTGCGAACCTGCTCTTCAACCGAGTTCGCAGCAACCATCGACGTGAACTCGGGCTTGTAGTCCATCGTCTGGCTGTAGTGGAAGATCACGGTCGCCAAAGGCTCTGGCAGCATGTTGATACCAGGAATACTCAGAGACGCCATTTCCGCCACGGTCCCCAAGGTGTAACTCTTTCCACCACCTTGCACGCCAAACAGGCTAATGGTGTGCGTCTGATTCAGGTCCAGCGCGACCGTGCGGCCAGCGACTTCACCGAGAAGACCGTACTGCGGCGACTTGCCATTCACCCCCAGCATGATGTCGCAAGGCGCCACCGCTGCAGAGGCTGAAGGTTCTGACAATTTTGGAGTAGCGCTGGAGTCACCTTTTGCCGCAGTCGTTGCCGTATGCATAGCGATGACCGCAGCGGTGGGCGGGCTGGTCAGCGCACTGACAACTTGGCTTGCTTCGCTCGGAACCACGCTTCTGGGTAGCATGCCTTCGGAGGCGATCACCGGCGAAGTGCTGGCGTCACTTCGTCCGTTCGTAATCGCCGCATAACTGAGCCGTTCGCCGTCGTCCCATGCCAGCGTCCTGTCGCGCGGAGGACTGAGGAATGCCGCGGTGTTAAAGCTGGGAACGCCAGGGGCGAGGGCACGGCGCCGAAAGAGTTCGGTGGTCACCTCAGTGCCGGGATCTCGCGCTCCGGCCCCAACGGGCGCAATCGACGCCTCAGTGTCTGCAATGGCGGCCTCTATAAGTTGCTGAATAAGGTCACGTCCAACGCGATAGAACTCGATCCCTCCCAAGTGCTCCGGAGCCTCCGTGCCGTTCTTGCTGAAATCGAACACGATCGCGCTGCGAGTGAAGGCCAGCTTGTACGGTGCTTGGTCTAACCGACGAAGGAAGTACCGAGCCTCTTGTGCAGCATCTGGAAGCACTACTCCGTAGCGCTCAGAGCGTTGCAGATAGAACTCGAGCAGGGCAGCAAGATCACGGTTCTTGATCGGCCTGTCTGCCCGGTCGACTGGCCGTCGTTGCGGATCGAAATGATGAGACAGGACTTGCTCGGTCTGGGAAATCTGCTCTTCGATCAAGCTCTTCAGTTGCTCATAAGCAGTCAGGTCGCCGACCTGGCTGTAGCACTTGACTTCAACGAGCCTGCATGTGATCAGACGGTTGATCGGGTCCAGATCAAAGAGCGCGAGATCAGTCCGCCGAAAGCTCACCTCGTCGCCCAGCTCGACTGCATTCTGGCGCAGTGCTGAGTAAAGGTCGAGATGGGCATCGAGCGGCACCACCACTTGGTTCTGGAACACACCTTGGTGTTCCAGAAAGAGGCGGGATAGAGCCAGCCCCATGGCCTCAGCACGCTGTGTGGGCGAAGACAAAAGTTTGAGCGCGAGCCGACCCGACAATGACCTCAGCTGATCAAGCAGGATGAGCGCATGACGGCTCGTGTCCGGCAAGCCGTAGTCGCGAAGAATCGGGGCGAGCAGCGCCTCGAGCTCCGCAACGGACCTGGAGGTGATCGCCAGGCGATGACTCAGCGAATTTTCCATATCGGGCGAATGATCAATCAAATAGTCGGGCCGTGTCTTGTGCCGCCGATGATCGAAGAACTCGATGCCAAGGTTGCGGTCGATGGTCAGGACCCAGTCACTGACTTCATGCACCTGGTGCAACATGGCGCGCTCGTCCGCTGACAGACTCAGGGCCACAACCGGGCGAGCATTCGGCAAGCATGCGCCTCGCGCCACCGATGCCGCGGCCACCGAGAACAAGCGGGCCGACGCACTGAGCAAGTCGGTCAGTTCTTCCGCATCGGCAATGCTCTGCGCCGGCCCGTGAAGGGGGCGACGCAACCACGTGATCGACTGTTCGTCCTCGCGGTATTCCACCGTAAACGGCTGGACCAGTCCATGCACGAAGGAACACTCGTCCGAGGCCAGCGCATCGGTCGCTCGGATTTCCTCAGCCGGGAACAGATCAAAGAGGAACGACAAATGAGCGGGGTGGTTATCGGGATCTTTGCGAAATTCTTCCGCGGATCGGATTGCCAGGCGCAGCTTGGGATGCAAGTGACTGTCTGTTGGGGTCGAGAAGGCGTCCGCTTCCTTGGCGCTAACACCGGAGTCCGGACTCAACAGCTCCGTCAGAGCCTCGCCCACGCCAGGCGCATCAGCATCCGGCACAAACAGGCGCACGTCGTAGCGCAAGTCAGAAAACTCCGGATTACGCTGCAGCGTCAGCAGCACGTCCGCCAGTACGGACGCACGCCCTGCATTGAAGCCGTTGATTGTGAGCGTAGTCACGTAAGGGTGTTGCAGCAGATAGCGCCGCACCCTTGCCGCGACGTAGCCCGAGTCGATCAGTGCTCCACCGATCGGGGGTTCAGCTATGCCCAAAGCTGCACAGACTTCGCCGATCAAGCCCCTGGGATCCGGCTCATCTGCCGCAGCGTACAGCGACCAAAACGGGTTGATGTTATCCACTGCCAAGGCTGTGCGCCCCAGTTCCTCTCCGAAGGGAATGACCGGCGGAAAACCGACAGGCGACAACTGCTTCAGTATCGCGTCGCGCGTCGGCACAATGTATTCTCGGTCGGCTGCTCGCGCCTGCTGCAACCATTGCTGCGCAAGCGCCACCCAAGCGGCATGCCAGTTCGCCCGCAGGGGATGCGTCGGCCCCAACAACACAGCCTCGCGCCGCTGCCCCCGGTAGTCGTGCATAACCAACGACACGGAGTCCACACACAGGGCAAAGCGCAACTCCTCAAGACCCGCCCGCGCGGCGTCTGCATCAGCGGATGCGCCCCTGGCCAATGCTGCCTCAAGCCATCCCACATACGTGCCTGCGTAGTTCTGCGCCGGCACTTGCAGGCTGCTCAAATCCGCGCCCTGTGTCACGAACTTCTCGTCGCCCTTGACGGTTGCCGTGAAGTACTCGGCCCGGCTCTGGCGAAAGAGCCGGGCCTCCTCGCTATCAGGCCAATTGAACGAGATCGAAGAGCGTCGCACGTCACTGGTTGCGCCAATATCTAGTCGCAGACGAGTGGTGCCCTCCGGGTCAGTCAGGAATGCCAACTCGGCGTCAGCCAGCACGCTTGAAAGCAGCACGTTGGCTTTGCCCTCCTTGCCGAGCCGCACTTCAAGCGTATCTGTTCCCGCCGACTTGCTTCGAGTGTGCTTCTCAACCCAGCTGCAGCCTGAAAGCGTCACAAGATCAGGATCGCGGTCCTGCACCAGAGCTGCAAACTTGGCGCGTATCAGCGCATGAGCAAGGCTCGGGTCGCGCGGAACCGCTCGCTGTGGAGGCTCGACCTCAATCTCCTCGTCGGTCAGGACGTAGAAAAGGTCGCTCTCGTTCGGTGCATCTTGTGCGCTGTCCCCGTGTGAGCCGCGTGACAACACTTCGCCATTGGCATTGACGAGAGGCACGCGCTCACCATCCTCCGTCTCCGCATAGATGCGGACGAAGTGCCACCCCTCTTCCCACTCGACCTTTCCGATCTGCAAGAACGACACCGTTCCAGAATCGGTGATCCTCGCCCAGGCTGCCTTCCGCTTACGCAATCCGGTCGGCCCGTTGTCGCGAGAAACGACCTCAGCAACAAAGCGGCTCAAGCCATCGACCTTCGATGGGTGAGGCTCCACCCTGAACGAAACGCTGAACTTCTTTGGGCCGGTCTTGGAGATCGGCAAGATGCGATGTCCGATCAGTTCTGCGAGACGCGGTTCGGCCTCATCGTCACTGACGAGCGGCAGGTCAGGCAAGTCAACATCCCCGATATAGATCGAGTCCGGATTGATGCCGCCGTCCTCAAACATCCATCGGTTGAAGGCCAAAGGCCAACGCGCACGGTCCTTCACGATTTGGTGGGTCCACTCCCTGGGGTCAGCCACACCAACCTGCGCGAAGAACTCGCCGAGCTGTTTGGCAAACGCCGCGTCCATCAAACCGAGATCCAAAGCCCGTGCGCGCTCAGATCGTGTCGACCAGGTGATCCGTTCCACGCACTCGCGATTTCGTACTGCTCGATTCGGTGCCCGGTCGGGTTGGCTCATTAACTCAAAATCGGGGACAAGGCCAAGTTCGAACAGCGCTGCGCCTATGGCGTCAGGATCAAAATCGTTTAGTCGCGCGCTCAACAGGAAGCGAGCGATGGCGGTAGGATCGGCATACAACCACCGCTGCGCGCGGAGGTCAGAAATCATTGCCTCGATGGCCCCACGCAAGTGCGGAGGGACCTCGGCAACCAGGGTGGCGATCAACTCGGCATACGCGCCATCCATCGTCACCTCTTCGAAGGTGGCGACGCCGAAAGAATCCTCGGCAGATGCACGCAGATCATTGGGCACAAAGACCAAGAGTGGTGGCCTCAGCTCATCATTTGGCAGAGGGTTGCGCAGCTCCACCAGCTTGGTGCTGCTGACAGCAAACTCCGGTGCTTGCGCGCGCAACGCATCGTCAGCGAGCACAACCACGGTCGCTGTCGGCATCTGACTGCGCAGCCCACCACAGAGGCGAAGCATCAGGTCTCGATCCAAATCCGTGACGCGCATGCAGTGCCCGGCCGAACGGGCCCCCAGTACCGCCACCAAACGCGGCAACAGCACCGCTTCCAAGGCCGCGTTCAGATCTTGGGGCGCCAGTTCCGTCAAACCGCGGCTCATGCGCCTCCTCCCGTTGCTGGTTGACCGATCGTGTAACGCGGCACGACCGTTTGCGTCACGTAAGCATCCGATAGATCTCGGTAGAAACCAATCTCGCGCAATCGTGTCGTGAAGGCAAGTACGTTCTCGCGAAGCGCCTTGCGTTCGTCCATGGACGGCGCGCCGAAGCCATCACCCGGTGGGAGACGTTCAATATAGATACCGTAGCGCTCCCGCAAGAACGCTAGCAAGTCGTCGATCCGCATTTCTGCGGTGTGATATCCACGCTCGCCAACTTGAAGCACCGCAATCTGAAGGAGCACCTCCAGCAAACGGCTGTCCAGCACGAAACGCCGCGGCGCGTTCTTCGCGCGCGTCTGAGCCAGCAATGCACCCGGCCGATTCTTTTGCATCGTGGCATCAAGGGACTCGACGATATACTGTCGGTGAAACGCTCCGCGCTGCGCCACCAAAATCTCAATGTAAGTCTCGAAGTCGGAAAGACCCAGCTTCAGCAGCGCAGCGGTTTCCTCATCCAGACCACCCTCGTCATCCTTGAGTGACTCATGCAGCCCTGCGAGACGCCCATTGAAGAATTTCTCCCTTTCCTCGCGGTACGGTTCGCCTTGCAACGCGAACAGTTCGTCGACCGTCAAGAACTTCTCAACGGCTCGGATGACCTTGTTGCGTGAGACTAGGTAGGTGCCAAACTCGTCGAGCTTCTTGGCCACGAAATAGGCGCGGATGAATCCCGGTATTCGCCGGTAGTTCGCATCGGCACTACGCTGCGCCAGGAGCGCTGTTGGCGAGTCTGCATTCCCGGTCAGATCAACAAATAGGCCGAGGGTGTACGGACAGTCGCCTTGGGGCGCATGCGCCTCCCGTGGCTTCATTGGGCATGCGGACTCCCTACAGAGTGCATCGGCAGACTGCAACTTTTGCCATGCAGGCAAAAGCTTGAGCAGTCGCAGGTGGTATAGCGCCAAGTGGAAGGAGAGCAGCAACTTCAGATAGTCCACCATCACTGCGCGAGGCATGTGTGGCTTGTAGAACAACAGGCGCTGGATGTCCTCTGCCATCAGGTCCGCAGAGCCGACACATAGCGGCGGAAAGCGGTCACCACCTTCCTTCGTGTTGGCCGTATCCTTGCGCTGAGACAGGAAATGCAACAGCGTCGCAGTTTCAACATCGGTCAGCGCGCGCTCATCCAGTTCGTGGGTGACCTTGTTGAAGCCGTCGAAGAAAAAGCTCTTCAAGTGCTCAATGGCGTGGTGGCCAGATTGATGCCTGGCATGGTGCAGCATCTGATACAGATGCTGCGCTGCGCCGTAGTCGCGTGAGTGCTTCGGATTGCGAAAGCGGTAGGTATAGCCGTGTAGCGGACGCGGGCCCGCTACCGCTTGGTTGCGACGGCCACGATTCACCAGGTCCATCAGGTGCGTCTCGACCCACCGCTCGACCATATCGCGGTTCTGGCTGAAGCCAATGAACTTGTCGCTCGCCTCAACGATGTCGTCGACAAACTTCTCTACCGTCAACTCGCGCTTGTCCTTGAACACGCTTGGATACCCACCGTGCTCCAAGCGCTCGAATAAACCGGTGAGAACTCGGTCCATCTCGATGAACTTAAAATCGAGATAGCTGATCTTTGGCAGTCGAAACTCGCGATCTCTTTTCTGCAGCGCCATCAGCATCCCTCCCCGGCGGGCTCTTGCATTCGGCGCATTTCGATGCGGCCATCGTCATGCCTTGCCAATCGATAGAAGTCGTGCCCGGTTGTGGTGAGCAAGATTTCTCGGTATGGCTGGGCGTTGAGGCTGTTCTTGAAGACACCGAGGCAGAGGTAGAAGCCCTGCATTTCTTCAACGCTCGGCCGATAGCCTTCGTTCAAGCGCACCAGCATCTCGAAGACATCGAGATTGATGATGAGCTCGCTGCGCGCACCGGGCCCTACTGGTGCCTGGAACTGGAGCTTCAAGCCAGTCGGCAGATGCTCCAGGAACCGCGCCTTCGCCGCAAAGTCCTGAACCTCTAGCGTAAAGCCGCTCAGAGGAAACATTCGGTAGCTGCGCACTGTCCCGTGCTCGACCTGCCGCAGTTGGAGCGCCAGTTGTCCGCACAGCCGCTCAGGCCGCTGCAAGCCTTCGCCCCGGTTGATCGCGTGCAGCAGTTCTTCGGTGAGCGACGCAGCCGAAACCGGATCACGCACGATGTCCACCATGCGCTTGGCCGAACGGTAAGGCAGCATCTTTTCCCAGCTTGCGTCGCGCCGTTCGAAGAATTGCTTGCGGCGAGCCATGGCCACATAGTCACGGTGCTTCAGTGCGCGCCGCCGGATCGTTGAATCCGACATGCCGCGCGGCAGCTCGGCGAAGAGGCGCTGCAAGACCTCGAAGTCGAACTGAGCTCGGCGCTCGAAGCGGAATAGCGCCCGGTCGTCAGGCTGGACGAAATCGAGGCTCCGATCTGAACGCGGGTCCTCCTGCTGTCCGACGTCGATCTGCGCCAACAGCGAAAGAAGCCGATCCGCATTCGGCCGCCCACCGCCCATCCAGCTGTTGAAGTAGTAGCTACGGGCGATATCGTCATGCTTGCCTGCGACATAAAGCGCATGAATCTCCGCGCAATCGCGATTGCTGATCAGCATGTACGACAGCGCCGATCGCAGATCCCGCATCGTGATGTGCAATCGACCGCGAAGGTGCGTCATCGTGTAAAGCATCTTCAGCCGCTCGGTCACGCGCGGACCTGCAGTTTCGTCCTGAAAGCTGCGCGCGTTATGCAACGCGTAGCAACTGGCTTTCAAGTCGCAGTGCTCGCAGTCCTCCCATTGACTCTTATCGGTCATGCGCTGAAGCGTCCGCTCCAGGATTGAACCGCCTTCAGTGTCGGCCACGACGCTGCGCAGGTTTAGATTGACGACGGCCACACCGCGATTCACCCCCCCGGTCTCGAAGCCTTTCCTGACCACGCCGGCGAGTGCATGGAACTCAACTTCGTGAGCGGCAATGAAGTCAACGAGTCGGCCCTCATTGATGGCAATCAGACGGGTGTCGCCGGGCTGCCAAGCTGCCGCATCACGACCCGCAAACGGCGACAAAAAGTCCAGCAGCACCTGGTTGTTGTCCTTCTGACCCTCGTCCTGGCTGCCGTCGTAGTTGATCAGGAACGGCCGGCTGCCGAGCATCAGGCGGCTGCCATTGCCCAGACTGCGATCCACTGATCCGCCACGCCGCTCAACTTCCCGCTCCAAGTGCTGGAGAAATGCTGTCTTGCCATCGCCAGCGTTGCCAGTGATCAACACCAGCCGAAACTCACCGCTCAATACGGCGGGCAGCAATTCGCTGTCGAGTGCCGTGTCGACATAGGCTGAGTCGCCCCACGCATCCATCCCGCGCGTGCCGGCGTTGCTGCGTCGGCTTTGGCTGTAGAGCGTGAGCAGGTGCGAAACGAAGCGGCTCGTATTCGGCACTGTACCCGTCAGGGCCGATGTGCCCGTGCTGGCGGCGTGGGCTACTTCAGAGAGGCTCACGGCCTGCACGGCACGGCGAGCGTGTCGAACTTCCTTCAGTGCATCACGGAACTCGATCGCTGAGGTGAAGCGCTGCGCCCTCGTGGGTGCAATTGCCTTGAGTACGACGCTGACCAGTTCGGGCGCCAGATCGGAGAAACCCGACAGATCTCGCGGGTCGGGCGCATTCTGGTTGGGTGGGGGCTCCCTCGTATCCCACGGGTAGCGGTTGGTCAAGGCCTCGTAGAGCGTTAGACCCAAGGCATAAAGGTCGCGATCAGCTCGCTCACCATTGTGCGGCATGACTTCGGGATCGAAGTCCGGCGGCAGGTAACGACGCGAGCCTCCGCCTTTGGCCTCACGATCATCGGCGCGAACTGACACATTGAAGTCAATGATCTTCGCCCCCTTCTGCGTCCACAGCAGATTGCGCGGCTTGATGTCGCAATGGTGGTAGCCCTCGGCGTGAAGATGCGCCAGCCCATCGATGACCTGCTTGCCAAGCTCCAAGGCGTCCTCAGGCGCAAGGAGGCGTTGCTGGATCATATCGCCGACGTCCGCACCCTCGACGTACTCAAAGACGAGAAAGGGAATCTGACTCCCCTTCGGACCAGGCAACACGTCAGCATCGAGCACGCGAACCACGTTCGGGTGGTAGGGAATGGGCGCGAGGAGGCGGTACTCCTGGGTCAAACGCGCCAGTGTTGAATGTCTGTCGCTGACGATCAGCTTGACTGCACGGGCTACGTCTCCGAGGGTGTCGATCACCTTGTAGACCACGCCAAAGCTTCCGCGCCCAAGCTTTTTTTCGACGATGAACTTGTGCGTCAGGCGATGGCCGGCCGGCAGGTTCAGATAGTCCACCGGCTCGGCATCTGCGGCGGCGTCGGGAGTGATCGAGGTAGGCGGTGCCGATGGCTGAGAGGCTTCCGCCGACGAGGCTGGCGCGAGCAGCCCATTCAGCCCAGCCAGCGCCACAGCCGCCGAGGGGCGCTGGCTTTGCTCAAAGGCACAAAGGCTTTGCAGCCAGGCATCGAAACCAGCGCTCAGTTCAGGGCGTTGCTGTGACGGGTTAACAGGGAAGACTGCGTTGACGTCGAACACCCGCGATGGCTCGCCATCGAATGGGCGCTCACCTGTGAAGAGTTCGTACAGGATGATACCTGCCGAAAAAACGTCGGAGGCGCTGCTCGCCGATTCGGGCGCGCGATATGCCTCCGGCGCGACATAGGCCTTCTCCACCAGATCAATGATGGTGTCGGCAATCGTCAGGCTGCGATCGATGCCAGGCCTGGCAAAGTCGAAGTCCGTAACGCGCGTGTTGCCATCCTGCCCGACCAGAATTGCCCCCGGGGTGAGATTGCGGTGGACAACGCCATGACGATGGGCATGTGCCAACGCTGCCAGCAAGTCTTTGGCCACACGCCATTTCTGGTCGAGTGTGAGGGCCAGTTGCGGGCGAGCGATGTGGATCGTTAGCGCCTGTCCCGGTGCATCGTCCAGGATCAGCACAAAAGCCTTGTCGTCCTCGGACGGGAAGAAGTCTCTCGCTGCGACGATGTTCGGATGCAGTGGCAAGTTTGAGAGCGCGCGATAGGCATTCTGGATGCGATTGACCTGGGCCTTGCGGGCTTCCTCGGGCAGATACGGATCGGCTTGATACACCCGCAAGCGCGCGGATCCTCCGGCGAAAACGTTCTCAGCACGGTATTCGGTGTAGCTGTCCGAGGCCCCCAGCTTTTCCTTGACCTGCCAGTGGCCGAACTTGGGTTGGCCGATCATCGGCTTGGACACGATGTGCAGCGCGTGGCGAATCAAGGCGTGGTGTGCAGCGATGTTGCGCGAACGGTTGGCCGGGATGCGGGTCGCGTCCTTGAAGAAGCGCTCCGCATCCTTGAGCTTGACAACCGCATTGGCGTCCAGATCGGCCGCGTCGGCCAGGTGCGCATCGGGCGCGGTAAGCAGCACTGCGGCATCGACGTAGATGCGCTCCAACTCAGGTCGGCCCGGGTGGCTTTGCAGTATCAAGCCCTTGACCGTCTTGGCGTGGCTGCGTAGCTTGGCCAGGGGCGACGGGTATGGGGCCCGGCCCTCTGGGTACCAACGTGGACCCACGACGTCGATCGTGCCGCGTGTACCCTTCACGTCGATCAGGTAAAGCGCATGCGGCGCCAGCAGCGCTATGTCGATCTCGAATCGCTCACCTTGGCGCTCGATCTCGAAGTTGTGCAGCAGCGTGAAGCTGTCGGGCAGGCGATCGCGCAGGAAAGCAATGGCGGCGCGTTCAGCGTCGTTCACGGGCTGGCCTACGGCGATCACTTTGGCCATCACTCGACCCCGCTGATCCTACGTTCCACTAACCCAACGGCCGCCAGCACTTGATCGACCGCTCGGTTTCTCGACGCATACGCACCATAGACCAGATTCGCAATCTTGATCTCCTTAGACGGCGAAAGGCGCGGTACGGGCACTGTAGGCACTGTTCGCCAATGCAAATCCTGCTGCTTAGATCCTTCCGAAAGACTCCGCAGAATGCGGAATCCGGCATCCGAGCGAAGGAACGCAAAGAGATAGCCTGCCTCGATCTCACCTGGTTGAACTACTAGCCGCATGCAATGATCTGAATATGCCCGAGCAAGTGACCGTTCTCCCGTTATGAATTCGCAACGGCAGTAGAGTTCGTCCTCCCCCAGCGTTCCCTGCTTCGCGATGAGGATGGTTCGATCAGGAACTATGTATCTTTCCGAATGGCTAAGCAGAAACTTGCGATTGATCCAGCGACCTTCCGGGAAGAGCTGAAACAAAGGTCGTTGAGTGATTAGCTCAATGCCAAACTCCCGGGGCGCGTCGATTCGCTTGAACATCACGCGCCATCGCAACCACTCTTGATCGACCAAGTCCGCAAGCAGACTGGAGTCACCTTTCTCAATTGAGTATTTCAGCTTTTTGACTCGAAGCGAGTGATTCCAAGCGCGAAGAGGCTCAGCGTCAGACGATGCCACTTGGAAGCCAAGGTCGGACTTGTCCGCCCGCCATTCCGCACCGGTTGGATTTTGAACTTTCGTCCATTCGAACAACAAACTAGTGGCGCGGTCTATATCCGCTTGGAAACTCGCCAACAGTGCTCCTGCGCTGTCCACAAGTTCATGAACGTTGGACTCAAATTCGTCCCCCAGTCGTGGGACAGGCAATGTCGCAATGTGCTCAGGTTCAATGTGTTGGATAATCGCGCCGTAGGTTCCGGAAACGACGAGCGGCACGCCATACTTGCTCGATAAGAAGGCGTAGAGATAGCCAGGAGGAATCTTTTCACTGTCTGGTACAACGCGGAGCACATGCTCTGAGCAGGCCAAACCGGCCATGTCCGGCCGCACATAAGCCATGCGGCCTACCGTTCCGGATCGAGTGATCAGCGACCAACCGTGATCCAATAAGAGCATCGGGTTGCGCGCGACCTGCTTCTTCGACATCAGCGGAAGGTGCGAAAGATCGGCCATGTTAATGGCAGAACTGCCCATGTAGGGAACGCCATAACGAACGTCATCGACCCAGTTGCGGCTCGCTCTGCCGGAATCAAAAATTCCAAGGGTCACCCGCTTTAAGGGGTCTTTCGGTACCGCCAGTTGGTTGATCGCGTCCCGAGCTTCTAGCGCTCCTGACATGTAGGGGTTGCAGTCCAACCGCCTCCCGCCCTCCTCAAGCCAGCTAGACCTGACGATGCGTGCTCTACCGTAGCTCTTTAAGACAGTCATGCTGCCACGCCGTTCGGGAACCAGGTCTGTAGCGCAGTGCGCAACTCCTGAAATGCTTCGTCCGTGCAATTTTTGATCGAGACACGGCTTGCCAGCGCCTCGTACAGAGCCGACGAGCGCGGCGTTCTGGTCTGCCGAAGTACCCACTCCGTCGTCTCCTTTGGGCGTGTGGGCTTGGCTTGGCCCGCAGGCCAATGCTGGTTCTGCTCCAGGAGCTGGCGCAGCGGCGGTTCGGACTTGTAGCGGAGCGCGGCCGCGACGTTGGGATTGTCTTGCCAAATCCAGTTTTCGAGTTCCGGCTCGATTGCAATCACTTGCACGTCGCCAGCGGCCCAACCCTTAGCCACCATGTTGGCCATGATTCGCTCCACGATTTCGGCCTTGGGCGGTGCCCCGCACCATTCGCAGTCGAGGGCAATGATCGCGTGCCGGTGCGTATCACGGTAGCTATCGAGTAGCGCATGCGCTTCAGTGAAAACGCCGGGGTCGCGGCGTTCCGCGACGAGCAGATCACCGCCAAGCGCGGGATCGAACTCGAACCGGGCGCAACCCAGGCTGCGATGCCATTGGTCGCGCGTGAGATAGCCGCGAAAGGCGGCAGCCATGTTGTTGTCGGCAACGAGGATGGCGCAGGCGCGCTTGGCCTTGGGATTGCCTCCGGTCATCCCAACACCCCAGCCGCGAACAAACTGCCTAGGTCGATGCCGCCGCGCCATTCCTTCAGGCGCGGATGGTCGGTGCCCGCCACCATCTCGACGCCACCGTCGGCGACCAGGCGGGCGCACAGCAACTGGTCGACCTTAGCGCAGGCCAGTACTACCGGCGAATGCGAGGATACCCAAACCTGGCTGTCGTACAGAGATGAAAGCGATTGCAACACCGATTCAATCGCGCGTGGATGAATGCCGTTCTCCGGCTCCTCGGTGACGAGGATGGCGGGATGCTTGCTTAGATAGGGCAGCAGGGTCAGCGTCAGAATGCGCAGCGTCCCGTCCGACAGTCCTGCCGATGGCACCTTGTAGCCGCCGACATAGCTGACCAGAAAATAAGCGTGGTGGTCGTCCTCGCGTTCGCGTACATCGATGTCGGTCACTTGTGGCAAAGCGGTCTTGACATGAGACACCCAGTCAAGGAACGCGTCACTGCGGAACGCGGGCGAAACATCGTTCGATGCGTCTTGACGCATGAGGTCAAGGGCAAGCCAAGGCGTGTTTCGTCCGTTCGCTGCGATAGTCTTGGATTGACCAGGCGGACTGGCCTGCCGCAGGGCGGCCCAGACGGGGTCGAGGAACACTACGTCTGCGGTGAGCAGGCTGTGCAGCCAACGTGCAGCGGGATACTCAGACTCTGCCTCGAAGAGTACACGCGACATGGCCAGCAAGGTGGGCGCCAAGCCAACCTTGGCGGTGCTGGCGCGGGCACGTCCGGTGGAAACTTCGGGGTTGAATGCGGCCTCAAAGCCGAACTCGCGCTTGCAGATCAGTCGCCAGTGCTTATTGTCTTCAGCCAAGACACCATGGAAGCCCGCTTGACGACGGTCGGGTGCCTGCGACTCAGGGAACACAAACAGGTACTCATTCTGCACGTGCAAATCGGCATCACTGGAGATGCGTAGACCCAGCTCATAGCGAATGTGGGTGGGCCAACGTCGTTGGTCGGCTTGCAAGGCTAGGCGTGACTTCTCGGTCTTTAGCCGTGCAAACATTCCCTCCAGCACATTAGCCTGCACAGCATCCGGCAGCTTGGCTTCTACAGCGAAAGAGAAGTCGCTACCTCGGCCGGCAAACACCAGCTCGTTCAAACTGCCCGCACGCGGCGGTGCATCTTGACGGCGCTCCATGAACGGCGCTGCAATATTGGAGGCGCGCAGCAAGTCACCGAGCAGCACGGGCAGGTCGAGTAAGGTCGTCTTGCCTGAGCCATTGGCGCCCACGAGCACGCGGAAGTCACCGACATCGACTGCGAGCCGCTCAAAACAACGATAACGGGTAGCTTCGAGGCGCGTGATCATAGTCCGGGCTCCGGATTTTTCGCGCGGAACTCGGCATAGGCCGCGGCGATGGCCGGCAGGTCGTCGTCGAGCACGCGCTCCTTGCGGTGCAGCGTGCGCACCTCCAGCTTGCCGCCGATGCGCACCTTCTCCAAATAGGTGGCGTCGATGAGGATCTCTTCACCGTCGGGCTGGCGCTTGTACAGCGTGTTGCCACGGCGGTCGAAGCCAACCTTCTCGGCCACAGCCATGAAAACCGGGTAGTCCTGCTTCTTGCCGAGGTCGCCCGCTTGTATCTCCTGCTCTGTCTTCTTCTTGAGAAATAAAAGGCTGGTCTGGATGTTCACATTGGCCTCGACGATGAACGACTCGACCGGCAGATCGACGCTCGCCAGTACCCAGCAATGCCGCAGGATCCAGTAACGAATGTATTCGTCGCCCGGATTACCCAAGATGCCATTGGGCAAGACGATACCCATGCGACCGCCGGGCTTAAGCCACTGCACACAACGCTCTATGAACAACACCTCAGGTGCGACCGCCGGCTTTAGTGCCGGCGTCATGGCGAAGCCGTCGCCATGACGCTCCCAACGTCTGGCCAACTGGTACTGCTGCAGAATGTTCCTTTCTGTGATCGGGATGTCCGAGCCGAACGGCGGATTCGTCGTGATCACATCGATTGAACCGAGGGGTATTTCGTCATTGGCGGGCTTGACGCCGAGCAGATGGCCGACCGGAAACTCCAGCGAGTTCATGTGATACAGATGGCCAAGCGAGTCGCCGCCCATCATCACATTCATCTGTGCCGCACGGACCAGGAAAGGGTCGAAATCCGAGCCAAACAAGTTGTTCGCCGCGTAGTGAGCCAACCTATCGTGCAGCGAAACGAATTCTTCGGTGTCCTCTTCGCCGGTCTTTACGTGCTTCTCGGCGTGGAAGACCTTGTTGAGATAGTTCAGGGTCTCCACGAGAAAGCCACCTGTGCCGCAGGCCGGGTCGAGCACACGCTCGTTCTCTTTGGGGGCCAGCATCTGCACCACCAAACGGATGGCACCACGAGGTGTAAAATACTGGCCCCGGTCGCCGCGCAGATTGGTGCCGACGATCTCTTGATAGGCCGCGCCCTTGGCGTCCACGTCGGTTCGGCCAAAGTCGTAGCGCGACAGTTCCGAGACTATGAAGGCTAGCGCGCGGTCGGATAGAGTGATCTCTTCGTTGCCTTTGAAGAGAGATGGGTACGTCTTCTTGACTGTCTTGAACAACGGCTCGACGCGGCGGCGGATCTCTTTCTGGCCCGCTGCGTTGAACGGTTCGTAAGGCCCGGCCCAAAAATGTCGCGCCTCACGAGAACGCTCGTCGTACATCTTGCAGAAGATGAGGTAGAGGAACTGCCAGAACGCGGCATCCTTGGGCATGCCTTCATTGCCATGGATGTAGTTGTGGCAGCGGCGAAACGCGATGCGTAGCATCACCGGATCAGCCGGACGCAGTTTCGCAATGGACTTGCCGTCCACGCTGAAGGTGTCGTCCCCCAGGGGCCAATCCCCTATGGGCTTAAATTTAGTGTCGAAGCGCGTGACCTCTTTCTGAAAGAAGAAGAACTCCAGTCCATTGGTCCACAGCCCGTAGTTGCAGCTCTCGACCTCGGCCATGACGGCTTCGAGCAATTCGAACTCTTTGCTGGCCTCGTCCGGATCGCGCATGCGGTAGGCGCTCTTCGTGCCGACCTTGGGTTCCTTCTCGACGACCACCACGCGATACAGGTTCTCGACGTCATGCGCGCAGCCGGGGCGAAAGATCGCGATATCGATCTTGCGGTTCTTGCCGTCGACCTTGACCCGGTAGTCGGGCTCCATGTCTTCGGCCGCAATGCCGTACTGGTGGATGATGGCGCGAGCGATGCGCTGGCGAACCCTCTCCTTGTCGCTGTCTTTGACCGGCGCTCCGGTGATGTAGTCGAAAACTTTTCCTTCTTCGAGTGCGCCTTCTGCTACCTGGTCCTGGTCGATCGCGTCGTTGTCACTCATGACAACTTTTCGTACCGGTGTGGCCTTAGCCATTGGCCGTCCCCTTGTCATCAAAATCGTCACTGCTTGATGCGGCTCCGCCTTCGCGAATCCAGGCGTCTACATCGTCCTTCTTGAACTTCCAAAGGCGGCCCACCTTGTGGCCCGGCATGCCCTTACTGGTCACCCAGGTGTAGACCGTGTCTTTCGACACACCCAAGTGTTCCGCAATTTCCTCAACGGAAAGCCATCGATCGTTCATGGTCGCCTGCCAACGGCAATGAAAACAGGATTAAACCCTATTAGAACGGATAAGAACAGGGGGGAACCCAAAAGCTTGCTGATCATCCTTGAGAGCGAACCGCGCTGTGCGGCAATTCAACCGGCGTGACCAAGAAGCGGTATCACGTCCGCACCGGCCTTGATCTTGTCCAGGTAGTCGGCCCATTCCTGCATCATGACGCGACGTTCGTTCAGAAATTTCGTTCGGTTGTAAGCAGTCCCAAGAGTGTCAGGCACCTGGTGCGCTAGTTGATGCTCAATCACTTCGGGTGCGACGTGCAGTTGTTCGTGCAGAATGGTTCGCGCCATTGCCCGGAAACCGTGCCCCGTCATTTCTTTCTGGGTGTTATAACCAAGCCGACGCAAAGCCGCGTTCACCGTATTTTCCGACATGGGCATCTTCGGGGTGCGTCCGGCAAAGACGTAGGGACGATGGCCGGTGAGGAGGTGCAGGTCGCGCAGTATCGCCACGGCTTGCGAAGCCAGCGGGACAATGTGCGGCGTATCGGTTTTGGTAATGTGGTAGCACCACTCGCCGCCTTCCAGGTCGATGTCCTCCCATCTGGCCTTGCGCAGTTCGCCAGGACGCACGAATACCAATGGCGACAGGCGGAGGGCACAGAGGACAACATGACTTCCTTTGAAGCCGTCGAACGAGCGCAGCAGCTTGGCGACGCCGGCCGGATCGGTAATCGCGGCGAAGTTTTTGCCCTTTACTGGCGGCAGCGCGCCGCGCAGATCGCCAGACGGATCGCGTTGGGCGCGCCCGGTGGCCACCGCATAGCGGAACACCTGTCCGCAGTTTTGCAGCGCACGGTGCGCCGTCTCGATCACGCCGCGGTCTTCGATGCGGCGCAGTGCGCGTAGCAGTTCGGGGGCATTGATTTCGGCGATGGGCCGGCCGCCCAGCCAGGGGAAAATATCCCGCTCCAGGCGGCGAATGATCTTGTCGGCGTGGCTCTTGGCCCAGGTCGGGCTATGCTTGGCGAACCACTCTCGACCGACTGCCTCGAAACTGTTGGTCGCTCGATCCGCCCGCTCGTCCTTGGTGGCCTTCCGGTGTTCGCCGGGGTCAATGCCTTCGGACAGCAGCCTACGGGCCTCGTCGCGCCGGCCTCTTGCGTCTTTCAATCCTGTGTCGGGATAGACGCCCAGCGATAGGCGCTTTTCCTTGCCGCCAAAGCGGTATTTGAGACGCCACCACTTGCCTCCGCTGGGGGCAACTTCGAGGTAAAGCCCGCCTCCGTCGAACAAGCGGATTGGCTTAACCGCGGGCT